>MDSZ01038713.1_pt1 | contig 21219 bp, 20 predicted proteins | sample 811201 | NCBI WGS metagenome assembly MDSZ01 (sample SAMN05326647, study PRJNA326480) | marine metagenome | isolation source: seawater | place: Indian Ocean: North | collected 2010 | reverse complement strand
GAAACAACCGGTCCAGCTCATAAAAAATCGTTTACCTCTATAGTGTTAATAAAAGATGATTATTATTCCAAAGGTTCTGGGATAAACAAAAAAATATCTGAACAAAACGCTTCTAAATTAACATTAGAAACATTTGGTTTTAATTTTTAAAATTAATAAATCTCTGTAGTGCTACCGAAGCCTCCTTCTCCCCTATCAGTGTCGATAGAAACATCGCCTATTTGATACCTCGGAAGATTACCATCAAAAGATACTATTTGAAAATAACAACATCCTTCTTGAAATAATACATCTGTATCACTTATATTATCTACTACCGCCATTACTTTTCCTCTGTAACTTTGATCTATAATTCCAATAGAATTAGCGAGGCGTATACCTGTTTTAGTTATAGAACTCCTTGGAATTAACATATAACCATGGGACGACTTTCCTTTAAAACCCAAATCTATTTTAAAAGATTTGGAATTCTTAGGAATAATAACAGATTCTTGCATTGGTATATCTAACCCAACGTCTTTATTTTTTTTTGCACTATTGTACGTAGGATGTTTTTTCCAATGATTATCGTCATCGGGTTCTATAGTGATATGAAGAGGCATGTATGTATGTATGTAGATAAAATGTTTTTTTAAATAGATTAATATTTTGTAATAAATATATTTATTTAAAGCTTTTAATTATATTTAATTATAATGGCATTAAACTTAATAAAAAAGACAAGAGCAATTGTTCCTAAAATGCAAGAAACGTTAGTTTTGAATATTAATGATAAAATTGAACAAATAGGAAATTCTGGATTTGTAAAACTTGTTGATTGTATGCCAAGAGTGATACCTGGTAATTGTAAACATTTAATGTGTGACCACGCTATAGTACAAGCAGCAAGAGTTTCATTTAACGAGGGAATAAAAACATACGAACAAGATAAAAAGTTGATAGATTTTTTAATAAAGAATAAACATACCAGTCCGTTTGAGATGGTAAAATTTAAGTTCCACATCAAGGCTCCTATTTTCGTTCAAAGACAATGGATAAGACATAGAACGGCTAATGTAAATGAAATTTCAGGTAGATATTCGGTTCTTTCAGATGATTTTTACATCCCAGATGTGATATACAAGCAAGGAAAATTTAATAAACAAATGTCAGGTGATGTTTTAAACGATAAAGAAACAAACATGATGTACAGTGAATACATGTCCAATTCTTTTAAACAATATAATACTTATCAAATGCTTTTGAAAAAGGGAGTCTCGAAGGAAATGGCTAGAATAGGTCTTCCATTAAACATGTATACCGAGTTTTACTGGTGTATAGATCTTCATAATCTCTTGAATTTTATTAAGTTACGTTCTGCTAATAATGCTCAAACTGAAATTAAAGAATATTCAGATTCTATTAAATTTTTAATAAAAGATTTATGCCCAAATACAATAGAATCGTTTGATAGATACAATTAATTATAAACACAAAACATTCTAAAAATATTTCTTATGAAATTTTTTATCATAATAAAATAAGAATTTTTTATTACGACCTTTTCTTTTAAATCTAATTCCGAGTATAAAATTTCTTCTAATTGATTATTATCTTTGTTATTCAAGATTTTTTCGTCCAATTTTGTAGTAACAGAAGCTCTAGAGGAATAAGTTACTGTTTCAAATTGTATATCAGAATCTAATTGACAAAAAAGTATTTTTAATTTTAACATCATTCTTTTCAAAAATTTCTTTTGAAATTCATAGTAATTTGATAATATTTTCTCAAATAATCTATTCTTGTGTGTTAATATTTCTATGTCATGGGTTTTTTCAAAGACCAAATGGTTTATATTAATTCCTTTTTTTATTCTTACTTCATCGTCTTCTACCGTATATTTTTGTCTAGAAATGTGCTGATTTATATTATTTATAATAGATGTTATTAAATTGTGAAGTGCTTGTATTTCTTCGAAAGAATATTCTTTATAATTTATATCATCATACGGTGTAAAGTCTTGATCTAGTGCTATATCACTAAATATTTCTTTTGTATCTACATCCTTTAGATGATTATTAACCTTTTTATAAAATTTATAATAATTTCCATACATCTTTGATAAAAAACTTTTGAACAATTTATTATAGTTATTTATATCTTCTCTTGTAAGTTCTATTTGAAAAAATAAGATGTCTAGTGAAACAAGATAATCATTTTTTTTAACAGCTTCTTTTAAATATTCTTTATATATTTCTTCTAATTTGTCACATTTGAGATATATTTCTTTTATTAATCTATATACATCATTCTTACAATCTTCTATGTAAATAAAATCTTCATTGTTGTTCATTTATTATATAATTATTTATATATTAAATATATAATAAATGGCGGATAATAAAAGTGAAATTTCTACAAAAGAATATACTCCTTGGGATACTCATCATGAAACCATTTTTGTAGATTGGGCTGATAAAGCTTCTTGTTATAAATGGCTACATAATAAATCTTATTTAAAATATTCAAGTAAAAGAAATCTATTTACAATTCCAGTAATTATCATGTCTACTTTAACTGGGACTGCAAATTTTGCATTGGAAAAGGTTCCGGGAGAATATCAATCTATAACATCTTCTATAATAGGAAGTATAAACATATTAGCAGGGATAATAACAACTGTTTCTCAATTTTTAAAATTAAACGAATTAACTGAAAGTCATAGAATTTCATCTATTGCGTGGGATAAATTCCACAGAAGCATAAGAATAGAACTTATAAAAGCCCCGGATGAAAGACTTGATGTTTCTTATTTCATGAAAACAAGTAGAGACGAATTTGATAGATTAATGGAAACATGTCCTCCTATAGATAGAGACATTGTATTACAATTTAGAAAGCAATTGACTACAGGAGTTGATAAAACTGAAATACAAAGAAAATTAAAAAACTATTCTAAATTAATAAAACCAGAGTTGTTTAATGAAATACATTCTTTAAAGGACGTAGTATACAGAGAAAATGTTACACAAGGAATAGAAAAAGATGAAAAACAGAAATTAGAAAAGTTAGTTTTAGAAAGAAATAATTATAAACAAAAAGAATCAGAAGTCAATGCTTTTATACAAGAATTTAAGGATAAATATAGTAGACACCCTTCTCAAGATGAAATTTTCTCTAATGTAAATAATATAGATTCCAGTGAATTGAAGATAATTTTAAAACAATAATTGTAAAAAAATAATAATATTAAAAATATCATTCTATACTACTTAAAGAAAGACTATTCATAATGACTAATGATATGGTGGAAAAACTCACAGAGAACTTTTCTAAATTAACTACTCCCCCTGATTTTAGCTTAGAAGAATACTTTAAAAAGGTTGAACTAATTATAAAAAAAATTTTATTAAGACCTGAAAAAGAAGATTTAACATATGATATTTTAGATACACCCAAATCTAAAAAAAATAAATTATTAGTATTAAAAGAAAAACAACGCCAAATGAAAATTGGAGAAATTTGGCAAGAAGCAATTGGAAATTATAAAGACTTCATTAATTTGGGTACTGGACACAAAACAGGATTAGATATTTTGTCAAATACAAGAAAAATAGCAATAGAACTTAAAAATCGTACTAGTACAGATAATGATTCATCTAAAAAAACCAATCTATATAAATTATCTAAATTTAAAAAAGAAAACCCTGAATACACCTGTATTTATGCTAATATTAATGAAGATACAGAAGAAAAAACAAAAAATATGGAATTAAAACTACCTATTAATGCAGTTCTTAAAGAGCTTTGTCGTGAACATAAGTTAGCTGTAAGTGGTAAGAAAGAAGAATTAGTAAAAAGACTAAAAGATAAGAATATTGAAATTCCATATGAAAAAAAAACTATTTTACATAATTGTGTTGAAATAGAACATCAAGTAGGGTATAAGTTTTTAACATTTATATTTGGAGAAAATACTGAAGAAATTATAGAATTTGTTAAAAATATAATTGATAAATATACATAAATTTATTCTAATAAACTTATCAATGATTTACCAATTTGTTTTGCTAATTCAACAGGAACAGCATTACCAATTTGTTTATATTGAGAATTAACACTTCCACAAAATTCATAATCATCATCAAAAGTTTGAATTCTGGCATATTCTCTTATAGTTAATGGTCTGTCTTCAAGTGGATGACATCTTTCAGTCTGTTTTTGTGAGGGACTACATAATAAGGTTAATGATGGTTTTTCCATAGAAAGACGATATAATATTCCTCTCTTTCCACCCCCTGAATTATAACTATTACCTAAATATTCTTTTTGTAAATTTTCTGGTAAATTAATCCAACATCCACCCTGTGGTATCATGTTAAATAATTCTTTTTTTCTCTGGTTATATTTTAATCCATTTGATATAGGAACATCTATTAAAACATCTTGTAATACTTTTTTATTCGTACTCTCTTTAGGAAACTCAAAAGAACGATTCAAACTTTTTAATACACCAACAATAAATACTCTTTCTCTTTTTTGTGGAACTTCATATTTGGATGCATCTAAACATTTATATGTAATATTATATAAATCATTTTCATTTATAGTTGCAATAATTTTTTTAATAGTCTCCCCATTATTATGAGTTAATAATCCTTTAACATTTTCAATCATAAATAGTTTTGGTTTTACCAAATTCAATATATCTATAAATTTTAACATTAAATCTCCTCGAGTGTCTTCAAGACCTTTTCTTAATCCCGCTTGTGAAAATGACTGACATGGCACTCCACCTGTTAATAAATCAACCTTATCTATATATATTGAATAATCGATTTTATCCATAGAGTTACAAATAATATTTGTGTTTGGATGTATTCGTTTCAATGTTTCACAACAATCTTTATTATTATCATTTAACATTATTGGTGTAAAACCAGATTTAATTAATCCATAACTTAATCCTCCTGCGCCAGCGCATACCTCAATAAAAGTATATTTACTATTATTTTTATTGTCATTATTATTTTTAGTTAAATTATTTAATTTTTCCTCAACAACTTTATCTAACATCTCTTTTACTTTACTTTCAACTACACAGGGATTTTTTTTATTTAAATGTTTTGTATAATGTCCTTTTTGACTAAATTCTTTCCCACATTTTTCACAACTATAATTAACCATTTTTAGTTATATACTGTATATTTATTTTATTTTTAAATCAACTTTTATTTTAAAAATAACTAAAAATAGTTAATCAATAAATTAAGCGTTTTAAATGTCTAATGGTGTAAAACAATAATTGTAAAAAAATAATAATATTAAAATAACATATTTAGAAATAATATATATATCACAATATGAATGAAACTGAATACATCGCTGTTTTCCCAGAAAATCAAATTGTAAGCAAAACAGATGATAAAATATACGTAGACAACTTAAAAATAATGACAGCACAAAATTTATACGATTCCAAAACTGGAGAAGTCTTAAAATTAAAAGATAAGTTGTCTTTAAAATTAAATATAAAAGAACCCCCTTTAAACTGGTGGGCATCTGAAAAATGGGACGGTATAAGAGCTCTTTGGGATGGAGAGAAGATTATATCTAGAGGGTCAAGAACCGGTAAACCAAAGGTATATACTTATGTACCAGAATGGTTTAAAGAAATATTGCCCCCTGGAATAGCATTAGACGGGGAAATATGGATAGGAAGAGGATTATTTCAAAAAACAAGTAGATTATCTACTATTAAACCTGGGAAAAGCTACACAAAGAAAGACATAGATAATTTATGGTCCGGTGCAGGAGATAATCCCCCTGTTATATTTAAGATATTTGATATACCGTCCGAAGACGATTTATTCGAAAACAGAATGATTTTTTTAAAAAAGGTAATTGAAAAGAGAAAAGAGACATGGGATAAAATTGTTTATGAAAATAAAAAAACTTTTCCTCTCCAAATAACCGAACAAGTGAAGATAGAAAACATACAACAATTAGATGATATGTATTCTAAGTTAACAAAAGAAGGTGCAGAGGGTTTAATGCTTAGAGCTCCTAACTCTCCTTATGAATTAAGGAGAAGCAAATATCTTCTAAAATATAAAATAAAAGAAGACTCGGAGTGTATAGTAAGAGAATATATATTGGGAGAAGGAAGGCTTAAAGGGATGTTAGGTTCTTTAAAATGCGAAATTATCAAAGATGGTAAATTATCAGGGATAATAACTCAAATAGGAACTGGATTAAGCGATTCGCAAAGAGAAAATTATATAAATGAAAAATCACCTGAATATATACCAATAGGTTCTATAGTATCTTTTTCTTATATGGAAATGACTAAAGATGGAATTCCTAGACATCCTGTTTTTAGAGGCGTAAGAGATGACATTGAATTACAATAAAAATATAAATCTTTAAAATAATATTGTATACATTATAAACGAATGTGTTACAGTTATAATGTATCAATAATATCTTTTGTATTAGCTATGTTATCTGGGTTATATGCTATATCAAATGGTAAAAAAACCCTTGGGTTATTAATATTAACGTATGGGCAGATGCAACTCAGCGAAGCTTTAATATGGAAAGGAATTGACGAAAACTGTAGAAAATCAAATGAATTGGGGACATTATGGGGTAAATATACATTACCAAGTCATAATATGGCAATTGGTTTAGGAATTTACTTAGAGAGTAAAGAAATATTACCTTTGATTTTGGGAATATTATTTTATCTGTACGTTGTATACGGGATTTATGATAATAAGGAACCAAAAATAACAACAAGTTGTGAAGATAATAAGTCCTGTCCAAGTGATTTAACCGGTAAATTACAATGGCCATATAGACACGATTGGTATACTATTTCATATGCTATATCTGTTATATTTCTACTGTTTTATATAAAACAAACTAAATATAGAAATTATTGTATTGTATTTTTTACGTCTACGTTTTTTATTACTCATCTTATGTCTAAAAATAATGTCTTAGGGTCATTTTGGTGTTGGAGTGCAGCTATACTATCACCTTTATTAGTTTATTTATGTTCTTGAATTAAATAATTACAGAAAAAAAACAATATTAAAATAATTTTATTATATTAATATAATAACTAATGGAATTGTTTACTGATAAAAGATACGAAGAACAGTTTCATAAACTAATTAAGAATTTTTTAGCAAAAAACGATAATTATAAAACTGATAAATTTATAGGAGGATTGCCCGTTACTTTAGAAAAAAATGATATGTTCAATCTTGTAATTAAGGATAAAAATGAAAATTATAAATATTCAGTAACCCAAAAAGTTGACGGAACAAGAGTTCTTATGTATATAGGGTTAGATTTTTCAGAAACAAAAGGGGTAAAACAAAGAGCTGTCTCTTTTATAGACAGAAACATGAAAACTTATACATTAAGAAACGATTCTAGAGATATACTTCCTTATGTGAACTCTGGAGAAATCTTATTGGACGGCGAAATAGTTTTTTTCGATAAAGACGGGAATTCTCATAAAGAATTAGAATCTAAATTTGTAAAGGGTATATCTTTTATGGCTTTTGATATTTTATTCGGACCAGAGGACATAAAAGTAAGTACAGATGGATATAAAGAAATAGGCCAATCTGTTTCAATGGTTGTACCTTTAGATGGTAAACTTAGAACAAACCCCTGGTATTATATTAATAGATATGATATTTTACACAAAATGATTATACCCAGTCAATTTAATAAAAATGAACCCCTATTAACAGAAGCTTTCAAAAATAAAAACTGGTTTAACATAGAATTAAAACCGATTTATTTCTTGGATTCCTTAAAACCCCAAAGAAATTTATATGATGAAAAAACTAAAAGTGGATATCTACAGAGAATTTTAACAAACGAAAGAAAATCATACTACAAAAACGTATTACAAGATTTTTATGGTAAAAATATAAATGTTTTTACAAAAAAATCACTTAACTTAGACGGTCTTATTTTTACATCAAGGGATACATTATACACAATAGGTCCATGGAATAAATATTTAACAACACAATATAAATGGAAACCAGTTAGTGAACAAACATTAGATTTTTATATAAAAAAGAAAAATCAAGGGGAAGCAGAATTGTTTATGATGGATAAAGGTAATAATTTAGTTCCTTATCAAAGGAATTATAAAACTGTAGTAATACAATTACCACACCCAGATATAAAAGATAACTCTATAATAGAAGTTCAAATAGTAAATCAAAATGATTTCGTTTTCAAGGAAATAAGAAAAGATAAAAAATTACCAAACTCACTGAGAACTATTAACAATGTAATGAATAGTTTTAAAAATCCTGTTTTTATAAACGACATATATTATTTTTTAAACATGCACGAAAGCGAAGAATATCTAAAAAAGGTTTTAGAACATTCTACTAAAAAATCCATGATTAGATGTATAACACAAAATAGAAATATAAAGATTATAGACGAAAATGATATAGATAATATAAATAGAGAGATAAGAGAAATAGATAACATAAAAGATTTGGAAATAGAATTAAGATTTGGAAATATCACTACACAAAGATTTAATCCAGAAATTAGTGACGTTGAATACGATAAGTTTATTAAAAAATTATCGAATTCATCTTTGGTATTAACAATTGAAGATTTTGTAGATGTTTATTCAGATGACAAAGTTAGAACAAGACATTTGTATTCAGATGAATTTAATAAATACATGTTAAGCGAATCTATAATAAAAACTAGAATATCTAACTTAGATTTCAAAATGAAAACCTTGTTAGATTTCGATGTAAGAGTGTCTATGTCTACTGAAAATAGTGTTAAAATGTTCAATAGAGACGGAAAATCTTATAGAAAATATAGAATGTCTTATTTTGATGAAGCGGAAAAAATGTTCAGAATTGATTTAACGAGAATATACGAGGGATCCTTTAGAAATAGAGAGTTTATTCAAGAATCTAACAATGTTAAAAATCAATTAGAAATAGAGATTTTGTCCAGTAAATTAGATATAAACAATTTATTAAGATATTTAGTTTCATTATTCGGCGATTAATAAACCGTTGTTATATATTAAAACTTCTCCTTCTAATGTTACCCATTCTTCGTCTGAATTAAAAAACGAATCTTTGATAGGGTTTAATTTAATAAGTAACATTTCTAAAGTTTCTTCGTATCCATAGTTTTGGGAGGTTTTATCTAAAATAGATATTTTTCTATTTTGAACTACTCTTCCTTCATAATCTCTATTTATTTTGATGTTAAAATAATCATTTAGATATAAATTTTCTGGTATATCTCTTTTATTGAAGTTATAATACGTTAAGAAATCTAATCCCAGGTTACTTGGAAAAATTTTTCCAGAATGACCAAAGCTAATAACATTTTTTTGTTTATTTATTATCTGCATGGGTATTTTATCTGTGTATAAATCTTTTTCTCCAAAGGTTATTATATCGCAACAATTTTCGCTTATAAATATCAATTTATTTGTGTCATCTTCTTCATTGATTAAATTATAAGAACCTTCTATTACATTATAATAAGGTTCCGTAAATAAAAACAATTCGTCTGTAATATTGAAAAATTCTGTGTTATAGATATCTAATAGTATATCTATTCTATCTTCTAATTTTAAAGTAGTCAATGGAGTATCTTTATATATTAAATCTAGTAAATGATATTCATTTTTATTCTCTTCTTCATTGTATCTCAAATATCCAGATAATATTATATTATTTGAATAATATTTTGATATTTGTGATTCTATTGAGTAAAGTTTAGAGTCTATATAAAAATTTCCATTTGGTCCCAAGTGTAGAAAAAAATGAAAAGAATCAATTGGTACGTTTTTAACAGCGAATTTTTCAGTTTTAAATCTTTTTAATGAACGGTACGTTAAATGTTTTTTAGCGAAACTTTCTGGGTTTATTAAGGACTTTATTAAATCGGATCTTTGTTTTTCATATTTTTCATTAAGATTTGATATATTTCTTTTTTTGAGGGTACCATTTTCATCTATTATCATGTCGTTTTTGTAAAGATTTGACATTATACAATCTATTAATTCATTTTTATCGAAAGATAACAATCCCCTAAATTTCCGCGAATCTCTTATAAATTCGTTTCCATTTACTACAATTATCTCTCCGTTATTCCTTTTTACTTTATAATCATTGGATTTTTTGCTCAATTTTTTAACAATTTCAACCTCTTCTATTATACCATTTATTAATACATCTGTTTTGGAACCGGGATCATTACTTCCAGGAATGAGTATCCCAGAGCCTAAATCATTTATTTCCGTGACGTTATATTTTTTAGCCTCTTGTTTGTTCTTTGGGAACCCGGTTAATAAATAATTTTTCATTTCTTCAATAGATTTTTTAGTTTTGGTTTCGCAACAGGGGAACCAAAGACCAGATTTTTCATCTAAAATCCCTTGTGGTCTCATGAATTGATAATTAGGATCTGGGCAAGAACCTTTCCAAGAATAAGGGAAAGGTCTCATGCTTTCTTTGTAATTCTCATCCCCGGAATCTCTTGTTCTGGTTAATCTACATGTTTTTCCGGTGGGTGCATAACCTGTGACAGTATTATAAATTTTACTATCTGTTGCTAAGGAAGATAAGTTGTCTTTTGTTAATATTTCAGAGTTATCTTGAAATATTTTTTCAAACACTTTAATCATCTCAGAGAACATATTTTTATTTATCCTCGGAGTTTCTTTTATTTCGCCGCAGAGTCCAGATGAATTCTCTTTTTGATTACAAAGGGATAAAATAACCATTATAGAACCAGATTTATTCATAATACCTGTCAATTTTATTCCAGGGCTTGCTATTGCCACGAATTTGATATACTCTTTTGTACTAGAAGTTTCGCTTATATTTTCTAATGAATAAACCCAATCTATAATTTTTAAACCCATTAAATTGATTATAGTTTCTTTATCTGGGGTATATTCTATTGTTGTAATACCAGGGGATGGTATTATTTCCCCTCTGTTCCTAGGACTTATTAATTTATCTAACTCCTCAAAATTTAATATCTTCTTCTTATCTTGAAATATTTTGGGAATATATTGCCCGTGTATATCATATATATATGATTTTTCTCTTATAAATGTATACTCAGTTTGTGATTCATCTGTTTCTTCTCTAAAATTTTCTATATCAACTGAATCGCTTTCATTTATTCTTAATAAAAGATCTTCTATGAGATTTTCTAATTCTTCTCCCTCTTCTGGGCTATTTATTAAATTTATAAGACCATTTTTACTTATCCTTATAGACGTTTTTTTATCGTTCTTTTCGTATGAAATCATTAAATTATTTAGAAACTGAGTAGTAGATGTTCTTTTTGCTCTCTTTTTTATTCCTCTTTTCTTATAAATTCCAAAATAAGAAATGTTAGTTTGAACATCTAAATCTTTTTTTAAGTTTATAACCCCATTTACAACTAATATAGAATTTTCTATAATAAGAATTTCGTTTATGTCATCTTGGTTAACTGTTTTATTTAATATTTTATTCTTCAATTCCTTATAATAACCGTCGTAAGAATCGTTGTTTATTATATAATTCACAAACGCCTCGAAAGTTAAATTAAGACTATCTTTATCTGGAAATTCACATTCCATGTCGTGGTCTTCGGGGCCTATTCTTTCACAATAAGTACAATATAGATTTTCTTCTATTGGTCCTATAGGAGGTCTGTTATATGTTTCATTTATAGTTTCGTCCCCGTATACCTTTTTTTGTGATATAGATAATTTATAAAAACCAGTCTCTCCTTCGTCCAATCTAAAATTTCTTTTTAGTTTATCTAGATCTAGTATTTCATTTTTAGAATCAAATTTATTTATAAACATGTGAAAAACATTTAATTTTAAAGTCATATGTTTCTTATTTACTTTAAATATTTTTTTTAAATTGATATAAAAATAATATATATAATTTTATACACTATTTTATGTCAAACGTTGAAAAATTTAATAAAATATTCGATGAATTCTTGACTAAGCTTATAAATCACTTTAAAAACGATAAATTAAGTAGTTATTACAGAGGGTTTAAGATGATAAAAGTTATAGATGTAGAACTCCCTTCTATGATATTTATGTCTAGTTGTTTTCATTTAAAGGATAAAATAAAAAAAAGAGACGCTGATTTTTTTATAAACGATAAAGATATATTAAACACTTCTAGAAATTATGGCAATTTCTCAGATCAATTAGATCTTAAAAAACATTGGGATAAAATTCCTGACGATACAAAAAAAAGTATCTGGGATTACATCCAAACGCTTTTTGTATTAGGAGAATTTATTATAATCGATAAGGAAGACAAGTTCAAGTCTTTTCTTAAAAACAATTCAGATGATTACAGAGAAGAAATAAAAGATATCCAAGGGGGTAAATTTTCCAATGAATTTATTAAAAAATTAAAGCAATAAAATAAATTCTTATCTTATATTAATACTATGACATCATATTGGTTGAGTGATATTTGCTCTCTATTCAATTCTTATAACATAAACCCTTTCGTGGGAACAGATAAAAATTTTAAATATAATTCTCTTACAAGACTTATTATATTAGTTACTTTAATATTAAGTTTAACTTATGAAAATCATAGATTAGATATATTGATAACGGGAGGTATATCATTAATAATTTCTGTAATAATATATTTAAAAACTTATAATTCTAAGATTTCAAACCCTAAAAGAGATACCCAAGAATATAAAAAAATAAACGAAACAAATAGACAAATAAAACAAGACGCTGTTGAAAAATTAAATACGGGTAAAAACATAGGAAGAGCAAGTTTAAAAGCCGATACCGATATGAAATCACAAGGGGCGTTTAAATTATCAATGGGTAATAATAGAAATAAATTGGAATATAGAAATAAATTGGAATACAGAAATGACTCTATTGAAACAGGAGATAGAATAATGGAAGGAGTTCTTAAATACCATGATAATATGTATGGCCCCGGCCTTAATTTTTAATTTAAATTAAAAAATAAAATAAATTATAAACTATATAAGATATGGCTAAGAAACAATTTATGTACAATTTTAAAATAGGCGTAGAAACAGAACCTTTATTTGGAGGATATTTATATGATGACGAGAAATTACCAATAGAAGGAAAAGGAAGGGAAAAATCCCATAAGACCATGGAATATTTAGAATTTAGTAGAAAACCGGTTGTAGAAAATAGATTTAATATCCATGATGGAGTTAATATACATCATAATAATAGATTTACCAAAATTTCTTATGCCAATAATTCAAAGGGAGATAATCCTTATAAATCCATTAATGTTATTAAAAATATATCGGATAATCCCGATAGAAGTATTCCTATGGCGTATTTTTAGTTTTTCTGACCCTTTTTGTTTTAGGAGGGATTATGTCATTCCAAAGTTCAGAAACGTCTTCCATCATTGGTTCAAATATAGTTTCTATCGCGGATTTGAATTGATGTTCAAAATAATATACATAATCTATTATTTCACCTGATTTTATAACGTATTCTGGATCTTCTACCTTTTCATATTGTCTAGACCCCCCTCCTGTTATGAAAACATAAGGAACGCGTTCTCCCGAAGAAACTTTATCCATTTTATCACGTTCCTCACGTTTTCTAGCTAAAGCCACATGTGGAATATTAGCTGGACATCTTAAAAATGAGCATGATTTTTTACAAGAAGGACATTCATGATTTTCTTTTAACCATTCTGAAATTTCTTTTTTTGAAATAACACATATATTCATTTCTTTTTTACCCAATACATTTAATTCGTAATATGTTTTATTACATTCTTTACAAATAGCTTTTTTGTCAAATGCATAACCAGATCTTAGACTTTTTGATAAAATTAATTCTTTCATTGAAACGTCTCCGCTTATTAGTTTTTGAATTTTATCTCTTGCATAATCTTTGCCAGTTTGAATTAATTCGTCTACATTTTTGAAATCATAAGTGAGAACTTTATCGTTTTTCAAAATGAATTCAAATATTTTTTTAGAATTTTCTCTCACGAAATCGCAATTATCTCTTCTTACAACTTGGATACCTTTGTAATCTATATAATCATATTTCATTGGATTTGTCCAAAACAAAGATGCGTATCTCTTCTTAGAAAAGAGAATAAATGGGTACATAACTTTTTCGAATTCTAATTCTATGGGTTTCTTAAAAGTCTCAGAAATTCTTTTTGCACATTCCGGGGCAACATTGAATACCCAATTCATATGTTCCTGTCCCCTGAGATCGCTTTTAAATTTACAATATATAGAATCTGTATCTCCGTATACAACTTCACAATTATACCATTTCTCTGCACAATTTTTACTATGACCTATCATTCTTCTGCCCTCTGCTGTAACTGCTGCGGCAATTTTTTTATTTGGTAATCTTCCGTATTTTGCCCCGGTAAAACCATATATACTATTCATGGAAACCTTAATAGCTAACTGAATACCATTATAAACTGCGTACATATTTTCATCTGTACATGTTTTCATTATCTTTTTTATCTTCTTCCTTTCTTTCCATAGTCTATCTAAAATTTTTGGCATTATTCCTGTTTTATTTTGAACAAAACGTACTGTAATATCTCTTTTTTCATCGTCTTCATCGTTCTCTTCCCAGGAAATATCTGTGTATTCTATTCCTTCTAAATTATCAAATTCCGGATCTTCTACAATTGTCGCATAATCATAATTATGTGCTATCATTATAGAAGGATAAAGACTAGCAAAATCAAGACCGGCTATTGGTTCAAAATGAGCACCTGGTGTAGCTTCCAAAACCGTAGCTCCGGTAAATTTTTCGTCGTCGTCTTGATCTGTTTTAGGTTTATAATCTACGGTCGGTATTAAATAACCTTCGCGCTTTGTTTCATACGCTATTTGTGTATGGACTCTAATTTGTTGACCCCTGAGTTCTATATATTGGATTGGAACCTTTGTAATATTTGCCATACCTATGTTATTTGTTATAATCATTAATTTCAAGATCAATTCTATCAATAGCCAAGTGTCCTGTGCACAGTATTTTACTACTAATGCTATTTTATCTTTTGTAGACGTGTTATATTTAAATAACTCCGCGGGTGTCAAATCGTCTTTTTCGTCTCCTGTAAAATGTTTAGCTACATTATTTAATTTATAAGATTCTAATTTATGTTCCTTTTTAATTAAAAACATTAAATCGTGTTGCGTAACCCCAAACATTTTATAATATTTCATTGTATTATCTCCATAGGCCGATGTATTCAATGTATCTTCGTGGATGTATCCGGGTTTGTTATCTATTCTACTTAGATTTTCTAAAATGTATTCTATATTAAGAAGAACAGCTCTCTTATAAATGTAATTCCAATCAAAAGTATAACCGTTATATTGAACTAAAATGTCAGGGTCAGTTTTTGTTATAAATTTCACCCATCCAATTATTAACTCTTTTTCAGAATCATATTGTTCTATAATAACACCTTCAACTGGGTCACAATCTAAATCTATGGGGCTTTTAATTGTAACAACATGTTTCAATTTTTCTTTACTTCCGAATTTATAAAGAGATGTTCCTATTTGGGTTATAATATCGTTTGGATTGTCGTGGTCTGGAAAATCATTTTGATTTTCGTATCTACTTGAATACGAAAACGCCTCAATGTCCCAAGAACCTATTGTTAAATTACAAACGTCTTGGCGATCATGTTTTCTTACATTATTATGATCTGTATGATAACTGTGTTGACACCTAGATATATCAGGATTGTGATTTAAATTCGATGCTTCTACCCAACCCGCCATATCTATATCTACTTTATGAGTAAATCTTAAGAATGGGTCTATATTCGATTCGAATAATTCAAATTTAATAGGGTTATTAAGATCCAAGCACGATATCTTAGGAAGTTTAGATTTTTCTTTTGGGTTTAATATATACTTAATTCTATTGAATGTATTTAGATTTTTACAAACTATTCTTAAAAATTTATATTCCTTTTCATTTGTGAAACCTTTATATTTTTTTCTTAGAACTACGTCCACAGATTCTAAACAGTTTTTATTTTTATAAAGTTTAGATTTAAGAAACTTTTGAATTTCTCTCCTCTTGATTTCGTCAAAGTAACCTTGATATTTATCGGGTATAAGAGCGAATAAATATGGTTTAAATCCTTCGTATCTTACACAAACTGATTCCCCATTTTCATTAACACCAAATGTGTAAATGTTGTAATTATCGTCGTTTTCATTTTCATTGTCATCTTCAGAATCGTCGAAAATACTTTCTTTCTTTTCATCAAATGCTTCCCATGATAAGATTTGATATCTAATCTTAGTTTCAGGCTTCTTTTGTTCTCTAACAAATGGTTCCATTTATGTTATTATTAATAACGTTTATCTTTTTAAGTTATTTATTTTTCTGTAATTAACTAGATTGAAAAAAACTTATAAACAATAACAATGTACTGCCTACTGTAATACTTCTCTTAATCATTTTTCCGTCTGAAGTGGAAATACCAAATATAGTAAAATCTAACCATTTCTCTGATAACATATTTCCAAGTATAATCCAGTCTATTGTGGTTGCCGTTTCTTCAATCATATTTAATGTTACCATTGATAGATTATTATTAGATTTTCTCATTATTTTTTCAGTTGGCATCCTAGTTAAAAATCTATTCATAAAATTTATAGATTTTATGAATTTTAGTATTTCATCTCTTCTATAAGCGTATCTAGACATGTTTATTATCAATATAATTTGTCCACATAAATATAAAATTACTGGATGAATTAAATATCTATCATGTGGATCAAAATTTATATCATTTAAATTTTTTATGTTATTGGGAATTATGTCTCTTATGAAAATTGCCATTCCTAATCCTCCTAAAATAGTAGTAATAGATAAAACGTTATTATAAAATGTTATAGTTACTTCTATTTCATGTCTTATCTTGGATAATTCTGAAATTATATTGCTTAAACATGTGTTTTCCTCGAAATTAAATTCATTATTTTCTATGTCTTTTATTAATTTTTTAAATTTAATTATATGGTTATTAAGTACAAATATAAAACAATATACAAATAAAAATAAAATCATTCTGGAATATACCCATTCTATAATTATAAAAATAAAGAACAAAATATTATTATTTATTGTACTTAACCAATAATAATCATTATAAAAAGATGATATATCCAAAAAATTTAATATTATAGACAAAGCTGTAGAACAAGATATAAAAAGTACTTTGAATTTTTCGCATGTTAATTTTGTTTCTAAATGATTAGTCTTGAAATAATATTTTTCCCATATGTATATAATAGGAATATTTATGTGTATAAAGAAAGAAGATAACAATTTTATATTAACGGGGTTATAAATGTATTTAACAAGTGTATAAATCGGTTGTATAAATAATATTAATAAGATTATAATATAATAAAACGTATAACACATAAAAAATATTTTTTTAGAGAAACTTGGTTTTTCATTTCTTGATATTACATATCTTTCCATTCTTGGAGAGGGGGTTTCATTTTCTAGTAATTTTAATAAATTTAAGGATTTTAAATTTTTATTACCTTTACAAATGTTTGTATTAATTTTGTTTTTTTTAATCATGAAAAAATCTAAATACCAAGAATTAATTCCTAAAAAAGTTAATAAAATATCTAACATTATTATAAAATGGATATTTTATTACCGATAATTATAATATTATCAATTGTTTTGTTTTTTATGTATTACAAACCGCCGTGTGAATATTCTTATAAAAGTAAGTCAGGTAAACGGTATAATTGCAGGGATGAGAAAACGGCGGAGGTTTTAGATGTTCTAAGACTTATTTCTAAAGATTTAACAAAAAGAATAGATTCGGAAGATTCAGATATATTGATATCAAATCTACAAAATACAAGTTTTAAAGAAGTTATACATGAAGATCCTAATATATTAGCGTGGAATTATGATAAAGGAAGGGAAATAGCAATTAGAATTTACGATGTGAATGGCGATCCTCTTCCGGCCGAAACTATAATAGAATCATTATTCCATGAACTTGCTCATTCTATAACTATAAACGCTTGGGGGCATGGAGCAGAATGGGAAGAAAATAATAAAGAATTACAATCCTTGAAAGATAACTACGTAGATATTCTTTTATTAAAAACATTTCTTGATGAATAATGAACGATTTGTTTATTGGTTCGGGAGGTATCACTGGATTTAAATATATAGGAGCATTGGAATATTTACATCAAAATAAAATGTTAGATTTAAAAAATTTTTATGGCTGTTCTATAGGATCTTTAATAGGAATACTTTATATATCTGGTTATGAACCTAAAGATATAATAGAGTTATTTATTGACTTGAATATTAAAGATTTAGTATTGTTTAATATGGATAATATAAATAAAAATTATTTAATAGATAATATATTACTAGAAAGCCTTATAAACCCTCTGTGGAAAAAACATGAAAAAAATATAACATTAGGAGAATTTAATATTAAAACAGGTGTTAATATAAATATAATATGCACTGACATTACTAATAACACAAGTGTTAATTTTAATAATATAATACATCCAGACATAAAATTAAAAGACGCCTTGAAGGCGTCGATGACTATACCATTTATATTTGAACCGGTGGAAATAAATGGTATAAAATATGTAGATGGTGCATGTAAAAATATATACGGGTATATACCGAATGATTATTATATACTAGGCTTTATAATAATATCAAAATATAAGCATGAAACATATTTTGAAAAAATTATTAAAACGATGCAATCTAACAAAAAACCAAGAGGTTATTGCATAATAGAATGCGAATCTCTACAAAATAAAATGAGAAACATGAAAGATATAACTAAGAAAGACGTATACCTTTATTATAAGACAGGGATAGAAGATGCTAGGAACCAAATTTGTTAATCATTTTTATCTTACTTCTAGAATCAAGTTGTTTTGAATAATTTTTACTAAGATTCTCTATTGATTTTTTAATATCCTTTTCATTATAATCTTCTTGTCTTAAGATCTTTAGATTGTATTTTATTTCATTTGACCTAAGTTGTTTTGATATTTTAGACATTTTTTTAAATTTTTCATCGGAAATACATCCATTGACGTAGTATTTATCAGTATGTTCACTGAATGTAAAAACGTTTATATTATTTAAAAAACAAAAATCTATTATGAATTTTGAAAAGGTATTATATTCTATAAAATTATGGAATACTATACAATAATCAATATATTCAATTATTTTACATATTGATTTTTCTATATTTTCATAATCTATACTTCTTCTGTATAAATTTAAATCGTATCTAGAACATATATTAGAAAAATTCTGTAATTTTTTCCCGTATAAACAATTTATTTTTGAATTTTTACCCAAAGAACCGAATTTCTTAGATACAATCGAAAAATTGTCCCAGTTATAATCTGTTATTACAAGAACGTTCATTATGAATAGATTTAAAAATTATTCTTATATATATTTTTTTTACGTAAAATTTCTATTAAAATAATATATATTATCTTCATAATGAGTTCTGAGGTAGAAGAGAGTTGTTCTTTCTTTTCTAGTATTTTTAATATTAAGACTTGTTCTATAATATTCGCTATTTTGGCCGCGGTGTCTATATTAGTTTATTTTATATACATTAAATTTTTTAAGAAGGAAAATAATGAAATTTCCAAAGATAAAAGAACAGAATTAATAGATAAAACCATACTCGTGGTATCTAGAGAGGGTTGTCCATATTGTGATCAGATGGATGAACTTCTTAAAGAGAATAAAGATAAAATAAAACATAAATTAGTAACAGTAAACATGAAACAAGATGGTTCTAGAACTTACAATCACAACTACTCCGAACTTAATTTAGATGATAGAAGAAATATCGACACTATCGTCGAAGAGATGTTAGCAGATAAATCTGGAGTTGCTTTCCCGACGTTGTTTAAAAAATCGGAAATTTATTTAGGCAGACCAGAAAAAGAAGATTTTAATAAATTCTTTGAAATTAATATATGAATTAATAATAAAATGAAATATTATAACAATAATAGAATAATAACAATAGGTGATTTACACGGTGATTATTTAATTTTTAAGAAAGTTTTGAGAATGTGTAAGTTAATAAATGATAAAGAAGAATGGATAGGAAAAAATACATATTTAATCCAAATAGGAGATACATTAGACGGGAAAAGACCAGGTGTAAATAATAATCATTTTCTTAATGAAAGCGGTGAATTAGAAATTTTCAATCTTATACTAAAATTAGATATCCAAGCTAAAAAAAATAACGGAAGAGTAATATCAATTTTGGGTAACCATGAGTTATATCCTTTTTATTTAGGAAATGATCAAAATTTCATAAAAGAATATGTAAAGTCTAAAGATATAGAAACAATAAAAAAAATTGAAAAAATGAATAGAAGTAAATTTTTTCAGCCTGGTAACAAAGGTGGTATAATTTTGGGGAAAACTAGACCCTTAATATTACAACTAGGAGAATTTTTATTTATACATGGTTCTATAACTGACAAACTTATATATAGTAATCTAAATTCTAAAAACAAAGTTAACATACAAAATATAAATAATGAAGTTTCTAATTGGTTACAAAATCCAAAAAAGAATGTTATTCCAGAATATTTAAAGAACATGGATGAAAACAACCCTTTGTTTTCCAGAGATTATTCTAAAAACGAAAAAATAAACATATCTGATTGTGAAAAAATAAGAAAACAATTAAGTTTTTTTGAAGGAGCTAAATACATAGTAATGGGACATTCTAGATTTAATGATATAAATGTAACATGTGAAAAAATGTTAATAAGAACAGACGTTTCATTATCTAGAGCTTTTGGAGGAGGAATTAATAAAAAAATACAGGCATTAGAAATAATCCAGGGTAGAAATAAAAACCCAGAGTTATATATAATATCTGAAAGTGGGAAAATAAAACTTTAATTGTTTAATTCTTCTTCTTTGATTTTTTCTTCTTTTTATCACTCTGTGTATTTTCTTCCGGTATAACTTCTGTCGTTTCTGGAACAACTTCTGTCGTTTCTGGAATAACTTCTGGTGTTTCTGGAACAACTTCTGGTGTTTCTGGAATAACTTCTGGTGTTTCTGGAACAACTTCT
>MDSZ01224022.1_pt1 | contig 21224 bp, 24 predicted proteins | sample 811201 | NCBI WGS metagenome assembly MDSZ01 (sample SAMN05326647, study PRJNA326480) | marine metagenome | isolation source: seawater | place: Indian Ocean: North | collected 2010 | reverse complement strand
AGATTACAACTAAGAAGGTTGTCGTTCCTCCCCCAAAGGTTGACGTTCCTCCCCCGAAGGTTGACGTTCCTCCCCCAAAGGTTGAAGTTCCTCCCCCAAAGGTTGAAGTTCCTCCCCCAAAAGTTGAAGTATTAGACAACAAGAAGGACAAGAAGGGCAAGAAGGACAAGAAGGACAAGAAGGATAAAAAGAGTAAGAAGGACAAGAAGAGTAAGAAGGACAAGAAAGAGAAGAAGTTAGAATGTGAAGATACTACATCGAAAGATATAAATAATGTTGCAACTGACAAAGAAGGTGATAAACAAGATATGAAAAAGATATTTCAAGAGATAAATGTTGAAGTAATTGAATATGGTGGTGAAGAACTAACGATTGACTTCGATAAGAATTTGGTATATAAAAGAGACATAGAAAATGATTGGGTACAAGCAGGTACTTGGGATCCTAATACTGAATTACCAATACTCATGTAAAAAAAACAACATAAAAAAAACAACTATAAAAAACTAAACATTTTTTTATATCAAAGGGTGTATTTTTAATTTCAGTTGTAGGTAAATCGCTTTGTATGTCTTTTATTTGTTTATTTGCACCATTTATGATACGTTGTTCTAGGTTATCCTTAACTATTATAAATGTATCTTTTTTATGAGACAATACTTCTTTATTTTTTTGGTTTAATTTCGTATTTATAAATCCTCGAAACCCTTCTTTATTGTTAATAAACCTAATTTTATTTTCTTGTTCTTGTATTCTATTCCATTGTATTTCAGTTAAAGAATTAGGTATATATTTTTTATGTTCGAATGATAAGCTAGTATACAACATTATTATATTCATAAACAACCTCATTATCTTTCTTATTATAATATGTGAATGAAACTTATATTTATAAAAATGATTAGCTCACAATAGATACATAATACTATATTTATCAAAATGAAGATAGCGATCTGTGGAAAGATGGGGTCTGGTAAATCATATATTGCACAAAATATGGCAACTATGTTCCCGGGTGGCTGGTCAACACCAACCCCAATGCACCCCTGGCACTACATTGGGGCTAAGAAGTTGCCACGTTATTGTGTATATTCATTTGCTGAAAAAGTTAAAGAGTTATCAGAAGAGTTATTTAATAAGAAACATAAAGACAGAGAATGTCTTGTTGAATTAGCGACTAAAATGCGAGAGATTGATAAGGATGTATGGTTAAATTATACTTTAAATAAGATAAAAGATGATGAAGAGGAGTATGTCATAATAGATGATTTGCGTCTTACAAATGAATATGAAAGATTAGTAAAGGAAGGTTGGAATATAATTAAGGTTCAAGTAGATGAAGAAACTAGAATAGCAAGACTTAAAAATAAGTACAAAGAAGACTTTGAGAATCATACAAAATACTTTAATTCAATAACAGAGAATGATGTTTGTTGTTACCCTGATAACAAATTTAATTTAGTTATTAAAAATTCAATGAATCCAACAGAAGAATTAGTATCATATATTAATAGTATTGAGAATAAACCATCACCCCCTGCACCGCACGCTTTCGGCATGTCCGATTCTTCGGATGATGAGGATCTAGTAAAGTCGCCGCGTGGCCCTAGTAGAGACAGACTCGTACCGTTGGCTCTGCCCAAACCATTCCAGATTTAGACGACTCAAATATTGGCATAATTCATCGATATGACGCATAAAGTTTGCCCGACGACTCGGAAAAATAAAACTTAGTACGCGTTCCAGTTTATAATGTTAAACGTATAACTATAAATATTAAAGTTATAGTAAATGGAAAGGCGTATAATATTTTCTATTAATGGTGGTAACATCAATTTTTATTTTTCAAATGATTCTACTGAAAATGATAACAATGATCAGACACAAAGTCTAGAATCAAACGATCATCAATGGCCAGCTTTTTATAATCCATATTATCACCCTTATTATTCGCCTTATTACAATCGTAATATACCATATGGAAATTCAAATATTGATAATTATACATTATTTGGAACATATAATCCTGCGATTCACTTTGATTTAAACAGGAATATTAATTTAGACAACCGTAATACTAGTCGAACTACCTTTGATTCTACAAATGAAAGAACTAGTGCAAATCAATCTAACAATTTTAATCAATCATCTACACAGAATCGAGGAAATACAACATATGATAATTATGTTACACCTCCAAGAAGAGATCGTAGACAGACGTCAAGCGGTCGTGGAAATGGGATGACTTTTGGAAATTATCGCGGGGGGGATGAAGGTGTTTTTGTGACTGGGAATAGTCGAACAAATGCTACAATCGATGGTATACCAGGTGCTACTACAGCAAACGATGCTGCACATTTGGCGAATCTAAACGAGCGTATTTCTGCTGCTATGAATTCAATAACAGGTACAAGAACAGGTACAAGAACAGGTACAAGAACTGGTACAACAACTGGTACTGGTGAAATAAATGGCACTCGCACAACTGGAACGAGAAATACTAATATTCAACGTAATATAAGTAATGAATCTCCAAATTTATTGAATAATATTTTTAGTGATTTAGATTTACTTAGAAGTAGAGATGCATCTGGTAATACATCTAACAATTTAACTAGAAATATTGAAATACAAGGCGAAAACAATGGATTTGTGAATAGCCTTATAAGTTCTTTAGGTAGATTAGGTATAGGTCCTTCAGAAGTACAATTACAAATTTTGTCAACAAATATACCTAGTACAAACGCATCGAACACTTCTGTGCAAAATTTAATCAGAGGAACAAGTACATTTGTAGCTACAAATGAGTTTATTAATGATTCAAATATAAATACAATATGTTCTATATGTCATTCGCAATATGAGGAGGGTGATATTTTAAGATCAATTAATTCTTGCAATCATGTATTTCATTTATCATGTATAGAAGAATGGTTACATAATCATACGACATGTCCTGTTTGCAGAAGAGATATAACAACTGAAGATACGAATCTTGAAGAAAATACAGAACAAGTACAAGAAACTACTACAATAGATATTCCTATTACTGAGTTAAACGGAACAGTTCCACAATAATATATTAATGTATGAAAATTCTGAAAATTTAAAAAAAGGTATTTATTAATGACTAAATCCCTTTTTGAATGTATTCTTAATTCAGATGAATATATAGATTATCTGGACGATATTGCTAAATTATGTGCAATAATTGTAATCTATTATGTTTTACATTCTGGAGATCAAGACACTCTTTATTTATTTGATGCTGAAAATTCTATAATCATATTTATAGGTTTAAATGCATACCATTTAATATTTAATAAAATTTTAAGTTTCTCATCTTCTCAGTAAATGGGTACTTTAGAAAAATTTATCTTTCCGAGACCATTATTGGAAGGTGTAGTAAGTGATATTAACCAACTAAAATTTTTAAAGTTATATGATTTGTTATGTAAGGACCCTAAGCAAAAAAAAGGGTTCTGGTGTATAAAAAATAAGAAAGAATGTACCAAAATTATATATGTAGGACAAAGTAACATTGTTTTTGAATATGATTATCAAATATATAAATTTGTAATTCCATACAATTATTCAATCAATTATGATGAATGCGACTATGCAAAATTGTTTTTAAAACATACGTATTTTACGAAATGTTCAGAAGGTTTTATTATACGAATGCCTTTGTATGAAATAACACTTTTGGATAGTATGAAATATGAACCACCTTACTGGGATTCGTGTAATATAGATAAATGTATTAAAGATGTTGGTTTATTTCTTATGGATATACACAAAAAACGTATAATTCATAATGACATAAAGATAGAGAATATCATGTTTTATAATAGAAAGTGGATTATAATAGATTATGGACTTTCTTGTAAAGAGGATGATATGCCTTTATCTGTAATGCAAAAATATGGAACAAGAACGTATAGACCTCGTTATAATTTTTTTTCAAATGGTGAGTTGCAATGGAGTTTTAAAAGAAATGAAATACATTGGAAATATATTAAAGATTGGTACTCATATTCTGTAACAATGTTGATGTGTTTTGGCACAGACAGAATACGCAATGATATTAAGAAACAATTACTTGCAATACTTGATTCTGTAAATGCGATACCTCCTAATTATTTAGTATCAGTTAAAGCTCTCAAAGAGTTAAAAAGACTAATTAAAAATGATATGTGATCAACATTAATATTGTCCTTACATAAATTCATAATTAACATGTTATTTTTTTTACCTAAAGACATAGAATCAATTATATCTGAATATTACTTAGATTATAATACCAAAAAACTATTGGTCATAAAACATAAGATTGATAAAAAAATTAAAGACCTCAACACTATAGTATCTAATATAGAAACTATTGAACAACTATCTTATGGATGGGTGAATCATCCACTCAACTTGCTTTGTGAAAATTCAGAGATAAAGAACTCACTCGAAAAGTATACAAAAAATTGTAGTGAATGTTTAAAAGTTCCTAAAGATATTATTGAATACAAAAACAGACAAGTCAATAATGTCCAAAATTATGAGAAAATATCAAATATGTTAGGCTCTAACATCTTAAAAAAATGTAATCATTCATTTATAATTGCTCAGTCTGACTATGATTATCATAGACCAAGATACGATTATATATGTACATTATGTTCTAAAATGTTATATTTTAATGAAATTCCGGAACATTCAGAAATGACATACGTTTGAAATTATGAATGTTTTGGAATTTTATAGTATTGCTATTCCAAAATTAAAAAAAATGTATAAAATAATGAATGATAAATTGATTATAACAATAATTGCTGTATTTTTATTATTGTTTGTTGCAACGGATCTTGCTTCGTCGTTTACGTCATCACTGATATATTTTTTAAAATCAATAACTCGATCTACATCTGATTCTATCTAGACCTGTTGATTAATATTATAGAAAGTTGCATGAATTATAATGACTATATGTATACATATTACAACATACATAAAAATATTTTACATCAAATATATTCACAATTCACATGTATGTACATATATAAATGAATATTGCTAATAAAAAATATTACAATGACTGAATTGGAGAATAACATTTCTTCTGTTGATAAAGAGGTTTTACAGACAAACGTTTCTAAGTTTTTAGACTTACAAAATCAAATAAAAGCAAAGCAAAAAGACATAAAAATATTGAGAGAATTGAAGAAAAATCTAGAAGTACAAATTATAAAATTTATGACAGACAAGAACATTCCTCAACTTGATTTTAATGGTGAAAAATTAAAGTTACAAACACGTTTTAGTAAAAAAAATATTAATGACAAGTGGTTGGAAAGTAAGTTTGAGAGTCTCATGACAGACGCTGGAGACGAAGTAATTGGTTATGATGCAGCCATTAAAGATATTTTTGATAAAATTAAATCTGAAATGTCAAACCGCGAAACCAAAAAAAGCCAGGTTCTTAAATATCAATCCTCTTAAATTAAATATCCGAAGCCATTATTTTAATATTATTAGCACACGTTCTTATATTTTCCTGGTAATATATACATTCTAATAATTCATCATCTTCTAAATCATCGAGTACAGACGATGTGTATATTTTTTCCATTTCATTTTCTACTTTTTGAATTGGCGATATCATAAATAATAGCATTCTTATTCTTATTTCTATTGGAATTGAATGGAGATGTTGTGATGATATTATTATTCTAAAATTAGTTTGTTTTTGAAATATTTCTTCTAAAAAATTTGCACATCCTTCTGGGAGTATATCGTCATAAAGTTTTATATGAATAATTTTTACTTTGCTATTTTTTAAAAATAGTGTTTGTAAGTTCCCAAATGACTCCATTTTATTTATTAAAGAATTGATATCACCATGTAAATTAGATCTATCAATATTTAATATCATATCCTTTTTCGAATCACCATATTCCTTATTAAATAAGGTATTTATTACATATTCAACATCATCTTCGTTAGGTCCATATATAAACATATTTGGGACACTGTTGTTTTTCCAAAATCTTTGTAAATCTACAATAATTCTTTCTAATTTTTCTATAGACTTCTTCTTTGTCATATAATATTTTTGAAAGTATTTGTTTATATTAAATAATAATGAATACAAAAAAAATGTATCCTAAAAGACCACCTTGTACACAATATAAAGGAACACAAATATTATACACTAGAAATAAGAAAAAATTCTGCAGAACAAAGACAAGATTTGCCAAAAAAAAAATATTAAATGAGAAAAAACCTAAAACTGTAAGTCAACCTATTACTTCTAGTAATGAAGACATAAATGGATTATTATTTTGTAAAAAACAAAACAAAGAGACTCTCTCTGAATGGGCTGATATTTTCTCAATACCTTCAAAAGATACTGAGAAAATTCCTATGAAGATATGTACTCAATTAGAATTATGGAAAAGAGCTCCTGAACCGAATATGGATATGTTAAATATAGTAGCAAAAACATTAAAGTTGAGTATTGGAAAGTATAATAATGATAAAATAAAAATCAAAAATGCAATAGAAAAAAAAATTTATAAGCACATGACACCTACGTTTAAAAGAATAATAGGAGACGGTGATGTTCCTGTAAATTATATTATAACACTCATTTACAAAATATTAATACCAGATAAATTCAGTGTTCATACCAAATTAGATATAAGTGAAACAATGTATAAACAGCTTGTTGAAGATAAAAAGAAAGGGATTCTTGATGTAGATAAAGAGGGCATATTAAATAACTCAATGAAACGTAAATTCGATCATTGTACGAATAAACTCAAATTTATTAATAAATTTTTTACTAAAATTACGAAAGATATTTCAAAACCTTACAGAAATCCAGAAGGAGTGTGTTTTACTTCTATTTATAAAAGATAATTTAAGATTGTGCACATTCTACTTGTTCACCATCCATATGATGCATTCGTTCACTAGCTTCATGAAATGGGAAATTCGAAGATGACCTTTCATTGTCACGTTCTCTTTGTTTTTTCTCTTCCAGTAAATGTGATGTTTTTTTATTAAAATTTTTAGGTTGAGGTAACATCCTTTCCAGATTATTTTTTAATACTTCCTTTACCTGTGTAGGTATATTTGTAGGAAAAAGAACATCAAATATTAAAAGTAAATCACCATCACGACCTCCATTTAAACCGGGCATACCTTTTCCTCTTAAATACAGACAAAATGGGGAATCTTCATCCGTTTGAGGTCTTATAACACCAGGGTAATGCATTTTTATAACTGAACCATCTAAATATGGCAATTCGTATTCAAAACCACATAAAGCTTCAACTAATCCAATTGACATTTTATGTATAATATTTTGATGAGAACGAATAAATCTAGGATGTCTCTTCTCTTTCAATATTAATATTAAATCACCATATTTACCTTTTCCAGATACATTCCCTTTCCCTTTAAATACAATAGATGTTCCTGACTTGGTACCTTTTTCAACCGTAAATTCTAATATATCATTACATGTTTTCGTATCTACTTTTGAACCTTCACCTCTACACTTAGGACATATTGATTCGATTCTACGTCTTATGAATCCATTATTAATTTCTCTTGATATCATACCTCTACCCGCACATACATTACAATGACGTATTTCTCCATTAATTACTTGTCTTTCTATTTTTAACCTTATCTTTTTACCTGTATAAAATATTTCCAAATCTAATTCATATTCTATATGTTTTACATTTTGTTGTTGTCGTTGTCTTGCACCAAACATTGAAGCAAATATATCGGGCATACCTCCTCCTGGACCACCATGACCAAAAGGATTGGGCATCTCATTGTCATCTGTTATACCAAAACGGTCGTACTTTTCTCTTTTTTCTTTATCACTTAATATATTATAAGCCTCTCCCAATTTTTTAAATTCTTCGGGATCACCACCTTTATCTGGGTGAGATTTCAAAGCTTTCTTCCTAAATTCCTTTTTTATTTCGGCCATAGATGCATTCTCTGATACACCAATTAAATTATATAATTCTTTAGGCATCTTAATTGATTTTATTCTAAATATATTTATACTTGAATTTGATAACAACAATTATTTGAATTACTTCTTACTAATCATTTTATACAATTTTTCTTTGTATTTATCGGTTTTATCTTCTTCTCTATTCATTGAAAAATATTGAATATTTCTCTTACAAGTATTTGTTAGAATACATAAATTACTTTTTTTATTCAATAATTCATAAATTAGTAAACCAGTTATTAAAGTACATATAAAGGATACAAGAATGTCATTTGTAGCAGAGAAACATATCGCAAATATAATAAGCAATTTCATAACTTTTGATGAAAGAAAATATTCAATCGCATTTCGAATATCATTGTCGTCTAATAATTGAGATCCACCTATATTAAGCAATAGAATGATTACAACATTAAATAATTTAGAATTTGATATATTATTTAAAATACTAAATACGTTTTGTTCCATATTATTTGATATAATAATATAATATGTACTATCAAAAATTATTAGTGTTGATCACAAATATACTCTTATTTTCTTTGATTTATTCCTTTTTTGACGACACACATTTCTCTGGAATAAATACACTTCAAGAAACGATAAGAGAAGAAATTATAAAACAGAATATTACATCGTATATAAAAGAAGATATGGAGGTCGATGTAAAAGTTCTTGAAGAAAAGGAAAAAAAAATACTAAAAGAAGAAACAAAAGAGATTAAATCAGAAGTTGCTAAAAACGAGTTCGCTGAAAATGAATTAGACAAATTAAAACCGAATGTATTTGAAAGATTTTACAATCGATTGTATTTTTCTACTATAACAGGTACGACACTTGGTTACGGAGATATATATCCTACCTCAAACACCTGTCGACTTTTTGTAATGATTCAACTATTAATTACTATCTGCATCGTATTCAATTGATTTCTGTACCTGTGTAATTTTGCGCCACGTCAGAAAAATTTAAAATTCGCCGAAAATACTATTATACTTGTATTTCTCAATAAGATAAGAGAATGAATTCTGAATTTGCAATTGGATTGGTTAACATAAAAAAAATGAATTTTTCATATTTAAATAGATATAGTCACTATGTTCTTCGTCGTTTTTTCGATTTTGCATTAAATGACAAAGAATGGGTAGATGATATCATTCATAATGGTACGAGCCATATTAATAAAGAACACTTATTGATTATATTGATTTTATCATGTGTTCACAAGGATAGTAAAAATATACAAACATTAATTAAAATTTGTTATACTGACCTTGTTTTATTCAAAAAAAATAATAAATGGAAAGGTAGATTACAGTGGAAAGATTTTCATGATACACTTTTAGGTCATTTATCGTGGTCTAATGATAGTGAACTCCTTATTTTCATATTGCAACATTTATCAATCGAATTTAAAAATTGGAATACTGAAGAAAAATGGAGAAAAGCGTGGTATTTAAAAGAGTTGCGAAGAATGAAAGAGTTTACTATAAATACGTGTGTATTATCTAATAATCTACATATAATTACCATACTTTTGGAAAACAATATATTAAAAAACTCAAAAAAATTACACGAAATGTTATACTACAATGGTTACATATTAAATGGGAATATAATAGAACAAAGTCCACATACGAATTGTATAGAATGGCAAATACTTAAAAACCCGGAATACAATATAAAAAATATATATGCTATTGACTTTACAAAACTATTATACTTCTCAAAAAAAACAAACACAAATAAAGATATTATCTTTGACATTTTTTATGAATTAAATAACCCTAAATTATTTACTGATATTTTATTCTCATTATCAAAAAGTGAACTACAATATTTAACATTCTCTAGAATCGTTTTTTTCCTTAATAAAAATATTAATTATATACCACCACTAATCTCCAATAAGGTTGTGCTATACAACTTTATTTTCAAACATATAGATATAATACCTGCTAGATTTATTCGTATTCTTATTAACAATAAATTAAGTAAGTTGAGACTACACGAATCAATTCCACTACTATTAAATTTTATAAGAACTCATCCATCAGTCAATTTTGAAAACTTAAAAAAGTTTACAGAAAATGCAATAGAATATATAGACGATTCTATACTTATAAATGAAGATTGTGATTGGTCTTTAGATGATATTTATTGGATATACAAATTATTTGGTAATAATTCATCAATATCAATAAATGAGAATTTGAACAATCAAAAAAATATTAAAGAAAAAACATGTCCTATCTGTTTGGATGAAATAAGAAATGATGATTATGTAAAGTTATTATGTGGGCATCGATACCATCATGATTGTGTAAAGAACGATTATACATTTAGAAAATGTAAAGATTATCAATGTGCTGTATGTAGATCTAAAATTCATCCCATATCACTTAATCTGTAATCTACATTTAAAACTCTCTCTGTTTGATTATTATCAACATCATATGTTCTTAATTTAACCAACTTGACCGTATCTTTATCAAAGACGACATCTTCATCTGGCAACAGATTAGAATCTACCATTAGAAATCGTACTTCATTGTCTTTGCTTGTATATACCTTTTTGTAGTATACATCCTTTTTACTAACATTTTTGTAAATCCAGTGTCTATCTGCTTTTGATGTATCACTTAAGATCAAAGTACTACCAAAGTTTTTAACATATTCCACCAGACCTTTTTCGTCGCGATTTTGAATATAATACATAGAACTTTTAGGTTTATTATCTTTTGAATAACGAGTTACCGTATCGTTCTTTTTATCTTTCTTAAATACAGTTACTACATCATCTTCATATGAATTATCGTCAAAATCATAACTAATTCCCTCTTGTTCCAAATATGTATATTCGTTTTCATCTTCTAGATATTTGCAAATATTAGAGATGTAAGAAGCAATCTTTACATATAAATTTTCAAAATATAAAACACTAAACAGGATTGCAAATACAGCAAGGCTTTTGTTGTTAAATGTAATATCAATAACTAAGTTCATTATTACTAAGTCTTTTCGTAGTACTTATAAACTATTTTTCAACATCATTTTTATATTTAATATTTTAAATATATATCAATATGGAATTACCACTAGAAATTGTAAGAGAAATATTTGATTTTGCCAATATAAGATGCTGTATTTGTGACAAAAAATTATATCCTTGGACAATCAAAGGTTATTTGTATATTTACGTATGTTCTAACAATTGCTTTAAGCAAACTTGTATATTCCAGTAATAAGACTAATTATATTATAAGACTAATTATATATACAATAGATGTCGTTTGAAAATATTATGGAATCTAAATCAAATCCAAAATTACCACCCGACAATGTATTAGAATGTTTGTCTAAATTAATAGAAAATATTAATCCATGTAAAAAATTAAGAAAACTAACACCTTCACAAGAATTATGTAGTATTTTTAATAAAATATCTACTAAAAATATTGGTATATTACTACCAAAATGCAAAGATATTTTGTTAAAAAATAAAATCGAATACAATACTATTCAGAAATTAGTAGATATTATAAGTTCTCAACCATTACATTTAGATACTTATTCAACTATAATATGTGCATTTTCCAAAGAACAAACAGAATTGTTATTCGAATGTTTATATTCTATAGATTCTCCTAAAAAAAAAATAAATATTGGTTCGTTTTATGCTTTATGGTGTATTAAATCAAAAAATGCACCAGACTGGGATATGATGTATCCAATAAAAGATAATTATTTTTTTTGTATACCGTTTACTGTAAAATTGTTAGAGAAAACAAAACATTTACCTAAAACAGTTTCAGGTAAAAATTTCTTAGATTCATTATTAGAATTTATTAATGAGAATATTAACGAGATTGAATTAAATATTAGAATGATTGCTTACGACTTATTAGATCTATATAAAATTGTTAATTCAAAAGGAAGCATCCATACTAAAAAGTCTTGATTTAGAACTATCCTCTCCTAAACCCATATTGGCTTTTGAATATTCTGCAACTCTTTTTTCAAAAAAATTTGTCTTACCTGTCATACTTATCATTTCCATAAATGAGAATGGATTTTTACTTTTCCAATGTGGCTCTAAACCAATTTGAATTAATAATCTATCTGCAACAAATTCAATATATTGTTGCATTAACTCTGAATTCATACCTATTAATTTGCATGGCAACGCTTCTACAATAAATTCTTTTTCTATTTCTACAGCCTCTGTGATTATGTCAAGTATTACCTTTTTATCTAATTTATCGACATAATCATTATACATTATGATTGCAAAATCAGTGTGCATACCTTCATCTCTACTTATTAATTCGTTACTAAAACATAATCCTGGTAATAATCCTCTCTTTTTTAACCAAAATATAGAGCAAAATGCTCCCGAAAAAAATATACCTTCTACCGCAGCAAATGCGATTATACGTGTCGAAATATTTGCATCTTTATCCTCAATCCATTTAACTGCCCACTTTGCCTTTTTACCAATGCATTCAAATGTATCTATTGCTGTAAATAACTTATTCTTTTCAGTTTGATCAGTTATATAGGTATCTATAAGCAACGAATAGGTTTCAGAATGGATCGATTCAATAGCACTCTGAAATGAATAAAAAGCTCTTACTTCAGGATGGTCAAATTCTTTCATAAACCTTAATACTAAATTTTCAATGACAATACCATCGCTACCAGCAAAAAAGGCTAGAACATGACTAATAAAATATTTCTCCTCGTCTTTTAGTTTATTCCAATCTACTATGTCCTTAGAGAAATCAATCTCTTCTACTGTCCAGAAGCAAGCAACAGCTTTTTTGTATAATTTCCAGACACTCTCATTTTCAATCGGAAACATGGTATATTTTTTTGACAGAGAATTATCACCCATCATTATATATTGTTTGATTATTCTTAATCAATTTAAAACTTAATAACTTAAAAAAAATGAAATGCACCCTAATTTTAGGTAAATACAGGCTTTCCAATTACAATTATTTTTTTGTCAGACTGTTCAAATTTCTTTCCCAAAACTAAGACATTTATATTATCACCTATCTTTATCTCAGATATTTTACTGTTTTCATCAATATCTTCAATCAAATCAAAGGGGATTAATATAATTAAAGGGGATATATCATTGTTCAATGTTCCTAAAACACCTATTTTGTTCTTAGATACAACTCTACAGTTCAAGATTGTATCCGGATTTGGACAACAAATTTTCATGGACCAAATAACATCTGCGGTATAGTGCAATTTTAAGGACTCTTTTGGAAAATAAACTTTCGAACGCTCTATTATCTTTATAGATTTTGGAATAACAAAACCGTCATTTGTACATTTATTTTCATAAGAATTAACAAGATGTTCTAAAATACACTTATTAATAATCTCTTCAAAAGATTCGTTTTCATCCGAAGATTGTAATTTGCTATCTATTATAGATGCTTTTAACCCAACCGTTGTCTTTTTTTCTTTTATCGTACATAACTCTTTGAAATCAATTGGTTTAGACATCGTTTGATTATAATATATATATAATTATTGATTCATTTTTAATATGTTAAATTTCCTATAACTTCACTCTTTCTTTGTATGATTTTGTCCTTTTTTTTAATAATATTATTCAATTGATCACTTTCTGCTTTAAAAACTTGTTGTAAATTTTCAACAATCGTTCTGTTCTCTAATTTTAATTTATTAACTTCATTTCTTTGGTTTTTTTTTAGATTCTCAATAGATTTTTTTAGATTATTATAATCAAATTGAGCTTTGTTCTTTATTGCAGTTTCAGATTTCAGTTTGCTCTTTAAACTTGGTATTTGAGATGCATAATTATTACATTTCGCCAATTTTTGTTGTACATGTCTTATCTGTGCTTTTATAACAGGTATTTCGGCACTGAGATTTCTATGTTTTTCTAGTTTTCTTTTTGCAATTTTTAGTTTTTTATTACAGTCGCGATTCTTATTGTCTTTGTTTTTCTTCTTTTTTTTCTTCTTGCTTTTCTTATTCCCTTTCTTGCCTTTCTTGCCTTTCTTGCTTTTCTTGCCTTTCTTGCCTTTCTTGCCTTTCTTGCCTTTCTTCTTTTTTCTGTGTTCTTTTACTTGATTCATAACAACATACAGTAAGTACAAAAAGAATAAGATTAAAAAAAGATTTAATTGGAAAACTCTCATTATATTAATACTATAAATAAAATATAACAATTGAATAATTTACCCATTTATATCATATCTTCTGCTAGTTTACTCTTTAATTTTATAGATTTATCCTTCTTTTTAATTACATCTTTCAATCTATTATTCTCAGCCGTCAATACATCTTGTAAATTAGAAATCATCGCTTTATGTGTAATCTTCATTCTTTTAATCGTATTTGTTTGGTTACTTTTTAAGTTTGAAATACTCTTTTTTAAATTTTTATAGTCAAATTTAGCTCTTTTTTTTAATGAAGTTGCTGATTGTAAATCTCTTTTTAAACCAGGAATTTGTGCCGAATTTTTCTTACACCTCGATAATTCATTCTGAACATGATTCAATTGCGATTTTAAAACAGGTAATTCTGCACTAATAGATCTATATCTTTTTAAATCTTTTTTAACCTTTTTAAGAGATTTTTTGCATTTTTCATCACTTTTCTTATTATTTTTTTTCTTGCTTTTTTTGTCAAGACCTAATGCCTTTCTTATCTTTTTTCTGGTTTTTTTATCTTTCTTGTTTTGTCTTTTCTTCCTTTTTTTATCTTTCTTGTTTTGTCTCTTCATCTTTTTTTTCGTCTTCTTAATAAAACTATTCTTTTTTTTCTTTTTTTTCTTCTTGGTGCTCTTCTTTTTCTTCTTATTGCTCTTCTTTTTCTTTAATATATTTTTATTCTTGTTACCTTTCTTCTTCTTGCTGCGTTTCTTCTTCTTTTTACCATGTTCTTTTACTTTATTTACACAAACATACAGTAAGTACAAAAAAAATAAAATTAAAAATATATTAATTTGTGTTACATTCATTATATTTATAAATATACTTTTTATTCGAAAATTTTTAACTAACCCAGTTGTTTAATATAAATATAACTACACATTAAAAACATCAAAATTAATAAAGATTTAAAAGATAGTGTTCTCGCAAGAAAAATATAAGTACAGATCAAAAATACTAAAAATACAGAGAACATCAAAAATAATGAACGTATATGGCTACAAATATATGAACATACTAAAAAAAATACGATCGAAAACAATAATAATGAAATAATGAGCGATTTTCTATCTAATTCTTGGTATTTTGGTTGTACACCCACTTCCTTTTTTTCAAATTTTTCTTTGCAATTTGAGAATGGAAAGTCGAAATCAATACCGCCATAATTTACTTTATGAGTTGTTTGCTTTGGTATACACTTCTCTTCTATCCACCATTCTCTTCTTTTATCTAAATCTTCAGGATCTACATCAGAACTATCTACTTTTTTTTTAGGATCTAATAAAAAATTACCAACTGGTAACTTTGCTTTCATACATTTTTTAGTAGCATAAGGTCCCGATCCAAATATTGCTTTTATATGATCAGTTCCCTTTATATTATGCATATCTTCAAGTATACCACCAATCAAACCTGTTTTCCCAGGAACTGGACTTTTTTTCCCATCACAATTTGGTATAACACCCAATGGATATCCTTTCACATAAATATACTTTTGTTTACCAATGCATTCTTTTTCACTTCTTCTTCCACATGTTTGACCTGATACAGGATAAAATTTATTAATTCCCAATGTAGTTTTTTCAGGCTTTTTTATTTTACTTCCAAATAGTGCTCCTGCTCCTGTATAAACCAATGAATATTTAGCAAAATTAGAAAACCATACGTTCATAGCATTATCAACCGATTTTTTTCTATCTCCAGGTGGACATGTTATTTGTTTACCAAGACTCATTAAGATTTATCAAATAATATAAAAATGAATAAGAATTAAATAAATAATCAAACACAATGTTATGAAAGAAGTTTATGATTTTCTGTATAAAAACTGGAAAAATGGACTGTTTTGTTATGATGCGATTAATAGTATTATAGAATTAAAGAAGTTGTTTAAATTTGCATTAAAAGACGAAGATACTGAAAAAAAAGGATGGTATAATTATTTGTTAAAAAAGGGGGGTATGTCAGAGGATAACATACCATATGCCTTAGATACTCTTCCGTATATTCAAAAGCAAATTATACTAGTTCCAGATGATATAAACGAACGATTACAATGGATTAAAGATCAACCTTGGCATGAGCAACGTACACCTGAATGGTTTGCTTTTAGACACTCGTGTATTACTGCAAGTTTTATACCGAAAGTATTAGGAAATGATAGTGATTTTGATTCTGCTTTAAAAGAAAAAATATCACCTCCAGTAGAAAGAGGGGGATTTGGAAATGCAGTAAAACATGGAGTTAAATATGAGTATGTCGCTCAATCAATATACGAACATATGAATGATGTTAAAATATCTGAATATGGTTGTATTAGACATCCAACTATACATTTTCTTGGAGCATCGCCTGATGGAATCGTTACAAGTGTAAAAAGAAACCTTCAATTACTTGGACGAATGTTAGAAATTAAATGCGTATGGTCTCGTATTATTAATGGTATACCTAAAAACGATTACTGGATGCAGGTACAACTACAATTGGCAGTATGTAATTTAGAATTTTGTGATTTCTTAGAGTGTTTCATTGAAGAAACTACAGATGAAGAAATATTCAAGAAGAAATCATCGAATACTGAATACTTTGGAATTGTAATTGATGTAACACATTACGATTCTTCAACAGAAAGAAAGTACTTCCTTTCTGGTGATTACGACAACGATTTAACCAAATTATTGTCTGCCAAAGAAACCTATGTGGATGAGATATTCAAAATATCTGAAATTATACATGTAGCATATTACACATTGGAATCTATGTCTTGTGTTACTATAAAACGTAATCGTGAATGGTTTGAAAAAAGTATTCCTCGACTTCAAAAATTTTGGGATAAAGTAGAAGAATATCGTAATAACGAAGACCTAAAAATTGATTTTATAAATAAAGAAAAAAGTAAAAGAAAAAGTATAAATAAGCAACCAACATTGCACATCAAAAAATGGTTAGGTGATTAAAGGACTTACATGTTTTGTGGAGGATAAGAAGTGAATTTTGAATTTGCAGATGATGCTAATGTCGCACCAGATGGTACAACAGGTCTTTGAATAACAGGAGTTGATACAGGTACGGCTCCATTGTAACGTACATAATCTTTTGGTGGTATACATTTGGAAAAATCTATTTGTGATGAATTTCCTTCTCTTGTTTCATCAATACCGAGGCATAGATTTTTACATGGTCCGCAACCATTTTGTTTCCAGGCAATTTCTGAATTCATTTTCATCAATGGTGTGGCATTTTTTATTAAATATGTTCTGTAATCATGACTGCAGTTTAGTTCATTTTCATGACGAAATAATGAGTTAGAATAGCAACTAGAACGATAATCTGTAAAGTGGCGCCCATCATCCATACGAGGAGGACAGTTGGAATACTTTAAAGTATTTTGACAATTCATATTATTAATAAAACTATTCTTTTTTTTTATTGACATAATTAAATGACTAAATGTTCAAAGACAGACAAAAAATTATTATGTGAAGCATTCAAGACAGTTGATGCTAATAATGATAATACTATAAAAAAAGCAAGAAGAACTTATCTTCTTGTTAATCATCCAGATAAAGGTGGTGATAAAGAAAAAGTACAAGATTTCAATAATGCATATGAGGCATGTATAAAAGATAGTGAAATTGGTATCAGTCACGACAAAAATGTAAACGAATATTGTGAAAATGATAATATTGACGACGATGTTGAACCAAAACCATCTAAAGAAACAAAGTCTTCAAAAAAAGATAATTCTAAACCTGTTCCTCCAAACAAATCTACAAATAAAGAAACAAAGTCTTCAAAAAAAGATAATTCTAAACCTGTTTCCCCAAACAAATCTACAAATAAAGATACCGATAAGATAATAAAATCTGGTAAATGCGTACGACGTACATCAAATTGGGCTAATATACAAACTTTTGCTCGATTTGACTCTCCCAAATTCGATCCAAAACTTACATTCGAAGCTATACCTACATCTTCGCCTAAATTGCAAAGAATGTTAGACAATATAAGAAAATTAGATAAACAAGATCTTAAAAAAAGTGGTAAAAATTTCAAACATTTCATTTATTCTGATATTAAAGATCAAGGATATGGTGCCAAAATTATTGCATCCGCACTCATATCAAGTGGATTCTCATCATGTTTTAATGATAAAGGTAGTATTATAGTCCCACCAAAAAACGAAGCTAACGAATCATTTGGTTTACTTTCATCAACTGCAATATATGGTAAACCTACACTCCATAAAACAAGAAAAGAAATACTTTCAATGTACAATGAACGTCCTAGTAATATTAATGGTGACAATATGAGATTTATCGTACTCGATAGTGGTTTCAAAGAAGGTATTGATTTATTTGATGTAAAATATGTACATATTTTTGAACCTCAAAGAACAAATGCTGATTATCAACAAGCTATAGGAAGAGCCACTCGATTATGTGGACAAAAGGGTCTTGAGTTTAAACCTAATAGAGGATGGAAATTACATGTTTTCAATTATGAGAGTCATTTTCCTTCAGGTAAAACACTTCACGAAGTATATCTAAAACATTCTGATCTTAAATTGGATGAAATAAAAATACGTGAAGAATTAGAGAGGATCTCTATCGAATCAGCTGTTGATTACGATCTTAATGTTCATATTAATAAATTTTCACTTGATGCACAAGAAGATATGAATACAAAATCTCACGTCAACTCTACCATGACAGGAGGTGCTAGAAAAAATCCAATTGACTTTAGTAAAATAAAATGTGAAAATGGAAAATGTGGTGCTAGATCTACAAAACAAGTTCCATTTACACTTGTTCAAATGCAAGCAATATACGATACATTCAAAAATACCCAAAAAACATATCCTAAGAAAAAGGCTAAATGGTTAAAAGAGACGAAATCTAGAGAGAAACGTCAGTTTTTTTGCAATATTTTAAACGAAAATAAAGAATTCTGTGAAAGACTTATTAAATTTATCAAAGGTGAATATGTTCTTCCTGCAAAAATAGCTAAGAAAATAAAAAAAAACGAGAAGAAGGAACTATACAAAAATGTTATAGTTCCTCCTCCTGAATTGACTGAAAATAGACTTGTAAAATATTCAGATGATGAATCAGATGACGATTCTGACAATAATACTGAAAATAGACTTGTTACATATTCGGATGATGAACCCGAAGAAGAATCGGATGATGAACCCGAAGAAGAATCCGATGATGAGTCTGAAGATTCTAAAGATCTTCAAATTGTACCTTTCACTAACTCAAAAAAGAAAGATAAACAACCCGAAACAGAAGATTTTGAATCATCTAAAAAATATGAGTCTTTTGAAGAATTTCAAAAAAGAATTAATAAACAATTCAGATCTTTCAAATATGATAAAATTACAATTGAAAATTTATGTGATACTCCAACAAGTAATTCTAGAATCGTAAATTTCACACCATCACAAGATTTCATATCTCATTACTTTGTACCAAAAAATGATAATAAAGGTCTTTTAGTATGGCATTCGGTTGGTACAGGAAAAACATGCACTGCTATTGCAACAAAATCAAGAACTTGGGAAAAACAGGATTATACTATAGTATGGGTTACAAGAGGAACTCTAAAGGGTGATATATGGAAAAATATGTTTGACAAAGTATGTGATTATTTCATAAAGGACAGAATACAAGCTGGTGAAAAAATACCAACAAATATATCTGAATTGCAAAAAGTAAGAAAATATATATCAAAAAAATTCTTACCACCCATATCATTTAGACAATTTAGTAATGCTTGCAATAGAACTGGTCCATTTTATGAAAGACTATACAAAATAAATGGAAAACAAGATCCATTCAAAAAAACTCTTGTTATAATTGACGAAGTTCATAAATTCTTTGCAAAAGATTTGCATGGTATGGAAAAGGCAAATCTAAATCATATTGAGGAAGCAGTATTTTCATCATATAAAATATCGAAAAAGGATTCATGTAAATTACTTATGATGAGTGCGACCCCTATTATGGATAATCCTATGGATTTTATTAGATTAATGAATCTTATATCTACTGAGGAAGAAAGAATACCATATGATATGAGTACTTTCCTTAAAAAATACCCAACAGATGAGCAAATATCTTTCACTACTGATACAGCAAATAAACTAAAAGAATATTTTAAGGGAAAAATATCTTATTTGGATAGACGGTATGATCCTAGACAATTTGTTCAACCCGTTTTTAAAAATATTTATGCGGAATTAACGGTTAGTAATAACAATGAGGATGTTGGTAATTCATTATGTGAAGAAAAATTAAAAGCGAATGAAGCGGTAGAAGATGCTTTAATGAGTGAGAATATAAAACAAAAATGTAAATTGAATGAAGATGATATCGAGGAAGAGAAAAATGCGGACAAACACCTTGAAAATCTAAAAAACAAGGAAATTCAATTACAGAATGATTTAAAAAAATTAAAACAGGAAAAACAAACTGCTGTTAAGAATGCAAAGCATGGAACTAAGCAACAAACAACTAAATTATATAAAGAACGCGAGAATAACCTAAAAGATGGTGTTAAAGATGTTAAAAATGATATAAAACATACAAAAAAGAGGATCCAAAAAAATAAATTAAAGGGAAAAGGATTAACAAAATGCGTTAAAAACATAGAAAAAGAAACTAAGAAAAAAATAACAAGTCATAAAAAAGATTATAATAAATGTCTAAGAAATGTTAAAAAAAAGACCAAACAAGTAAATTCTCAAGTGGATGTTATTGTAAATAAATGTAAAATAGATAAAAAAGAACTTATCTAGAAATTTAAATTTCGATATACATAACTGTGCTAAAACTAAATTTTGTGCAATTTAAAAAAATCTATAAAAATTTTTAAAAGTCTGTATATAAATGGCAGATTTCGATGGAACAGAGCAAACAGATGGTTTTAACGATGTTGAGCTTACGACATTTAATATTTTAAGCGTTGATACTTTGCTAATT
>MDSZ01260265.1_pt1 | contig 21234 bp, 17 predicted proteins | sample 811201 | NCBI WGS metagenome assembly MDSZ01 (sample SAMN05326647, study PRJNA326480) | marine metagenome | isolation source: seawater | place: Indian Ocean: North | collected 2010 | reverse complement strand
TTTTATCTCTTTAAAATTTATAATATTATCCTAATTACCACTCAAATACATATATAATTTATTGATTTTTATTCCCACTCAATAGTTGCAGGAGGTTTACTAGAAATATCATATACAACTCGGCTAACCTGATCTATTTCATTCACTATTCTATTTGATACATTCTCTAAAAATTCATAGGGCAAATGAGCCCATTTTGCTGTCATAAAATCTACAGTTTCTACAGCTCTTAAACCAATTACCTCGGCATATCTGCGCTCATCTCCAACCACTCCAACAGATTTAACAGGCAACAATACTGCAAATGCTTGACTGACTTTATGGTATAAATCTGCGTTGATTAGCTCTTCTATAAAAATTTTGTCAGCTTCTTGAAGAATTGTTATTTTTTCTTTGGTAACTTCTCCTATGATTCGCACTCCAAGACCTGGGCCTGGAAAAGGATGACGATCAAGCATTTCAGTTGGTATGCCAAGTTGAGCCCCCATTTTTCTGACCTCATCTTTAAATAAATCTCTCAAGGGTTCTACCAAATCAAGCTCCATCTCATCAGGTAGGCCTCCAACATTATGATGAGATTTTATAACCCTAGCCTCCTTTGACTCAGATCCTGATGACTCTATAACATCTGGATAAATAGTTCCTTGTGCTAAAAATTTAATATCTTTGAGCTTGATTGCTTCTGCATCAAACACATCAATAAATGTTCTGCCTATAATTTTTCTTTTTTGTTCTGGATCTTCAATATTTTTTAAATGTCTAAGAAAAACATCTTCGCTTTCAGATTTAATAACGTTCAAATTCATATTTTCTTTAAAGGTTTGCATTACCGAATCTGCTTCTCCTTTTCTAAGGAGACCATTATCTACAAATACACAAGTAAGTTTTTTACCTATTGCGCTGTGAAGTAAAGCAGCAGTTACTGAAGAGTCAACACCACCAGATAAACCTAATAATACTTTATTGTCTTTTACAGTGTTTTTTATTTCCTCTATTCTTTGTGATATTAAATCCTCTAGATTCCAATCATTTTGAGCATTGCATATATCAAAAATAAAATTATTAAGAATTTGATGGCCATGGTCCGTATGAGTAACTTCAGGATGAAATTGAATTCCATATATCGGCAATGAAGCATGTTCCATTGCAGCTATTGGAGCTGATTTCGTCGAGGCGACTAAATTAAAATCATCCGGCAAGTCTTGAACCTGATCTCCATGACTCATCCATACATTTATATTTTTTTGTAATCCACTAAATAAAATAGATTCATTTTTTAATTCTAATGCCGTATGGCCAAACTCCTTCTGATTTGAAGAAATAACTTGCCCACCCATTTGTTCTGCAAGGGTTTGCATTCCATAACATACTCCTAAAATCGGTATATTTAGATCAAAAACACATTGTGGTACTCTGGGAGTGAAGCTCTCAGTTACTGAATTTGGACCACCTGAAAGTATTATTCCCTTAGGTTGCAATTCAATTATTTTAGATTCATCTATATCCCAAGGATAAATCTCAGAGTAAACATCACTTTCTCTAACTCTTCTAGCTATAAGTTGTGTGTATTGAGATCCAAAATCTAAGACTAAAATTGTATCAATCTTTTTATTGTGAACGGATAATTTGTTCATACTAAAAATGACTAACTTCTCTGATAATTGGGAGCTTCTTTTGTAATCATAACATCATGAACATGACTTTCTGTCATACCTGCATTTGTTATTTCAACAAATTGACTATTTGTTTGCATTTCTTTTATTGTCTTGCATCCTATATAACCCATACTTTGTCTTAAGCCGCCAACTAATTGATTAATAACATTGATAACTAGTCCTTTATAAGGAACCCGGCCCTCTATTCCTTCTGGAACTAATTTATCTGTCTCAACATCCTCTTGTAGATATCTATTTGCGTCTTCTCTTTCAGTCATCGCGCCAATCGAACCCATGCCACGGTATGTTTTGAAACTTCTCCCTTGAAACAATTCAACCTTACCGGGAGCTTCTTCAGTTCCTGCAAAAAGACTGCCCAACATTACTGAGTCAGCACCAGCGGCAATAGCCTTAGCTATGTCACCAGAAAACCTAATCCCGCCATCAGCAATAATTTTTACATCCATTTCAACAAGAGCTTTTTTTATTTCCATAATAGCTGTAATTTGTGGAACTCCAATGCCTGCGATTATTCTTGTTGTACAAATTGATCCTGGCCCCATACCAACTTTTACAGCATCGGCGCCAGCTTTAGCAAGTTCAAGGGCTGCTTCTGCTGTAGCGATATTTCCTCCAATAATATCAATTTGTGGAAACTCTTTTTTTAATAGCTTTATTGTGTCTAAAACATTTTTTGAGTGGCCGTGAGCGCTATCAATCACAAAAATATCAACACCAGATTCATAAAGAGCTTTTGCTCTATCAAGAGTATCTATACTAGTTCCTAGAGCTGCACCTACTTTTAATCTACCGGATGTGTCTTTAGTCGCATCAGGGTGTTGCGCAGCTTTTTCTATATCTTTCATGGTTACCAGTCCAGACAAATTATTTTTTTCATCTAGCACTAAGACCTTTTCTATTCTATTTGTATACATTAAAGTCATGACATCTTTTTGAGAAAAGCCTTCTTTGACAGTTACCAATTTATCAAAGGGTGTCATTATTGAAGAAACATCTGCCTCCATATTGTCTGCATATCTGAAATCTCTACTTGTTACTATTCCTTTAAGTTTTCCGTCATCAACAACTGGCATTCCAGAGATTCTTAATTCACTTGTTAGCTGCTTTAACTCTCCAATTGATTTTTTAGAATTTATTATTACAGGATCTCTTACAATTCCGCTTTCATATTTTTTAACAGCTCTAACTAAATCTCCTTGTTCTTCAATTGAATTGTTTTTATGAATTACTCCGATGCCACCAGCTTCGGCCAAAGAAATGGCCATATTCGACTCCGTAACAGTATCCATTGCAGCTGAAAGCAATGGTGTTTTTAAGGTTATGTTTTTTGTTAATTCAGATTCAACAACGGCTTCACTTGGTAAAAAGTCACTATATTTGGGTAATAATAGAACGTCATCGAAAGTTAACGCTTTTGATTTTAGTTTATCCATATTGGATTATAACCAAGAGTTGATATTCTTAAAAGCCTTGATTTAAATGAAATCTTTTATGTTTTGCACAAGATCCTTGATTTCTGGCTTGTTATTTATTATTTCTTCCAGTGTTAATCCTTCCAATTCATGAGGGAATACTAGCCATTGATCAGTTTCATGTATGAAATAGTCTGGTTTTTGATCAGTATTATTTTTATTAGGTTTGAAATATGGAGTTGCAACTTTTATTTCAGGGGTGTTTTTTTTGCATGCTGCTTTCAAATCAGCGATTACTTGAGCAATTGAGTTTCCTGTGTCATGAACATCATCTACGATTAGAAGCTTGTCTTCAGACTCTAATTTCCTAATTACATAATTCAGTCCATAAACTTGCACAAATTCGTTGCGTTTATCAATTCCTGAATAATAAGAAGTTCTTATAGCAACATGGTCTGACTTGACTCCCAATACACTTAAAAACTCTTGAACTGCAATGCCTATTGGAGCTCCTCCCCTCCAAACACCAACAATATAATTAGGCTTAAAACCACTTTGATATATATTCCATGCAAGCTGAAAAGAATCTTTTAATAAACTATCTGATTTTATAAAAAGCTTATCCATAATTCACATTGTATATAAAAATTTATATCTAATTGTAAATTATATTTACTAGAATTATAAAAATCAGAAGTTATAACTAATTCTTGTAATAAATTGTCTAGGTGGGATCAATTCTAAACCCGTTGCAGCAACTCCAAAAACATCTGTCATGCTTGAATTAATTCCATCTTCATCTGACGCATTCAGTAACATTAAATCAAGTCCCATGTCGTTATTAAAATCAAACCCTACTGTAAGATTAATAGCATCATAGGCAGGAATTGAGTCTACTATAGGGTTATTAGAAACTCTTTGTTCAAATTTACCTCGTTTAATATATTGAAATATTGCAGTCATAGCATATCCAGATTTTAGATCAGTTTCATATACCAAATTAACATCAGCAGTAAATTCTGGGCTTTTAGCAAGTTTATTACCTTTTACATTTTCTCTTAATCCATACCTAAGGTCTTCTTGACCAAAAAAGTATTGATATGCATCAACATTATCAAGAACATCATAATTAGACGTTACTTTGGAGTCTAAAAAAGCTAGATTCATATCAAATGTCAATGAGTCTGATATTAAACCAGTGAATTCAATCTCAACACCTGACATTTCAGACTCTGGTATATTTGCCACACCACCTCTATATGGATCTGGGTCAGTTGCTTGAAATTGTAAATTTTCATAATCATACATAAAGGCTGCTATATTAGCTCTTGCTTTGCCATTAAATAAATCGGTTTTAATACCTACTTCAGTTGAGTCTACAGTCTCAGCCTCAAATGTCGGAAATACCATTGGTGGCGCATTATCATTATCAAAACCAAATGTTAGATTGCTTCCTCCTGGTTTAAACCCGCTAGCAAAAGTTAAATAGATCATTGTTGTTTCAGCTAAGTCATATTCACCAGTAATTCTTGTAGTAACTTCGTCTGTAGTGCCTTCTTCTTGGAAGCTTTCTGTATTTAAGAAGTTAGTTACATCTGTTCCAAAAGTATCTTCAGAGTATCTTAACCCAGACACTAATCTTAAAGTATCGCTAAAACTATAAGTTGTCTGAGCATATACAGAAAAAGATTCCCTATAAGGAAATGCGTCTGTAAAGAAATCTACATCAGCATTTGGTCCAAAAATATCAAATCTACCTGGAATACCATAGTCATGATCATAGCAATAATTAGGATTAGCAAATGATGCATCGCATACATATTTAAAAACTCCATCCAAATCATCATCTCTATAACCCCGAATAACATTCTCTATTTCATGTTCCATGTAAAAAGCGCCAACTGTCCAGTCAAGCTTTCCATCCATTAATGGTTCATTAGAAATAAGATTCACCTCAAAAGTTGTTGTTTCTACAAGAGAAGTTTCTGGACGGAATTCTGCTTGTTGATATGTTGCTCCGGTTCCAAGACCAGGTATAGATAAAACAGCATCTCCAAAGTTATGACGATCATTATCTCGAGTTACAGATATATCATCTTCTTGTGAGCTTGCTAATACTTTAAGGTTTGCGAAACCAAGATCAGACTCAAATATCATAGCTACAACAGAAGATGTTAGTTTTTGTTCTGAAATAGTATTTTGAGATAATTTTCTCATGCCAGGAGATTGATCATCAATACCTCTAATGGCTGCACCATTTCTATCAACATCAAAATATTGACCAAATATTCTTAAGCTTGACGTTTCACTTAATTCAAAGAACCAATCAGATCTTATGCTGACATTAGATGCATCATCTAAATCCTGACCAGTAAATATATTTTTTGCAAATCCATCTCGTTCGGTTGTAGCAAATGAAAATTTGGTACTAATTGAACTAGATATTGGTAGATTGGTTGTAGCTCTAACTTTCCTGAGGTTGTAATCGCCTAAAGTAATATCTGCTTTACTATATTTTTCTCCAGACGTAGGCTTATTGGAAATAACATTAATTGCCCCTCCAGTAGAGTTTTGACCAAATAAAGTTCCTTGAGGTCCTCTTATAATTTCAATTCTTTCGACATCAATAAAATCTGTTTGAAGTGAAAACGGTGAGGCAATAAAAATCCCATCCATATGGTATGCGACTGATGGAGCAGCAATGGCATTTTGATTTGTTTCATTTCCTACTCCTCTTATAGATATAACTGTTTTATATCCTTCATTTTTTGCAACGGTAACTCCGGGCACAATAGTACTTAAATCAACAAAGGATTCTATATTTTTTGCCTCGACTTCAGAACTGGTAATAGCAGTAACTGCCTGTGATACAGATTGAAGACTTTCGTTTCTCTTTTCAGCAGTAACAATAACTTCTTCAAATACTGACTGACTATCTTGTGCAGTAGCATCAATACTCATAAATACAAATAATGTGGAAAATAAAAAAGTTTTTCCAAATGGTGAAAATTTCATAAAACTAGCCTCTTACTTTAGTTAAAATATATATATTATATATATGCAATTTATATGCCAAAAAATTAAAACTGAATGTTTATAATTAATAAATAATTAATTTCTTATGTTAACATTTTAAAAATTTATTGCACTCGTTAAAATGAAGAATACCTTTAGCAACAAATGATAAAAATTTTGTATTCATATTTTCAACTTAAAGAAAATAATACTTCAATAAAGAAGGAAGTTATTGCAGGATTTACTACCTTTATAACTATGGCTTATATTATTGTTGTAAATCCAGAAATGATGACAAAAACTGGTATGAATAAAGACGCTATATTCGTTGGAACTTGTATTGCAGCTGCCTTAGCTTGCATCATTATGGGCTTATATGCGAATTGGCCTGTTGGACTTGCTCCTGGCATGGGTTTAAATGCTTTTTTTACATATACAGTTGTTATTCAAATGAATTATGAGTGGCAAGTTGCACTTGGGGCAGTTTTTTTAGCTGGTATTTTATTTTTTATCATGAGTATTACCAAGTTAAGAAGTTGGATGATTGATAGTATCCCATTTAATCTTAGGATTGCTATGGGTGCTGGAGTTGGATTATTCATAGGTTTTCTTGGGTTACAAGAAGGCGGGATAATAATAACCAATGAAGCTGTACTATTGTCTATAGGTGATTTTCAAAATACTAAAACACTTTTAGCTCTCTTGAGCTTTCTATTGATTACTTCCCTTGCAGTTAGGAAAATCCCTGGAGCAATAATCATAGGAATTCTGATAACAAGTTTGATCGCTTTGGCATTGGGTTTAGAAAAATATCAAGGTATTTTTGATTATCCTCCAGAAATTGCTCCAACGTTTATGCAATTAGATATAAAAGGTGCCTTCGATATAGCCATGATTAGCATTATTATGTCATTTCTGTTTGTTAATTTATTTGATACTACTGGTACATTATTAGGCGTAGGCACAAGAGCTAATTTAATAAAGGAAGATGGTACAGCTCAAAATCTTGATAAAGCATTAAAAGCTGATAGTAGTGCCAGTATATTTGGAACATTTTTTGGTTGCTCTCCAGTTACAAGTTACGTAGAAAGTTCAGCTGGAATTGAAGCCGGAGGAAGAACAGGCTTAACTGCTGTTGTAGTTGGAATACTTTTTTTAGGAGCAACTTTCTTATCTCCTCTTGCATCAATGGTCCCTGAATATGCTACTGCAGGGGCTTTAATATATGTATCAATTTTAATGTTTAGTAATGTTGAAAAATTAAATTGGTCTAAAATGGTAAATCTAATACCTGCAATTATTATTATAATTATGATTCCTCTTACTTTTTCTATTGCAAATGGAATAGCTCTTGGTTTTTTGACTTTTATTGTCTTGAAGATTGTTTGCGGTGAAATAAAAACAATTTCTGGAGGGGCGTGGTTCTTAACAATTCTATTTATTTCAAACTATATTTTTTTATAAGATAACTAACCCCAAAATATAGATTAAAGTTAAGCCAGCATTGAGCGCTATTATAGTTTGCTCTTTCCACAAAAAACCAACTAAAACCCACAATGTATTTGCGCTTATAAATGCCCAATGATGATATTTAAGCTCTGGTACAAAACTAGCAAGAGCAGCTGCCAGAATTAAAATTGCCGTAGCCGTCCATGCTATAAATTGATAAGGTTTTTCGTTTTGTTTCATGCTTTTAGTATTAAATGATTTTCAAGTTTTAAAAATCTTATCTGTTTTTGCTGCACATATAAAATCATTTTGATGAAGTCCCATAATTTTATGTGACCACCATGAAATAGTGACCTTGCCCCACTCAAGAATAATCTCAGGATGATGGTCTTCTTTTTCAGCAAGTCTTGCTACAGCATTAGTAAATTCTAAAGATTCTTCATAATTAGAAAATGCAAAAGCGCAAACAAGTTTTTTTATATCTTCATCTTCAATTATTGACCAGGAAGGAATTTGCTGGTGTAAATTTTCGATTTCAATTTTTGTAAGTTTTTTAGCATCAATAGAACATGCCTCACATGCACTATTCACTAAATTTTCTGACATCTACAAACCACCCTTTGACAGCTTCGAGGGATCAAGTAACTTTATTAATTTTGTTTTTGGTATATCTGTTTCTTCTATTGCTACTTCAACTATTGGTCTATTTTCTTTATATGCTTTTTTAGCAATTTCCGTAGCTTTTTCATAACCTATGATTGGATTTAGAGCTGTAACTAAAATAGGATTCTTTGATAATGATGCATCTAAATTTTTAGTGTTCACTTTAAATGATCTAATAGCTTTAGTAGACAGTGCATTCATTGCTCCAGACAAAAGGTTAATACTCTTAAGCAAATTGTATGCAATAACAGGAAGCATAACATTAAGTTGATATGACCCTGATTGTGCGGCAATTGTTATTGAAACATCATTGCCTATAACATCTGCTGAAACCATAGCGACTGCTTCGGGGATAACTGGATTTACTTTACCAGGCATTATACTGCTTCCAGGCTGAAGTGCTTTGAGTTCAATTTCAGCTATACCAGCAAGTGGTCCACTATTCATCCATCTTAAATCATTTGAAATTTTCATTAGTGCAACAGCAAGATTTTTTAGCTCTCCTGATAATTGAACTGAACAGTCTTGAGCACTTAACTCATGATAAAAGTTTTTACTTGGTACAAATCTAGATTGCTCACCTAGAAGGTTTGTCATTTCTTTGGCGAAATACTTTGCAAATTGCTTGTGAGCATTTATTCCGCTTCCTACAGCAGTTCCTCCTTGAGGTAACTCAAGTAATTTTTTCTCAATGTTAAGTAACATTTTTTTAGAAGCATGTAATTGACTTGACCATGCAATCAACTCCTCAGAAAAATCTATAGGCATGGCATCCATTAAATGAGTCCGACCTGTTTTAATTGTGCCTTTAAGTTTATGAGCTTTTTGCTCAATAGTTAAAATTAATTTATCGAGAGCTGGCAATAATTTTTCTGTTAAATCCATATGAGCGCTGATTTTTATTGCAGTTGGAATAACGTCATTACTGCTTTGGCTCATGTTTACATCATCATTAGGACTTACTTCAACGTTAGCAAACTTTGATGCCAAATTTGCTATAACTTCATTTGCATTCATATTTGAACTAGTGCCTGACCCTGTTTGAAAAACATCAATAGGGAATTCATGGTGATGTTTTTGTTGCCAAACCTCTTTTGCAGCTTTTGAAATAGCCTTTGATTTTTTTGATGAAATTAATTTTAGTCTTAAGTTTGCTCTTGCAGCAGCATCTTTAATAAGCCCTAAAGAAGAAACAAAAGATTTTGTAAATGGAAAATCCATCTTAATACCGCTTATGGGAAAATTATTCACTGCTCTTTGAGTTTGGGCCCCCCAAAGCGCTTTTTTTGGAACTTTAACATCTCCTAAACTATCTTTTTCTATTCTAAATTTCATATTTGTTTCTATATTTGATAAGCTATTTTAACATTATAGAGCTCAGGAGAATAAAAAATATGTCAAATGTTACACCTATAAAAATAGATATAACTGATGGTAGATTGCCTATTAAAGAAAAAGGTTTGGTTTTTCAAGAATTTGCTGGTCCTGCAGAAGAAAGACGTAACCAACTTGAGAAACTAGCAGCAGGATTTAGGTTATTTGATTATTTTGGTTTTAATGAAGGGGTTGCGGGTCATATAACTTATAGAGATCCTGAATTTAAAGATCACTTTTGGGTAAATCCATTAGGTGTGCATTTCTCACAAATCTCAGTATCTGATCTATTGCTTGTAAATCATGACGGTAAAGTAGTCCAAGGAGATAAAGATGTAAATATTGCAGCTTTTGCTATTCATTCCAGGCTGCATAAAGCAAGACCTGATATCAATGCAGCAGCACATTCGCATTCTATATATGGAAGAACTTTTTCAACACTTGGGAAATTGCTTGATCCTATTTCACAAGATGCATGTGCTTTTTACGAAAATCAAGCTATATATGAAGATTTCTCTGGTGTAGTAGAGGAAGTGGATGAAGGGGATGAAATTGCTAAAGCTCTTGGAAATAAAAAAGTTGCTATCCTACAAAATCATGGAATTTTAACTACTGGACCATCGGTTGATATTGCTCTATGGTTCTATATGTCCATGGAGAGATGTTGTCAGGCACAACTAATGGCAGAAGCAGCCGGAAAACCAGTAATAATCCCACATGATACTGCTGTAAAAACTAGAGAATTTATCGCAAATGATATTGCCGCTTGGGCAAGCTATCAACCTGCTTTTGATAAAATTATAAAAATGCAGCCAGATCTATTAGATTAGCTAGCAGGAATAATTATTGCTTTTGTTTCCAAGCATTCTTCAATGCCGTGTATTCCATGCTCTCTACCGTTGCCGGATGCTTTGTAGCCTCCAAAAGGAGCCGCATTACCTCTAGCTCCACCATTAATAGTTATCTGGCCCGCTCTTATTTGATTGCCAACAGTAATAGCGTGATTTAATTCACCTTGCACATATCCAGCAAGACCATATTCTGTATCGTTAGCAATATTAATAGCTTCTTCTTCTGTCTCATATTTCATAATACATAAGACTGGTCCAAAGATTTCTTCCCTTGCGATTGTCATATCATTTGTTACGTCAGCAAATACAGTTGGTTTAACGTAATAACCTTTTTCATAACCTTCAGGTTTTTCAATGCCGCCGGCAACAAGTTTAGCTCCCTCTTCAATACCAATTTCAATCATTTTGATTATTTTTTCATATTGAGTTTTGTTTGAAATTGGTCCGAGTCTATTCTCATCATTTGGATCACCAACAGATGTATTATTAGCGGTTGCTACTGCTATCTCAATTGCTTTTTCATAATTTTTTGAAGAAACCAACATCCTTGTAGGAGCATTACAAGACTGGCCTGAATTTAAGAAACAGTGACCTGCACCACCTTTGACTGATTTTTCTAGGTCAGCAACATCATCTAATATGATATTTGCAGATTTTCCTCCTAGTTCTTGTTGAACTCTTTTAACTGTTGTAGCAGATGCTTGAGCTACAGCAATTCCAGCTCTTGTTGATCCAGTAAATGACATCATATCAACCTTTTCATGTTCAGATAGGGCGGCTCCAACAATTGGACCATAACCATTAACTAAATTAAATACTCCTTTTGGAACACCAGCGTCATGCATTACTTCAGCCAAAAGCATTGAACAATATGGTGAAATTTCACTAGGTTTTAAAATCATGGTGCAGCCTGAAGCAATTGCAGCAGAAACTTTTGTAGTTATTTGGTTCATAGGCCAGTTCCAAGGAGTAATCATTCCAATAACTCCAATTGGTTCTTTTCTTAAAGTGTAACCGCCTTCCTCTTTTTCAAACTCATATTCTTCAAGAGCCTCCAAAGTTTCTTTGAAATTAATAAGGCCTGTATTGGCTTGAGCTCGCTCAGATAACCATTTTGGTGCCCCCATTTCCTTGGTAATAATCTCAACAAAATCCTTATATCTATTTTCATACTCTTGAATTATTTTTTTTAAAAGATTAACTCTTTCTTCTTTGGTGGTCTTGGAGAATGATTTAAATGCTTCACTGGCAGCATCTACAGCAGAATCAATATCACTTTTGTTTCCAGCAGTTATTTGACCAATAATTTCTTCATTAGCTGGATTTATCACATCTATTAGTTCATTAGACTCTGATTTAACCCATTGGCCATTAATATAAAAATTTAAATCATTGCTCATAATTTTCTCCAAAAATTTAGTAATAGATTATAACTAGAAGGATTTAATCAGAAAAGTCCCACAATCTCATTATCTTCATCTAGTCCAATCGCCTCAGCTGCTGGTACTCTTGGCAATCCTGGCATAGTCATAATCTCGCCACAAACCACAACAATAAATTCTGCTCCAGCAGACAATCTTACTTCTCTAATAGGTACATTATGTCCAGACGGAGCACCCATCAGTAATGGGTCAGTCGAAAAACTATATTGAGTCTTTGCCATACAGATAGGATATTCTCCAAAACCATCATCTTCTAGTTTTTTAAATTGGTTTCTAACTTTTTTATCAGCAATGATATCAGCAGCACCATAAATACTTTGAGCAATATTCTTAGTTTTATCCCATAGAGATAAATTATCTTCATATAATGTTTTAAACTCTGCTACATTTGAGTCTACAATCTTTACTACTTCATCTGCAAGCTCTGCAGCACCTGCACCTCCCTTTTCCCAGTGCGATGAGATTTTGCATTGAACTCCAAGGTTTTTACAATAATTAATAATTGCATTATGCTCATTCTCGGTATCTGAAACATAGTCATTTATTGCCACAACAACTGGAACTCCAAATTTACCAATATTATGAATATGTCTTTCAAGGTTTTGACATCCCTTTGAAACTGCTTCTACATTTTCATTACCAAGATCTTCTTTTTTAACTCCTCCATGCATTTTTAAAGCTTTAGTTGTTGCAACTAAAACAACTGCATCTGGTTTAATTTCAGATTTTCTACATTTAATATCAAAAAACTTTTCAGCACCTAAATCTGCTCCAAATCCAGCTTCTGTAACTACATAATCAGCAAGCTTCAATGCAGTTTTAGTAGAAACAACCGAATTACACCCATGAGCAATATTAGCAAAAGGTCCTCCGTGCATAAATGCAGGGTTATTTTCAAGTGTTTGAACTAAATTAGGTTGAAAAGCATCTTTTAGTAAAGCTGTAATCGCTCCATCTGCATTTAACTGACTGGCTCTAACCGGTTCATTATTTCTTGTATATCCGATTACAATGTTTCCAACTCTTTTTTGCAAATCATTAATATCCGAAGCTAAACAAAAAACTGCCATAATTTCTGATGCAACTGTAATATCATAACCGCTTTGTCGTGGAATACCATTTCCAATTCCACCAAGACCGCATGCAATATCTCTTAATGATCTATCATTCATATCAACAACTCTTTTCCATGTTATTCGTCTTGGATCTATATTTAATTTATTCTCCCAATGTATATGATTATCTATTAAAGCTGACAATAGGTTATGAGCTGCTCCAATTGCATGGAAATCACCAGTAAAATGCAAATTAATATCTGTCATTGGAATTACTTGCGCATAACCGCCACCAGCCGCACCGCCTTTCATCCCAAAGCATGGTCCCAAACTTGGCTCCCTCAAGCATATCATTGCTTTTTTACCTATATGGCACAGTCCATCAACTAAGCCAACACTAGTTGTAGTTTTACCCTCTCCTGCAGGTGTAGGAGAAATTGCAGTAACTAATATTAATTTCCCATCAGATTTATTTGATAAAGAATTAATTAGTTTTGAAGAAATTTTTGCTTTGTCATCTCCATATCGTATTAAATATTCTTCAGAAATATCTATAGACTTCGCAATTTCATTTATTGGTTTTTTAAATGCTTTATTTGCTATTTCTAAATCGCTTGGGTAAGTGCTCATTTTTTTCTCCAGCTTAATCTAAAATAATAATCAGTATACCTAACGGACTTGTCCGGTACTACAGAAATTTACTTAATTTTTAGCCTGATTAAATGCTTCAATAGCTCTTAATCTAGACTCCTTGAGATCTAAAATTTGCATTGGGTAATTGCATTCTAATCTTGTACTTTGTGATGGTTCATGAATTTCATTATGATTTAAATTCTCTAGCTCACCTAAATATTTTTTAATAAATAATCCTTTACTATCAAAATTTTTGGACTGTGTTACAGGATTGAAAATCCTAAAATAGGGTGCAGCATCTGTTCCGGTGGAGCTGCTCCATTGCCAACCCCCATTATTAGATGAAAAATCTCCATCTATTAAATGTTGCATAAAAAATGTTTCTCCTAATCTCCAATCATGCAACATATTTTTTGTAAAAAACATTGCTACAACCATTCTTAATCTATTATGCATCCAACCCTCTGACTGTAATTGCCTCATAGCAGAGTCAATTATTGGAAACCCAGTCTCTCCATTTTTCCATGCCCGAAATTCACTTTCTTCATATCTCCATTTTATTTTATTCGTATAATCCTGAAATGGCATACCTTTACTTACTTTTGGAAAAGAGAACATTATATTTTTATAAAATTCTCGCCATATAAGTTCATCTATCCACTTGATAATCCCAATTTCACCTGTATCTAACTCAAAATTATTCTTTTTGAGCGCTTCAAGGATGCATCTTCTTGATGAAATAACGCCACATGCTAAATATGGAGAGATTCTACTTGTTCCATCAAGTATTGGATCATTTCTATCTTTGGAATAAGTGTAAATTTTTTCTCGCAAGTAATGATCTAGTCTTTTTTGAGCAGATATCTCTCCTGCTGGCCAAAGGTTAAAATCAACATTATTATTTTTTATAAATTTAAATTCATAATTATCAATATTTGGAACAATATTAGTTTTTTTCATCTGGGTATATGAAAAATCAAGATCCAAGCAATCTAAAGTAAAATTTTCTATCCATCTTCTTTTGAAAGGAGAAAATACAGAATATGGTTTTCCTTCTGCTGTTTTAATATGACCTGGTTTAAAGACAACTTGATCATCATAAGTTGTAAACTTAATATTATTTTTAGCAAGTAATTTACCTACCTTGAGATCTCTCTTTTCCTCATCAACCCCGAACTGATTATTCCAGAATACTTGAGAAATATCTCTCTCTAATATCAAATTTAAAATCGTTTCTGGATTATCGTTAAACCCATCAGAATCCAAAATTGTTAAAGGTATGTTCAGGTCGGCTAAAGATTTGGATAAGTCTTTTAAATTCTCAATAATAAACTCTATTTTGCAATTAGCTTCTTTATGAATACTTAATTGATTTAAAGAAAAAATGTAGATAGCATGAACTTCGCTAGAAGCAATACAAGCATTCCTGAGTGCAGGATTATCATCAATTCGTAAATCGTTACGAAACCATACTATGCTTTTCATATTTTTTATAATACAGAATTAGAAAATATAACATCCACTTGATGGTCTTCATTTGTATGAATAATTTCTACTCTTCCTCCAGCGGACTCTACTATTGCTGCTCCAGCAGCAACATCCCAAAAATATGCACCTTTTTCTTTATATTGATCAGCTTTACCACTAGCAACATAACATGAAGCTAAAGCAGCAGAGCCAATCATTCTAACTTTTTTCCATGTCTGCATATCTTTAATCATTTCAATTAAATATTCATCAGAATAATTTGTATTCAAGGGAAGCCCTGTCATTAAAATAGACTTAGATTTGCTATCCGTTCTTGAAACAGTTATTTTTTTTCCATTAAGTGAAGCTGATACATTAATTGTATTTCCAGTATATAAATCACCAGTATTAAAGTCATAAATCACTCCTATAACTGGCTTCATTTCCTGGATTAGTGCTATTGATATACAGCAAGAAGGTATATTTCTACTATAGTTCGCAGTACCATCTAGAGGATCAATCACCCAAAAAATATCTCCTAAATTATTTGATGATTTTCCGCCCTCCTCTGCCAGATAAGGATAATTTGATTTGGCAGATAAAATCTTCTTAATAAGTGTTTCAGATTCAATATCCGCCAATAATTTGGTGTCCCTTTGACTGCTTTCAAGTTCAGAATTTAGTTTATTTTTTTTATTTATTAAAATATTGCCAGCTTCTTTCGCTGCTTCAGTAGCAATCGCAATCTCTTGATTAAAATTTTCTTTGTCCATCTAGTCTTTATATTCTATCTTATAGATAACATCATGCTTGTCATCTGATATCAACATAGATCCATCGCTAGTTACAAAAGGATCAACAGGTCTACCCCAAGCATTTTCTTCAATGAGCCATCCAGTAATAAAATCTTCTTGGGAGATAAAGTTACCTTCTTCGTCCAACTTAATGAAAATAATCTTATATCCAGATTTACCATTATATTTATTCCATGAACCATGTAATGCTATAAAAATACTATTTCTATATTTCTCAGGAAATTTATCATTATCATAAAAAGTCATGCCAAGTGGAGCCACATGAGGACCAAGTTCTGCAATTGGATCTATAAATTTTTTGTCAATATCTTTTATAAGTTTTCCAAAATCTGGATCAATAACATTCTTGGCATGTTTGTAGGGATAACCAAAAAAACTTCCTTCCTCATCAACCATATTTAATTCACAAGATGGTGAATTATCACCCAACCAGTCTCTGCCATTATCAGTAAAATATAATTTACCTAGAATAGGATGCCAATCAAAGCCCACACTATTTCTAACCCCATCCGCAACTGTGATCAAATTACCATCTTTATATTTATGAATTGCTGCAAATCTTTTATCTTTGGTTTGGGGCTCAAGGCAAATATTACAAGGAACACCAACTGGGATATATAGATTATCGTCAGGACCAAATTTTATATACTTAAACCCATGCCATGTCTCATATGGCAAATCAGCTAAGTATAATTTTTTTTCAGGTGAAGCAATATTATTATCTATCAATGTATCTATATTTTCTATAAACCAAACCTTATCAATTTCAGAAAAGTAAAGATTTCCTTTATGTACAGTGACGCCTGTTGGATTTTCTAGATCTTCGGCAATCAAATACCTGTTTTCAGCAAAACCATCATTATCAATATCCTCTAAGGCATAAATTTTATCGCCTTGTTTAGAGCCAACAATTATTCTTCCTTTATGCGTCTCAGTTATTTGACGTGGAGAATTTAGGTTATCAGCGAAAATAGAAGCATGAAAACCATCCGGCAAAATCAAATCATCTATAGTTTGTGAATTAAGTAATGGGAATGTCATCAAAACAGATCCTAATATCATTATTTTATTGATCATAATTTGTTATGCCTTAAAAATTTCTTACCTTATAATGTTACTCATTATTATTATAAATTAAGTATATGATAAATTCTCTTGCTCTCTCAATCCTGCTTTTGGCATTTTTTTCTTCTATTGCTTTTAATGGTTTTTTTAGAGCTATTGCAAAAAAATACAATATTCTTATTGATATTCCAGATAAAGTTAGAAGATTTCATTTTAGGGCAACACCATTAACAGGAGGAATGGGTATATTTTTTGGGATTCTGTTTACTGGACTAGTCTTAACTGGTCTAACAGATGCAAGATATCTTATTAATTTTAATGACAAGGGATTTTTAGAAAATACTTCTTTTAATGAGAATGTGATCTCAAAAAGTTATGAAGTTGAAAATAAGGATTATGATCTATCAATCAATCTCAACTCAAATGAAGAAAAAATTTCTGTCGTCATTGATCAAGAAGACTCTAATCTTACAAAAAATAATTCTACAGTAGATATTATTCCACTCGGTACAAATAAATTTAAAGTTGTTCTTCCTAATGGAGATGAAAAATTTTATATTTCTGAGTCAGGTAATATTACAGAAATTTCGAAAGATAAAGAAGAAATTATTAATACATTTACGCCACAGAATACAGAAAACGAAAAAGTAAAAATTACTAACTTTTCAATATCTCTATATATATGTGCCCTTATTATATTAGTTTTCATGATTTTTGATGATTTATATAAAATAAAACCGACTGCTAGATTATTATTCCAAATATTTGTTGTGTCGCTAATGATAGTTATGAGCGAAGAATATATAACATCCTTTGGTAATTTAATTGGAACTGGAGAAATTAATTTAGGTATAGCTTCCATTCCAATTACTATTTTTTGTGTCGTTGGCTTAATGAATGCATTTAATATGATCGATGGTCTTAATGGAATATGCGCATCTTTAGCATTAATACCGATAATCTTTTTAGCTTTTCTGGGAGACTTTTCTTATGGGCTCTTAATTCCTATAGGCGGTATATTGGGTTTTCTAGCATATAACCTTGGATATCTTGGAAAAAAGAGAAGAGTTTTTTTGGGTGATAGCGGTTCGAATATGCTTGGTTTCTCAGTAGCGTTTATATGTATTGAATATAGCCAAAATGTTAATCATGAAAGTTATATTAATCCAACTACTGCTCTATGGTTTGTTGCAATACCTTTAATTGATTGTGTTGGAGTCTTAATTTCAAGAGCAATAAAAGGTATCATGCCATTTAGAGCTGGAAGAGATCACTTGCATCACAAACTGCTTCAATCAGGAATTACGCCAAAAAAAATTCTACTAGGCTTTTTTTCATTAGCAATATTTTTATCTGCGATTGGATATACTCTAGAAATGCTGTATTCTGAAAAAGAATACATCTCGTTTTATGCATTTGTAGTATTAATTTTTCTTTACTACATATTTAGCAAATTAAAACTTAAAAATAATGTTTAATATATTTAAAAAGAAATCTAAAGAGATAAAGAATAGCCAACCAAGTTTTGAAATTGAACTTACTGCGGTAGTCTTAGCTTATGAAATCGCAAGAACTGATGGAAATATTGATGAATCAGAGCTATCTATTCTCATGGAAGAAATAAAAAAGGTAGCTTTAAAAGTTGGTAAAGACGAAGATGAAATTTTAAAAATAGTAGAAATTTATAGCAAAGATAGTGTTTCTTTTTATGAATTCATAGATGATATTAATAAAAACTATTCAAAAGACGAGAAACTCTCTTTATTACAATTTATGTGGAGAACTGCTTTTGCTGATGGTGTATTAGATGTAGGAGAAGAAAGATTGATAAGAAGGACTGCTGATTTAATTTTTATAAAAGATCTTGATGTTCTGCGAATTAAAGATAACGTCAAAAAATCAGATAGTTAATTTCAAAAATCAATATAGCTAGCATTTTTTTTCATAAATTCTACTGATTCATCTCTACTACATTGTCCTGAATATTCATGCTTCATGTCATCATAAATATCATTTCCAACAAGTGTTAACATTTGAAGTAAGATAACACACTTTTCAATTTCATTTACTCTAGTGTCATGAGACAATTCTTCTATCAAATCAGATAGATGAATCGATTTATTTTCAGTTCGTAAATCTTTCTTTTTATCAATAATGATGTATTCAGAAACATTCGTGTTTGATGATTTGTAAGGTTTCCATTCTATGTCATTGGTTGTAAATCCAGGATATCCGTTTTTTGCAAAATTTGTCCATAATCTCATCATATTATTTGATGTATATCTTTTTGAGAAACTTGGAGGATATATTAAATCTGATAGAGGATAGCCTCCAACTAGTTTTGTATCTCCAGCAAGAAGAGGTATCTCAGTTGCATGTGCAGCTCCTATTAATTTCTTAAAATCTGCAATTATATATTTTCTATGATCATCCCAGTCAAATCTATATGCATATATGTCTTCATTACCAGCTAAATATAATGAATTAAGCGGTTGATCTACACCTCTAATTTTCCATGCTGTGCTTCTGTAATATGAAAATGCTTCAAATGCATCTTCATTTATAAGTACAACCTTTGGTATTCCTATGATAGAACCTAAAAATGAATAATCTACATTTACAAAATAACTTGCAGTACCCAGCCATAGCTTTACTTCATCTCGATTAGATCCTGCGATTGTTGGAACTACATTCAAATATTTAGGTTCAGATAACGCTGCATGAATCCCAATATTTGGAATAACAATACCATCGGCAACAGTTAAAGGAATCTCATCATATGTGTCTCTATCAACATAATAATTAAAAAATTCTTCTGTTGGAATTTCTAACAATACTTCTCTTATTTCATTTTTTGTAATGCGAGCGATATCTTCTTTAGACAATCTATCAGCCAAAACTCTATCTACAACTTTTTTTGTTGTAAAATTGGAGGAAGGTGTTTCCTTTTCTTGATAATACATATCTTGCTGAGAAATAGATGTAGTGTAGCCTGACATAGATATTGCCTTATGAAAAAGTCCTTTTGCTTCAGCTGAAACAAGCAATGAATATACATTGTGTCCTCCGGCAGACTCACCAAAAATTGTAATATTGTTTTGATCTCCTCCAAATAAGGATATATTTTCATTAACCCATTCCAATGCAGCAATAATATCTAAGGTACCGAAGTTGGAAGTTTTATCAATTCCATTCTGTAAGTCCTGTATTGATGGATGATAAAACCATCCAAAGGGTCCAAGTCGATAGTTAATTCTTACTACTATAACTTCATGTTTTGATACCATTTTTGAAAAATCATATAAATCCTTAAGACCAGAAGTGTTTCCTCCACCATGTATCCAAAACAAAACCGGTAGACTTTTAGCATCTATATTGCTTGGAGCAAAAATATCTAAATATAAACAATCCTCTGTACCAACATATGGTGAATCACCTTCCGCGCCACCAAGAGAATATGGTCTTTGGACGCAAAAATTATTCTCTTTAGGGCTAATATTATAATTAGAATTATTACCAAATTTTCTTGGAGCTTTCCATCTTAAATCCCCAATTGGTGGCATTGCATATGGGATATCTTCCCAGTAAATCACACCTTTGTTTTCATATCCTGTTGTAATTCCTGAAGTCGTTTGAATGGTACTTGACTCTAAAACAGGGATATAATTAGAAATAAATATAATAAAATAAAATAACTTAATAAAAATTTTCATTAATTAGCTTGCGATTTTTAATTTTTAATTGAATTTACCATTATTATAACCAATTTCGGGATGTAGCGCAGTCTGGTAGCGCACTACACTGGGGGTGTAGTGGTCGTCGGTTCAAATCCGGCCATCCCGACCAACTATATATAAATAAGTGTTTTTTTTAACTATATTTAAATTACGTAGTATATAATAAACATTTTTACAAGTATAAAATAATAAAAATTATGATGCTTAATATTTGCTTTATGTGATTTATAAAGTATTATGGGAAGTATTAAAGCCTAAATATTTAGAGGAGCACGTGAGTTATGGCTAAGTTTATAAAATCAAAGTTTAAAGTTTTATGGGGTACAGTATTTGCTTTTTTCTACGGATTCTTTGTAGGTGATGTAGTTGCTCAAGAATCAGGATCTCAAGATGAGTCAGAGAAAAATGAAACGAGTGAAGAGCTAAGTCCTGGTGCAATCGCAGCAGCTGTAGCTGCAGCAGCAGCATTATTAAATTCTGGAGGAGATGGTATGCAACCACCAGCACCAACACCTGCACCTCCCCCAGCACCGACACCTGCACCGACACCTGCACCGACACCTGCACCGACACCTGCACC
>MDSZ01027987.1_pt1 | contig 21235 bp, 25 predicted proteins | sample 811201 | NCBI WGS metagenome assembly MDSZ01 (sample SAMN05326647, study PRJNA326480) | marine metagenome | isolation source: seawater | place: Indian Ocean: North | collected 2010 | reverse complement strand
TCTATATCATATCATTAGAGAAAATATCTCAATATAAAATATAATGGCTGGTAAGTATACAAAAAAGGCTAACCGAAGACATAGATCTTCTGGTAAAAAGACTCGCTCTCGTCGTGGTCGCAAGGGTGGCGCTTGGACTGTTTCCGGTGCTACAACTGCACTTTCTGGTATGTCAAACAAAGATGTAATGGGTATTGTTGGCGTAATTCAAAGTATGAGTAAAGATCCAGTTCATCCTGAATGGAAAAATGCCTGGCGTGAATGGAAAAGAGGATTTGCAGGCCTACAGCAGACAATTCCTATGAATGCAGTTATTGCCATGTGCGAAAGTAAAGGCATTAATATGAGTGATTCTTAATTATTCGTTTAAAAAATTACAAATTAAAGATGACATCAACATAATATTATACAAATGTCATCTAACAATGTTACACTAGAAATATCTCCAAAGCCAACAATATGTCTTAGTATGATTGTAAAAAATGAGTCTAAAATAATTTGCAGGTTTTTAGACACTGTAAAGTGTATTGTTGATTTTGCGTGTATTTGCGATACAGGTAGCACAGATAATACTATTGAAGTAATAAATGAATATTTTAAAAATAATAACATGAAGGGTAAGGTGATTAGAAAGGATTTTATTAACTTTCAAGAAAATAGAAACTATGCTTTAGCTGAAGCAAAAAAATGTGGAGATTATATATTACTTTTAGATGCAGATATGAAGCTAATGCATGCTGAAAAATTAGACAAATCTAAATTAGGGGAAAAGGGCTATCTTTTTCTTCAAAAATCAGGATCTCTTTCATATTTTAATTTACGTCTTGTTCCATCAAATATTAATAGTAAATATATTGGCGTAACACATGAGTATTTAGCATTTGATGGACAACAAGAAAAGTTAAGTATTCCGTATATTGATGATCTTGGAGATGGTGGATGTAAAAATGACAAGTTTACACGAGATGAGGCACTACTTAAAAAAGGTTTATATGATGATCCAAACAATTCCCGTTATATGTTTTACCTAGGAAATACATTAAGAGATTTGAAAAAATATGAAGAAGCAATTAAATATTATAAACAAAGAATTAATGCTGGTGGATGGGATGAAGAAATATTTTATAGTAAATATCAAATTGGTCTTTGTTATGAACGTTTAAACCAGATTGCTGAAATGGAAAAAGCATATATGGATGCTTGGGTTTATAGACCAACTCGTGCAGAACCGCTTTATGATTTATCTAAATATTTTAGATTAAATGGTAATAATGTTAAAAGCTGGGCATATTCAAAAATAGGGAAGAGTATTGAAATATCAAAGGATATTCTATTTGTTAATACTAATAAATATGGTGTTGCATTTGACAGAGAAGTAAGCATCGTATCATATTATGTTCCACCTGCTTCTAAGAAGATGAAATTATTCAAAAGAATATTCAATGAAGATACCACCAACTTAGATTTGAACAACTTCATATTTTATAGAAAATGTTTTGTGCCAGATAAAATTATAGACTTTACATTTAATCAGATTTATGACTTTTCTGACATAAACTATAATAGTTCTACTCCATGTATCATAGCAAATAATGATGGATATGAAATGATTATTCGCATGGTTAGTTACACAATAACAAAAAATGGTGATTATATATGCAATAATAATTCAAATGTTGTTTCTTCAATATACACCCATTTAACTTTGTCACAGGATTTCTGCAAAAAGAATGAGGCAGATCAAATCTACGTACCTGATTTACAAGGTTATCCTGAACATTGGGGCGGAAAGAAATTACACGGGATTGAAGATATGAAGATTTTCAAAAAAAATGGTATCATGAATACAATAGGAAATACCTGTAGACCAGAAGGAAAAATTGGTATAGTAACAGGATATCTTACAAATGATTCAAAATATACAAATCTAGATATGATAGATGATAAATGTGAGAAAAACTGGTGTGTAGTACCAAATAATGATAATTCACTAGAACTTGTTTATAAATGGCAACCATTAACAATAATAGAAGCTGATTTAACAACAGGAAAGATAACCAAGTCAAGAGAGACCAAAATGCCAAGTATATTTTCTCATGTTAGAGGTTCGACTGATGGTTGTATTTTCAAAGATCGCATATATTTCTTAGGTCATATTGTTCAACATACAAAACCTAGAACCTACAGTCATATTTGTGTTGAGTTTGACCTTAAAATGAACTTTACAGGTTGTTCCTACCCATTCAAACTTTCTGATTTATCTGTTGAATATTGCTTAGGAATGATTGTTGAAGATAAAAGACTTATATTTTCATATAGTGAAAATGATAGTACATCAAAAATAGCCATTATTAATAAAGAACGGTTCTTTAAAGAGCATTGGATGCATTAATATATTGATTTTTATTATAATTTTTGTGCAATAGACACTGATAATCCTACCAATAATGCTACAATTAATGAACTTGTTAACATCACTTGCTTGTGATGAACTAACATATGCATGATTTGTGATTTAAAGCTAAGATTACCCGCACCACTAGGTGGCTTTACTTCCTCTTTTGTTGCAAATGGACTTGCTACTAATGATAAAACAATGTTTAATATAACACCAACAACTGCTGCTTTTATGTATAATGCTGCTTTCATTTTATAAATTACAAAAATATTTTATTTTTATAATTAACATATTAATAAAGCGTGCTATCGTTCAAAATCTTGGTGACAACATATGGATCCATATTAGAACCAGGTCTTCTATCTTCAAAATATCCTTTGCGAAGTTTGGCTGTTTCAGTTCCAATACGAATTGATGTATGTCTTGTTCCTTCTCCAAATGTAAATACATCTTCACTCGCTGTTTCATTATATCCAGTAAGCCGCAAACCATTACCTATACCCATTTTGGTTACATCTTCTGCGTGAGTTTTTTCCAGATTACTAATAGACTTCATAATATGAGTCATTCCATCTCTACTATGATCACCTTCCCTCATAAGTTTGGTACTAAAGTTGGTATGACAGCCAGATCCATTCCAACCGTCAAATGGTTTTGGTGTCCAATCCACATTTGCATTATGTATGTCAGCAACACGTTCAAGAATATATCTAGATATCATTAGTTGATCTCCAGATTCAATACCTACACATGGTCCAACTTGATATTCCCACTGACTAGGACCAACCTCAGCATTAATACCAGACATTTTGATACCAGCGCGAATGCATTTAATAAGGTGCTCTTCTGCAATATTTTGTCCAAATGCATGGTTTGTTGGTTTGCAATAATATGGAAAGTCATTTTGTGTTTTGGCATGATCAATGGTATACATTCCATATGGGGCAATATTATGGCTTGGATCAAAATGAGTAAGATAATATTCTTGTTCAATACCAAACCAAGGTTCATTTTCTTTATTTTGTTCAAATGACTTTACAGCTAGTTGTCTAGAAGACGAATATGTATTATCATTCCTATAAGTTTCACACCATATAAGTTTGCTATCTTTAAAATGATCAATACGGAAGGGATCATTAAACATAGCAACTGGTTTTAGCATGACCTCTGTAAGCTCACCGCATGTTGCTTGACCAGTTGAACTGCCGTCATAGTTCCATTCAGGAACATCAGAAACAGAATTAATCATCTGATCCAGCACTCTTGTTTTACTACGAAACCCTTGTTCGGCGTCTAACCATACATATTCGCAAAGCACCATTTTCAATGCATAACCTTTTTGTATTTATATCATATTAAATATATTCACATTTTTGTGCAATATACATAACACTGTCCTGTCTTACTAGTTTGAATGGTTTACCACACCCATATATTTTTCCTTCTTTTGCTAATGAATCACATATTTCTTTAGATGCATGAGGATCTATTTGATTACCTGTTTCTTTTAAAACACCATGTCTAAAAATTGCACAGTTTATATCTTTTACATATACCATAATTGGTTTATCACAATGAGGGCAAATAACACATAAATCTTTATTGTTCATCGTATATTACAATAAGGAAAATATTTAAACAAATATTTTAAAGTAATATTAGAAATGCAGATCTTCGTAAAGACACTTACTGGAAAGACAATTACCCTTGAGGTAGAAGCCACCGATACTATTGAGAATGTAAAGGCTAAGATTCAAGACAAGGAAGGTATCCCTCCTGATCAACAGCGACTGATTTTCGCAGGCAAGCAGCTTGAAGATGGTCGCACACTTAATGATTATAATATTCAAAAAGAATCGACTCTTCATCTTGTACTTAGATTGAGAGGAGGTAAGTAAATAATGTTATTATAATATATCAATGGTTTTTCGTAGTATTAATGATCCTCGTTCTGGTTTTTTTATACCACAAGCTAGGCATTTTATTTATTATAATTTAATTACTGTAGTTTCTTTTGGAGTTATTTATTATATTCTGCAGTTTGTAGATAAACCTCCTTTTGTTAGTAATCAAGCAATACAGGATCAACATGCACATAAATCCAAATACTTTACATTGATAGAATGTATCCACTTTAGTTTAGTTACGCAAACTACAATTGGTTATGGTGGAATGATTCCGCTAAGTAATGCGTGTGTATTAATTAATTCTGTACAACTATTTTCAATATTTTGGATTACAGCAACAGCAATTAGTAGATAATCATTTACATCTTAAAAATACTTAAAAAAGATACTCTCTTTATACATGTGCTCCGATAGCTCAGCTGGTTAGAGCGTACGACTGTTAATCGTAAGGTCGGAGGTTCGAAACCTTCTCGGAGCGTATTTATTTTTTAATAACCTTATCAAACTATTTTTTGGTTATTAAAAAATATCTCTATTATTTAATGTGTTATAATGCCCCTGTTAGTATTTCTGTCTTTACATTAGGCATTATTTGCCTTGGTATTATTCTATCACGCAAATTATATTTTTTTAGTATATTTTACTTTTTAATTATAATCATGCAATTATTAGAATACTTTGCGCATATATCTTTAACAAATAATGATTCCAAGTTAAATAAGCTAACTGCATCATTTGCATTGCTTGTCCTAGTTCTTCAACCAGTTGTTTTTTGTTTATATGCCAGCTTGATAAAATATAAAAATATAGATTTCTTTTACAAGATTTTCCCTTTCATTATACTTTTTATTGCTATTTCAATAAAGTTATACAAAAATGCACTATCAACAAATACACTACATATGTCATACATTAATAAAGGGTGTAATTCTAACGTATGTAGGTTAGAATGGTCTTTTTTGAAGTCTAATTACTTTCTGTCTTGTATTTTCATTTTCCTGTATTTTGCAATAATTACTTTTACAGGCACTTATTTGGGAGTGTCCAAATATTTTTATAATTCTTTTATTGTTCTGATTTTTTTACTTGCACTTTCCCTAGTTTACATGACATTTATAGATAAATTACCTTTTGACAAACATTTAATAGAATCATTTGGTTCTATATGGTGTATAATGGCAACAGTAGTAGGTCCATTTGCAGTTTTTCTATCAAATTAAATGAAAAATTGATCATTCTAAGAGTTTATGTTTTCTCTCTACATAAAAGAATAAATCATGTCTGAAAACAAACCAATTCAACTTGGGCTATGCTGCTTAAACACAATATTGCGTGCGCAAAAACCACCTGTATTTGCGTCTCGTAAAATGATTATAAGGAGTGTTGAAGAACAAGGATTAGAAGTTCTCCAAGAGAAAATACTACAAAATCTTCGCGATGTCTTAACCATGATGGATTGGAATGAAGAAAATGGAATCAAAGTATTTCGGCTAAGTAGTGAATTGTTTCCTCACAAGTCTAATCCAAAAGTTGACGATTATTCATTTGAGTTTGCCAAAGAGCTTTTAAACCAAATAGGAGTAAAGTCAAAAAAATATAACCAACGTCTTACATTCCATCCGGGACAATATAATGTTGTTGGATCTCCTAATCTTGCTAGCTTTAAACAAACTATTGTTGACTTGAAATATCACGCTGATGTTTTAGACCTTATCAATGCTGGTAAAGATTCAGTAATGGTTGTTCATGGTGGCGGAGTTTATGGTGATAAAGAGGCTACTATAGAACGCTGGTGCAAACAATATCAACTACTTCCTGAAAATGTGCGTAATCGTCTAGTTTTGGAGAATTGTGAAAAATGCTTCTCCATAGAAGATTGTCTAAGAGTATCCGAAGCTGTTAATATACCCGTTGTATTTGATACGCATCATTATGCATGTTATTGTTTACTCCATCCTGAAGAGAAGTTTCTTCCAGCAGCAGATTATATACCTCGTATACTAGAATCTTGGAAGAGACGTGGCATAAAACCAAAGTTTCATGTTAGTGAACAAGGAAGTGGTCGTGTAGGTCATCATAGCGATTACATAGAAGAGATACCAGACTATCTTAGAGAAATCCCAGATAAGTATGGTGTTGAAATCGATATTATGATTGAAGCAAAAATGAAGGAACAAGCTATATTTAAATTGTATGAAAAATATCCTGAAATGAATTGCAAAATTGATCTTCTTTGTGCTGCAATTCAAGAGATGCCGGGCATGGGCTGGGTCAAGAAACACTGCGTCGGGTGTGAGTGCTGTGAAGTAAATGTTAAAAAGAAGAAACTAAAGATTGTAAAAGCATTCAAACAATAAAATAAATATTTATAACTTTAAAAATGAATTAATTTTCTATTCATCTGAACTTTTTCCTGCTTGAATCTCTCTAGTTTTTTTATCAAACTCTTCTTGAGTTGTTAAAGATCCTTCACCTAGAAATATTTGCTTGTATGCCTTAAAACAATTATAATTTACATATAGTGGATTTAAAAATCTAGTTAACCATACACCATAAGCAATAAATGCTATAATGTATTTATATCTACTTTTCATATTGTAGAGCAAATACGTAATTAAAATACCTATAGAAATAGTTAGTAATTGTGCCATTGCATATGCAATTTCAATTGCTTTCTTTACTTGCATCCCTTTATCAAAATCCCTATGCATAAATTGAAAAAACACAACCCCTTCATTGTTAACTGGTTCAAAGTAATATTCATAAAGTGGCATGTCAGTCAACGATTGTACAACAACATCTATAACATGTTGAGGCCATACATAAAGTGCTGGCAGGCTAGAAAAACATTTAAAAGCATAATAAGGTTGCCAACTTATTTGGTTGTTTAAACTTTCATCCCAAAAACCGCGATCCATCACATTATAAATATTTCTAGATAGAGCTGGACAATCAGCACCAATTATGTACATGCCAGATCTAGCTGGTCTTAAACCTACTTCAATAATTTTATCTTTTCTATACTGAACATTTACAAATCCTGTATGATTATTAATATTATCTCTAACCCAGTACTCAATATTAACAGGAGCAGGAGTCTTAGGAGAGATATATTTCCAAACATCTGTAAACCCGTTTTGTTCATCAGAGTAAATGTATGTTACTTGCCAAACAATTCTACCATTACTTAATAGAAAATCAGTCATACCCTCTGTTCCATCTATAAACTCCGACCACATCATATCTGGATAATCTATATATTTATTAAGACTAGATCGATCTTTTATCTTAAAACAATTTTTAGAGGATGCACTTAAATGACCCCATCTGGGTTTTATAAAAATTGGATATTGCACCTTAGATTGTTTCACCTTTAAATCTTCTAATTTACCACATTTCATGCCTTGCGTCTTAGCTATCCACAATTTGTCATAAACATGTCTATTTTCTGGAAAACGTCTATATGCTGTATGATCGCCTGTAACTGTTGTACTTGTTATATGATGAGAGTATGGATCTAAATAAGGGTTTCTATAACCCATTTTTTTACACCATTCTTCTTCGTTTCCTGTAATCAACTTAACATATTCCATTACTTATTATTAACACAGAAAAATAACATTGAAAAGATATTCAGTGTTATTTTTATTTACCACTCTACCAATTAAGAGACCTTGGTTTCAATAATAAAAATAGTTAGGTAATCCTAACCTTATTATTTATGTGTTTTTTCTTTAAGTTAATTTTTATGCATGACCGTATCCGCCTTGCGCATCGTAATCAATATTTTCATCCTCATCATCAGAATCAACTTGCATTTCTTGATTTTCACTGCAACCCTCGTTATGTTCTGCCATATGGCTTGCTACGTTCCATTCCATCTCAATTTCCTTAGAAAGCCTGATGATACCATTACAATAACCCATGTCATCCCCGAAGTTCGACTTCTTAGATCGGGTATTAGGATAGTTCTTAACGCTGTAAGCCTCGTCTGATAGCCACTTAACCAAACCCATTAGATATTCACCAAAGTAATATGTATCATTAGATTCACTTGACCACACTGTTTGACACCATGTAGAAGAAGTAGAATCTAGATATCCAAGAAACTCGTATGCAGTTTGTGCCGTCCATGAATCAGTACGACTGACTGTATCGTGAACCTTCTTTGCCCATGTCCAGCTAAACTCCTTTAGACTTGACAAGGGAACAAAGTCCTGGCCGTCCAATTCATAATTATGAGTGCCATAATTTGAATCAGTCTTATAATATGTATTTCCGCTGCGTAGAGTCATACCAGTTGTAGTGTCGTTCATGTTCGTGCTCGTGTAAGATTGCATTGTTATATTCATACACAGTAAAAAATCTTTATTTCAATTTTTTAAATATTTGTGAAAAATACCTCTATACATTGTTGCAAAGCAAAAACTGAAATAAAAGATGTTTATATTATTTACACAAAGTTATAAAAAAATGGCATAGTGCCTTTTTTAAAGTTTTGTTTGTTTGTTTTTTAATTATGAATTGAATAGCATTTGCATGTTTCTTACCTCAGGTTTATCTGCATCGTGTTCAAACAACTTTTTAAGAATTATATCATTTCTAAACCGAATTGTATAATCAAATTGCAGCTTGTTTCTACCAACGCGTCCCATAGCTTGAATTGCCTTCTCCTGACTCATATCCTCAAGATCAGTTGACAAATATCCATGACAGAACTGATAATTCGTTCCATAAATGAAGTCAGTGGACGCGATAATTAGGTAGAGCTTTTGTTCTTGAGCTAGTTTCTTCATGATTTCAGTATAACGGTCGCTGTCATGTGCAGCAAATACCCCAATCCCCATCATCAGCAACAACTTCCAGTAATTACCAATATCATCGATCAACATAATCTTCTCTACATCATCCTCACTAATAGTAGGCCTAAAGACTCTGGAGTGATCTGTTTTTGGAGCATACTTTTTAAGATGCTCTGCAAGATTAGGTACAAACTCTTCAGGAAGAGATACATTTCTTATGCATCCACGAAGCTCATCAATTTTACGTCGAAGCTCTTTAACCTCAGGTGAGCCTCTATTCATGTCAGAAAGCTTCTTATCATTTCCAGATTCTTCATCCTTAGCTGTCAGATCTTCAAGTTTTTTAGTGTGAGTTGCAATCTTCTCATTAACAACGCCATTAAACTCAATTGCACTTGAAATCTCTGTTAGAACTGCCTCTGGAATCTTAGCTTGTTGCAAACAGAACTTTCCAATTTTATCAACATCATCGGCCAAGAAGATTGTAGGTCCATCTGTCAATGTATGAGCATCAGTAGTAGACACTCTAACATTAGATTTATGACGTTTAGATCGCCCTTCGTTTACCTTAGCGATAATTTTGTCCCAATACTCCGGATTAATATTTGCAAGTAGTTCTAGATAGTACAACTTAACTGAAAGCATATCTACATCCGATATTTCTGGAAATTGGCGTTCAATTCTATATCTAGAAGCAACAGCCTCTGGGAAGTTTTCGTTTACAATTTCAATGAAGTTTACAGAACGCTCAAGATCAATATAGCGAAGAAGAGTCTTATTAGTTTTGCAGTACTCAGCACAAGTCTTGACTTCATTATAAGTAGGATAAAGGAAATGCGGCATCTCTACAAATCCTGCTTTATTAACCAACGGAATAGTCTTTTTACAATCAAAACTTACGATCGATGTTACATCTGAATCTGCAAATCTTGAACACCAATCTCTAATTGTTGGAGCAAGCTCTTCCTCTTGAGGCAAGGTTGCTGATGAAAGAACCATATTTGGAATAAGATTTTCTTCCCAATTCTTTTTTATAAACTCATGAATAGGATGCGAATCGTAATCAAGGGTAATAGTTGGTTCATCCCAGTAAGTAATAATGTTTTCTTTTTCATTGAAAGCACACATGTAATGCATTGACGAAATGTATGATTTAATATCACTAATGATAATTTCTACCTTCTGACCCTGAGAGTTGTCTACCTTTCTTATAGAGCCACTGCGTCTGTCACGTGTATAGTCTACAGCTGCCGCATAATGCAAACGGATATCATCAGCTGAGCTGCATCCAAATGCAAAGGCAACCTTGCGACCACTACTAATAGCAGATTTAGCCAAGGCTAGACCAACGTGTCTTGCTGCACACACAAAGATAACTTTGTACCCTTCAGCCAAACCGATAGGGGTGCAGGTCTTTCCAGTACCAGTAGGCGCAATATATAGCACTAGCTGAGGCTTCTTATTTGCACGTTTAAATTGCGTGAAGATGCGACGTTGATGATCATACAGTTCTTCATCTGCATACCTGAGTAGATATGGATTGTGCTCAATCAATTCTGCTGCTCCATATACAATGTACTTTACATCTGTATCTTCCGCAAGAACATCTACAATAGCACTGATTTTTTTACACAAAGTTCTGTTACATGACTCAACGCTGTAACTCAGCATCTTAGTAAGTGTAAAGAATCCCACCACCCAAGAAGTATTATTTTTTTCACGCGATTTCAGCGTTTGTTTAAGAATATCAAGCAAGACAAACTCAAAGACAGAAGCTTTAACTTGGTCCAACTGACTATCAGTATTACCAAATCGGAAGAGATCTTTCTTTTTAATACTACTAGCATAATGTTTTTCTTTTTCAAAAGGAACTGGAGAAGTTTTTGCATATCGGATCACTTTAATAAGTGGATCCTGAATATAACGGGTAAATACGTACATATCAATTGCGTCACTATCATCCACCTTCAAATGCTGAAGCATAGAAGGGGTAGTATTGCGTTTTAGCATGACGTCTTTATAGCCGTCCTGTATAAGTTTGAGAATCCTCTTCTCGTCGGCCGAGACAGGGACCTCAATACTATTCCATTCATCACGTGTTAGTTTGCGCTGGTTCAAGTCCATGGTTTCTATTTTAGGATGTCAACTACTTTCTAATCATTTTTCATTTCAACTTTTTAAACAATTTAACAAAATGTAGGCATAAAGTTAAAAAATTGATGATGTAAAAATGATAGAAATAAGTACTAATATAATACAAAGATGACAATCATCATTAGTGTTCAAGGAAACATCGGCAGTGGCAAGTCTACTCTAGTTGCAAATCTTAAGAAGCTCTTAGGTGGTAACCAGCGTATATGCTACCTACAGGAACCTGTAGACGAATGGAATGATATTCGCGATGCAGATAATACATCAATTCTTGAACTCTTTTATAAAAACCAAGAGGCATTTGCCTTTCAATTTCAAATGATGGCATATATTTCAAGACTTGCCATATTGAAGAAAGCTTTAGCATCAAACTATGATGTAATTGTTACAGAAAGAAGTCTAGCCACTGATAAACATGTGTTTTGTCAAATGCTTTATGATAGTAAAAAAATCAAAGATGTAGAGTTTCAGATCTATAATAAGTGGTTTAACGAGTTTCAACGAGACTTCCCTGAAGAAAACATTATTTACATCCAGACTGATCCTGAAACAGCTTATGAGAGGGTTGGACTTAGAAATCGAGAAGGAGAATCTATACCACTTGAATATCTAACTGAATGTCATGACTATCATGAACAATGGATTAATTGCTTTCCCCGGTCTAATGTACTCGTTTTGAATGGTAATCAAGATATTAACAAGCAACCAACTGTAATGACTGCATGGAATATACAAATTAAACAATTCATTGCTAGAAAAATGCTTTGTATTAACACTGATATTGTAGTTGAAGAAGTATAAATTATTAAAAAAATTGTATAATATTTTTTATGTTAACATATTAGTATGCGTTCAAACAAATATGTTATATTTTTAATTGTATACACTGTATTTGCATCAGTTATTGATTTTTATACAAATCGTTTTGTTCCAAAAGTGTGGTCAAAAAGAACTTTTAATGAAAAATTACAAATGATTTTTTATCTAGTACTTCATAATGTTCTTTATTACCTTATATATTTTACCTTACCATTTGTAATGTATAATTACAAAACCGTAAAAATGACTTATTTACTATCTTATTTAGCATTACTCATTGCCGTTCCATTACATTGGAGAACTAATGATGATAAATGCTGGTTTACTGTTCAACAAAATAAACTATTGGAAATCGATGAAAGATACGGATTTAGAGATCCTTATTTAATATTAACTAATCAACAAGCATGTACTGGAAATGGTGCCATTCGTGATAAATTATATTATTATTACCTTATTGGTGCATTTGGAATTACAAGTCTTATGATCGTATTGAAACTTAACAAAAGTATTTGAATGTTAAAAATCGCTAGCATGAAGATACCATTAATATATTGAAAAATTGATTTTTGTAATTTCAATTTCTCAAATCTAAAATACAACAAACTATGAATAAACATCTTCAAGAACTACAAGAAAAAGGGTATACTGTGATTCCTAATGTCCTATCAAAAGATGAGGTAGAAGAAGCACTAAGCCTATTCAAGGCCTGGCAAAAAACTATACCAAATCATGATATAATTCACAGAAAATGCGACCCACATGGCATCTATAAGCACCACGAAGCAGGACATCAAGAGCACGCCTGGTTCATTAGAACGCGCCCAAAGGTAAAAGAAGTATTTGCAAAAGTCTGGAATACTGAAGACCTTGTTGTAAGCTTTGATGGCAACTGCTGGATACCAAAAGACTTTAAAGGTAAAGATAACTTCTGGTGCCATTCAGATCAAGCACCTAAAGATAAAGGTAGGATTTGTGTTCAAGGGGTAATAGGACTAACTGATAATAAAGAACGTACACTAGTAGTATGGGAAAAAACTCACACTATACACTACGAGTACTTCAAATCTCTAGGACGAGAAAAGCAATCTGGAGCATGGCAAAGGATACCAGATAGGCATGAATTGCTACTAAAACCACTAAGAAGAGTACTTCACATACCAGCAGGTGGCCTAGCACTATGGGACAGCAGGGTCTTTCACCAGAACCAGTATGGTCCGAAAAACTGCGAAGAACGATATGTGCAGTACGTTTGCATGCTACCTAGGCAGCATCCAAAGAATACACCTACAATAGCAAAGAAAAGACGGCAATATTTCGAAGAACGCCGAACTACATCACACTGGCCCTATCCTCTCAAAGTTAACGGCCTCCAACCGCGTAGCTGGGGCGACGATACCTTAAAAATAGACTACTCTCAATTAAAAAAACCTAATCTAGAACGATTTCAAGAAGTAATTGAAACCCTAATATAAACTCTTATCAAAAACATAAAAAAAATTAAATAACCATTAACACTTTTAATAATATTATTTTTATTTTTAGAGACGTTCACTATAAGTCTTCACCAAACTCTGAAGAATCTTATCATAACTTGTTGGATTAACAGAATTGATTTTATCTTTACTCATATTTAGCATTGTAATAGCCAAACAAAACAGCTCTTGTTCTTTATCCTTGTCTTCTGGAAGATTACTAAGATATCTATTAATAACGTTTCCGGTATTTACTGTTTGACTATCACTTATTTTCTGCATATAATCAAATCCACTACAAGCAAGCCCGTGGATAGCTTCTACATCTGGCAGGCAGGATTTCTGGCTGCAACAAGCACATCCGGATTCATGAGAGTTGTTTGAAATCGCGTTAATAGCTTCCATATTGTGTGAGTATGATCATTAATATTACCTACATTATGTAGTTTCATTTTTTTTGTAAAAACGATTTTATACATGCAACTATAAAAGATACTTACACTTATTTACAAAATTGATATGACTTTTTAATAATTTATCATTTTTCAAGATGAGCCATATGCCAACTAAAATCACCGACTACTTTAAATCAAGTAACAATAATGAAACTAAGGTAAAGGTATTACCTGTTGAAGGTTTGGAATATACTATGCATTTTGATGGAGGTTCACGAGGAAATCCTGGACCAGGAGGATGTGGCTGGGTTATATGTAAAGGTGGCATAGAAATATATGCAGGGATTGCACCACTAGGAAATTGTACTAATAATTATGCAGAATACAAAGGTCTAGAACAAGGGTTAATTTCAGCATTAGATAAAAATTATAAGAGCCTAACAGTTTATGGTGATTCTTTACTAGTAATTAATCAAACAAAAGGTCAGTGGAAATGCAAAGCAGATAATTTAAAACTTATTCTAAAAGAAGTTCTCAAATTAAAAAGTGAGTTTGATAAAATTGAGTTCTTTCACGTTAAAAGAGATGAAAACAGGAGAGCTGATGAGCTAGCTAATCAAGCAATGGACATACAAGAATCTAATATGCGATCATCAAACGATCTGTAAATGGTTTGCCTTTAAACTCAAGAATATCAGAGCATTTTTTTGTTGTTGGAAAATAATCATCACCATAAATATCTTGAAGTAATATCCATTCAAACATTCCTCCTGGATATATATGTACATTTGAGAAACCCAATTTAATTAGCTGATTATACTTATTCACCAATCCTTCGTCGCATGCATTTTCACCATATATCACGATTTTTCTCTCCAGATCGGTTTTTATAAGGTGATTAATTGTTTCCGTTTCATTAGATGCATTTAAAGTATTAGATATAAGACATGTCTGTCTACTCATTGGTAATGTATTAATTATAATACAGTTTGAATCTTTTGTAAACTTTTGCATATCTTCAAAATTAATTTTTCTAATTGAGTAACTATTACCCATGTATATGTTAGGATTCTCATAGATTTTTTAAATCATAACATAACTTAATCAAACGTCACTACTATTTTCACATCTTCGCGATAAATAGACTTTGAAGCTGAAACAGATAATTCTTCTCTCTTTTTTCTAGTTTTATTACCAACCGGCGTATTTCTACGTTTACTAGTACTGTTTCTTGAGTTCATATCAGCTTCAATCTTATCATAATTCTCTTGAATATATTTGATTACATCATTTTCCAGTGCCCATTTAAAAAAATTAAGTTGACCAATTGTAGTTTGAATATGAGTATCTTCTTTATATGGAATACTAATTCTTTCCCATCTACAAAATGGATCAAATCTTTTTTTGGAATATGATCTTAATTTCAATTTATAATCAACATATACCTTAAATCTATCGCAATTATCTGTTTTATATGTTACACAATATTGCTTAGAGTAGTTTGTTGCAAACCAATCTACAATTCTTAGAGAGATTGTTGAATCTCCATTAATAATACTAAGTATCTTCTCAAGATTACCATCCGTATTATAAAATGACATCAAGTTATTCAAGATTAGAGAGTTTTGAGTCATACGTGCTGTTGCCATATCTAATTAAAAGCATAGTTACGCTTTTAAATGCTTATTGTGTTGTTTCATTTAACTCAGTATGAGAACTCTTGGGACGAAGAAATTGTTCTTGTACTTCAAGGTCATTAATATATGAATTACCAGTATGAAATGGATTTTGTCCTACTTGCTGAATCATTCGCCTATCACTAAGTTTACCATTCATTGAATCTCTCCTATTACTATCTTGATTCATTTCAGCCATGCCAAGGTCCATTTCCATTCTACTAATACCAGTCATAGCCATACATTGTTGATTAAAATCACTACCTTCTTGCATAGCAATAGATTGTGGTGGCGTCTGATCTTTCTTAATATTTGGATTGTCATTTTTATGACTTCTCTCCGGAGTTTCACCCGACTTCCAGATAAATTGTTCCATTAGTAGATAGTATTTAGACTTATTATATACTAATTAACCTTAACTATTTTCATTCTTTTTGTAAACTCAAACTTCTCTTTATCCGTCAATCTCCTTTTTAAATTACAACTCAAACATGAAACTACTGTATTATTACAACTATGATTACTGTCATTATCTATTCTATCTAGTGTCCATTGCATTGGATCACGAACTTGTCTGTATAAAATCTTAACCCTTTTATCACAATAGTTGCATGTTAATGAACAGGTTATCAGTTTATCAAGAACCTCTTCCAGAGAGATAAGTGTTACTGCATCAAAAACATCCTTTTTAATATCTTGCTGTTTATAACCGTTTATTTTACTTTCAATTGCTTTTCTGCCTTCTTCACAATAATCTCCTTCGCCTCCTTCTTTAAGTACTGTAAGCATACTTAGTGCCTGTTCTATATCTAATTCTTTGTCTATTGCATTTACACGTATGCGTTTTTCTTTGTCTACATCTAAGCTATCAACATTAGTTTTACCAGTCACCACTACAATCTTTCTGGAGGAAGACATTATATACAATAGTCTCAAAAAAGAGACATAAATAGAACTTATCTTAAAAAAGGTTAAACTCTATTCATGTTATTAATATAATAATGGAGGAACAAAACAAAGAAGATAAAACAAAAAAAACAGAAGAGTGCCAAGACCTTAAAAATCTACAGTATAAAACAATGCTTATGAAGGGCAAAAGAACTCTCTTGTTACCAAAAAATACCTCTGATGATACGGCCGGAATAGAAAAATTGCTTGAACGAGAAATGTCACTAAATAAAAATATATCTTGGAGTCGATTAGATCGAAGCATTAAAATGAGAAAACTACAGGAATATGCTAAGGTTTATTCTAAGAAGCATGAATTAACGGAAAAAGAAAGTCAGCGTTTGTCAAAGTATCTCAATACTGCACTTGAGAGAAATCGTCTTCACAAAGTTAGAGAAGTAAAATATAATAAGGAAACAGAGATTATTGAAGATATACCTTGTTTACTTTTTAACAAAGAGTCACGTAAGTTTACATTGAAAAGAAGTGAAAAAAGAGTGTCAACCCTTTCCTCACTTGGTGGTGGATCACAGAGTACTAGAAAAAAAAGAGGAAATCGTAAGAAGAAAGGGGAATTGAATGATAAATTGAAGTAGATATAAACATAACACCGATATTATATACAAGTGTTATGTTTGACTTTTCAGATCTTATAAATATATTGGATGATCTGACGCCATCAGATGTGATCAATGAGGACGATTATCTACATATATTAGAGTTAACGGGAGAATTAATACATGAATATGTAACATCTGATTATCTTAAAATATCAGAACCATCGTTTCATAATGAATTATATAATGATATCAGTGAAGAAGTAATGAATCAAATAAAAGATGCGTATAATGATGATATTGAAGTGGAGCTAGCTACAATTATTGAAGAAGCAATAAAAATATACTTTACTTACGTAATTCCTAGGCGATCATATATAAATAGTGAAGTTTATGGTGATCTAGATATTGATAAAATGTCAAAAAAACTTGAATACCTTACAAATGTTCCACAGCCTGATCAAAGAACAGATGAATGGTATCGTTTTCGCCATAAACATCTTACTGCAAGCAGTATCTGGAAAGCATTTTCAACACCAAGTAATAAAAATCAATTAATTTATGGAAAATGTGCACCTCTTGACGTTTCAAAATATAGTAGGGTTAATTTGGAATCGCCTCTTCACTGGGGCCAAAAGTATGAAGATGTATCAATTCAATGGTATGAAAAGCAGTACAAAACTAAAGTACGTGATTTTGGCTGTATCCCTCATAAAGAGCTCCATTATTTGGCAGCATCTCCAGACGGAATCAATGTAGAATCAAGTTCGTTGAAATATGGTCGCATGCTTGAAGTTAAAAACATTGTCAATCGAGATATAACCGGAATACCAAAATATGAATACTGGATTCAAATGCAAATACAGATGGAAGTTTGTGAATTGTCCGAATGTGATTTCCTTGAAACTAGATTTACTGAATATGAAGACTATGAACAATTTAAGGCTGATGGTTCATATACACACGCCGCAGATGGTAAACCTAAAGGAATTATGATGTTATACATAGATAATGAAGGAAGTCCTATATATAAATATCTTGATATTGGCTCGGATGAGCAAGATGCAAAAAATTGGAATCTCAAGATGATGGAAGAAATGGACGGTGCTGGTCAATGGCTTAAAAATATTTATTGGAAAATGGATGAAGTAAGTGTAGTTCTTGTAAAGCGTAACAAAAAATGGTTCCAAGCTGCAAAACCCATATTGGATGATCTATGGAAGACGATTGAACATGAGAGAGAATACGGATATGAACATCGCGCTCCAAGAAAAAGAAGTAAAACTTCAAAAGAACAAAATCCAACAACAGGTGGTATTTGCCTTATTAAATTAGATGAAGATGAGGCTGATGTAGAAATGGCAATAGAGAGTCCTAAAAATGATAGCAAGGTAGAAAACGTTGTTATCATGCAAATTGACACTCAAGCTCTAAATGATGCTAATCAGTCTTTTGATATATAATAATTTACTCTTGGTTCTTGAGAAAAAGAAGGCCCGATTGGCGGAGGCGGTATTTTTGGTTCTGTTAAATCATATAATCCTTCACACATTCCTGGAGGACTACAAAGTCCATTTGTTGGTCTTCGCCAATATCTAATATTGTTAGTACCGCAATGTTTTGCAGGAAATTGAGGATTATTTACATAAATAGTGCTTGCACTTGAATGTACGTCATATCCGGGATTTTTATTGACCTTATAGGTATCAGCTAATATTGGATTATCTACAGCCTGTGGATATGCACCAACAGACATACCTTCTTTATTACGCGTTAAAGGTAAAACTACACCTAAAATAAGAAAAATCATTATTAGTGATACTAATCCAGTACTATGTATTTGCTTCATGTATAATTTATAGTGATATTATTTTAATGTTTTTAGTTTTGTCGTAGAGCTTATATTAGACTTAGTTTGCCTTGATACATTACTACCTTTATTGTGATGAGCATCCCATGAGATTTTTTTACTACTATAGGGACTCCAGTTCGGATTATAATATTTTGGTGGATAACGTTTTGGGTATTTGATTCCCATGTCAGTAAGATGTCTCCCATTACAAGGTGTTTTAATATATCAATTTTTTATGAAACTTTATAAATATTTGGACACATAGATTTAAACTTAACTATTTTGTTAATACATACAATATGGAACAACAAATGCAAGTCACGAAGCGCGATGGGAAAAAAGAAGATGTATCGTTTGATAAGATTCTAACACGTGTTAAAAATCTAAGCATTAATATTGAACCAAAGCTAAATATTACTTATGCACCACTAGTTATGAAAGTAGTGGATCAATTTCATGATGGAATTACTACAAATATGATAGATGAATTGGTTGCCGAGCAATGTGCATCTATGTCTACTACAAAAATTGACTATGGTGATTTAGCTGCACGCATTGTAGTTTCTAATCATCAAAAAAGTACAAGTGATAGTTTCTCTAAAACCATGGAAATGCTTTATAGTTTTATAGATCACAATGGTATTAAATCTCCTTTGATTAGTGATAAACTTTATCAATGCATTAATAAAAATGCTGATCGTTTGAACCAAGCAATTGATTATAATAGAGATTTTTTGATAGATTATTTTGGATTTAAAACGCTAGAGAGAGCATATCTAATGAAGGTTGATAATAAAATTGTTGAGAGACCTCAGCACATGTGGATGCGCGTGTCTCTAGGCATACATTTAAATAATATTGATGCTGCAATTCAAACTTATCATCTTATGTCACAAAAATATTTTACTCATGCAACTCCTACACTTTTCAATGCTGGTACGCCACGTCCTCAATTGAGCTCCTGTTATTTAATTGCAATGGAATCAGATTCAATTGATGGTATTTATAATACACTCAAGGAGTGTGCACAAATCTCAAAATGGGCAGGTGGCATTGGTCTTCATATTCATAATATTCGAGGAAGAGGAACTCATATTCGTGGAACTAATGGATCTTCAAACGGATTAACTCCGATGTTACAGGTATTTAATTCTACAGCACGTTATGTTGATCAAGGAGGAGGTAAAAGAAATGGTAGTTTTGCAATTTATCTAGAACCATGGCATAATGATATAGTTGATTGGCTAGATCTTAAAAAGAATCACGGAGACGAGGCTTTGCGGGCTCGTGATCTATTCTATGGGCTTTGGGTGCCTGATGCTTTTATGCAAGCAGTTAAGGAAGATAAAGATTGGTATCTTATGTGCCCTGATAAATGTGAAGGGCTTTCAGATTCATATGGTGAAACATTTGAACGGATATATATGGCTTATGTGAAAGAAGGAAAGTTCACAAAGAAAATGAAAGCACGAGAACTATGGTTTAAGATTCTTGATGCTCAAATGGAAACAGGTACACCATATATCTTGTATAAAGACGCTGCAAATCAAAAGAGTAATCAGCAAAATCTAGGTACGATTAAAAGCAGTAATCTCTGTACAGAAATTATTGAGTATAGCGATAAAGATCAAACTGCTGTTTGCAATTTAGCGAGTATTGGCCTTCCCATGTTCGTAAACACAGATGATAAAACATTCGACTATGACAAGTTGCATGAGATTGCTAAGATTGTTACTGCAAATCTTGATAAAGTTATAGATATAAATTATTATCCTACTGAAAAAACTGAGCGCAGTAATCTATTGCATAGACCAATTGGTATTGGAATCCAAGGACTTGCAGATGTATTTGCAATGATGGATTTGCCTTTTGCATCAGATGAAGCTAAGGATATCAACAAAAAAATCTTTGAAACTATCTATCATGCATCCGTTGAACAATCTATGGAACTTTCAAAAGCTAGAGATGATGATATGCGAAAATTAGCTGCTTGGGACGAAATAGAGCCACTATTTACTTCGCGTTTTCAAGAGCGACTCAATGTAAAAAGAGAATATAGCAATAATATTGGTGAAGAATGTTTTGAAGCAAATATGCGGGCGCAACCAATTATGGCTGAAATACTAGCTATTCGTGATGGTGCTCCAGCTGGTGCATATTCATCATTTTTGGGTTCACCACTTTCCAATGGTAGATTCCAATTTGATCTTTGGGGTGTTACTCCATCAGATCGATATGATTGGGATTCATTAAAG
>MDSZ01068942.1_pt1 | contig 21236 bp, 20 predicted proteins | sample 811201 | NCBI WGS metagenome assembly MDSZ01 (sample SAMN05326647, study PRJNA326480) | marine metagenome | isolation source: seawater | place: Indian Ocean: North | collected 2010 | reverse complement strand
TTCATATTCTTTGCTAATAAAAATATTCTTTTCAGCATTATTTGTTGCAATTTTAATTTTTGGAACAATTAGAAAAAATGCAAGGACTCTAAATTTATACGTCGATAAATAGTGGATTCAGTCTGACCAATATTTTTCTGTAAATATTTTAATTTTATCTTTTGTTTGTTTAGGCACTTTATCTTTAGGAGTAATTAATGCATCTTTAAGGGCTGAATGAGCCAAGGAAATTGGTCTCTTTTTAGATATGTAATATGCAAAATCAGTAACAATCTTTTTCGCTAGGTTTGCATTTGTATTAAGATTTTGGATAATCATTTCTACAGAGACATCATCATGTTCCTCATGCCAACAATCATAATCTGTTGACATAGAGAGTCCAACATATGCAATTTCTGCCTCTCTGCAAAGCCTAGCTTCTGTATGATTCGTCATCCCAATAATTGAACAACCTAAGTTTCTATAAAATTCAGATTCTGCTCTAGTTGAAAATGCAGGACCTTCCATACATAGATATGTACCACCAAAGTGTAAATCCCTTCCTTCAGGCATCAAGGGCATTACGACCTGTTGAAGTATTTTTGAAAGCTCTGGGCAAAAAGGATCTGCAAGCGCAACATGAGCAACAGCGCCTTCCCCGAAAAATGTCATTGGTCTATTGTTTGTCCGATCAATAAATTGATCAGGGATAACCATATCAAGAGGTTTTATTTCTTCTTTTAATGAACCTACTGCTGAAGCAGATATTATCCACTTAACACCTAATGACTTCAACGCCCAAATGTTTGCTTGATAGGGAACCTCACTAGGAGTGAAAGAATGATTTCTGCCATGTCTTGCAAGAAATACTACTTCCATTCCTTCTAAATTTCCAATGATCAAGTTATCTGATGGTTTACCGTAGGGAGTTTCGATGGATATCTCCTCTACACTTTTTAAATTTTCTATAGAGTAAAATCCGCTCCCACCCAGAACGCCAAGTTTTCCATTAGATAAATCGTCCTTGTCCAATTTAATCGATGTAATTGTAATATAATATAACTCAAACATAAAGCGCTATGAACCCATTTCAGGAGAAATTATTAAATATATTTGGAAGTTATGAAGATTTCCCCAAACCTGGAATAGTTTTTTGCGATATTTTACCAGTATTAAGAAAGCCCGAGATATTCAATGATCTCATAAATCAAATGTCTAATGATTCGATAATTAAAGATTCTGAAGCTATTGTTGGCATAGATGCGAGGGGCTTTATTTTTGGCACTGCGATTGCTTTAAAAACTTCAAAACCACTCATTTTAGCCAGGAAACCGGGGAAATTACCTGGAAACTTAATAAATGAATCATATAAATTAGAGTATGGTGAAAATACTTTATGTTTACAAAGCGATTCTATTCAAGAATTTAATTCTTTCTCTATAGTTGATGATCTTTTAGCTACAGGAGGAACTGCTTCTTGTATTGAAAAAATGTTACTTTCTCAAAACAAACATGTGACAGGCTTATCGGTGGTTGTTGAATTAAATGAATTGAATGGGGAGCAAAACCTTAACTGCAAAGTTAGAAGTCAAATAAAACTTTAAAAAATTTGATAAAATAACTTAATCTAATAATTTTATTAATGCTTATTAACAATAAAGAGTGGCACACGATATGGCTTAATAAGCAAAAAAACATAGTGGAAGTAATCGATCAAACTAAACTTCCTCATATTTTTGAAATAAAAGAAATTAAAAATTCAAATGAAGCTGCAAATGCAATCAAAAATATGATAATTAGAGGCGCTCCTTTAATTGGTGTTATGGGTGCTTATGGCTTGATGCTTGGTCTTTTTGAAGATGCCTCATATCAACACTTGGAAAAAACTTACAACAAGTTATTATCCACCAGACCAACGGCTGTTAATTTGCAGTGGGCACTAAAAAGAGTTTTTGATAAAGTAAAAAATATTTCACAAGATGAAAGGTATCTTGCCGCAATGGAAGAGGCAATTGCAATCGAAAAAGAAGATATCAAAATGTGTTCTGCTATTGGCGATAATGGATTGCAAATAATTAAGGAAATTTATCAAAGAAAAAAGGAATCAAAAGCAGAAAAGAAAGTAAATATTCTCACCCACTGTAATGCTGGCTGGCTCGCTACAGTCAATTGGGGTACAGCTTTAGCACCTATTTATAAAGCACATAGAAATGGCATAAATGTCCATGTTTGGGTAGATGAGACAAGGCCTCGCAACCAAGGCGCTAGTTTAACCGCTTTTGAACTTCAAAATGAAGGAATACCACATACTATTATCGTCGATAATGCAGGTGGACATTTAATGCAACATGGTTTGGTAGATCTAATAATAGTTGGAAGCGATCGAACTACTTGTAATGGAGATGTTTGCAACAAAATTGGAACTTACTTAAAGGCACTAGCCGCAAAAGATAATCAGGTACCTTTCTTCGCAGCTTTACCAGTCTCTACAATTGATTGGGAAATTCGAGATGGTGTAAAAAATATTGAAATTGAAGCAAGAGCAGAAGAAGAAGTAACTCACATTACGGGACTAAATAAATTAGGGGAAATTGATTCTGTAAAATTAGTACCTCATGGATCAGTTGCTTTTAATCCTGGTTTTGATGTAACTCCAAATAGTCTTGTTACGGGATTAGTTACTGAAAAAGGTGTTTGCAAAGCAAACTATGAAGCAATAAAAGATTTATATAATAATGATTAACAAAATCTATTTTGTTATGTTTTGTATTTTAAATTAATTTTCAATAAATTTCTATTTAATTACTTTTTAGAATTTCTTTATTCAAATATTACTAACAATGTCTTGCAAAAATAGATGGTCTAACGAAGACTCAGAAAAATTTATTCAAGAATATTGCTCCAAAGGCATATCAAAAGACTTAGCGTTAAGAACTTATACTGCAAGATTATTAGGTTCAGATCCTGAATTAGTTTTACATGGTGGTGGTAATACATCTGTTAAAAGTGTGTCGAAAGATGTCATTGGAAATGATATTGAAGTTTTACATGTAAAAGGGTCAGGATGGGATTTGGCCACCATTGAACCTGAGGGTCATCCAGCTGTCAGATTAAAACCTCTCCTTGAACTCAAGAAACTAAATAAATTAGATGATGAAAATATGGTAGCTGTACAAAGACAGAATCTTTTAAATCCAAAATCACCAATTCCATCAGTTGAGACGTTATTACATGCTTTTATTCCTCATAAATATATAGATCATACGCATTCCTTAGCACTACTAGCTTTAGCAAACCAACCAAATGCAGAAGATTTGTGTAAAAAAATTTTTGGGAGTAAAGTCGCCATCGTTCCATACGTCATGCCAGGATTCGATTTAGCAATAGAAGCTTCCAAAGCATTTGAAAAGGCGAGTATAGAAGCCAGAGAAAAACAAATTGATTTAGAAGGAATGGTTCTTATTAATCATGGGTTGTTTTCTTTTGGAGATACTGCTCAAGTTAGTTATGAAAGGATGACAAATCTTGTCAACATTGCAGAAAACTTTCTTAAAAGAAAAATTAAATTAGATTTTTCAATTACACCTGAAAAAAATAATAATTTAGTTAAGGTTTTGCCATTCCTTAGGGGACTTTTGGGCAGGTATTTCGCAAAGAATGGTAAAAACAATAAATGGATATTTGATATTAGAAATAATGAAAGTACTTTAGAACTTTTCCAAAAAACTAATTTATCTGAGTTAACAAAGCTCGGAGTGGCGACTCCTGATCATGTTATTAGGACAAAAGCCGTACCTCTATTATTAGACTCATTTAGTGAAAAGGATGGGATTGATACATGGTTAAAACATGCAGAAGATAAAATAATTAAATACATCCAGGATTATGAAGAATATTTTGTAAGAAATAGTAATCTTTCAAATGATAAAAAAACGCAACTTGATCCCCTCCCTCGATTAGTCCTAATACCAGAAATAGGCCTTATTAGTGTAGGTGCTGATAAAAAGGCCTCGAAGATTGCAGCAGATATTGGTCAAGCATGGATAGAGACACTTCTATCTGCTAGTTCAATCGGCACTTTTGCACCAGTCGGAGAAAAAGATACTTTTGATATGGAATATTGGAGCTTAGAGCAAGCAAAACTTGGCAAAGAAAGAAAAGAACCTTTGTTTAAAGGTAATATCGTAGCGATCACAGGTGCAGGAGGAGCGATTGGTTCGCAAATAGCTAAACAATTTAAATTAGCAGGAGCAGAAATAATCGCTATAGATTTAAATAAAAGCGCCGCAGAACTAACTGCAAAAAATTGCGGAGAAAATTCTTTAAGTATCTGTTGTGATATTACAAATCCTTTGGAATTAGACAAAACATTCGATGAAATAATTAGAAATTATGGTGGTCTTGATATTCTTATTTCGAATGCAGGTGCTGCTTGGGAGGGAAGCATAGCCAAAATGGATACGTCTATTTTTAGGGAAAGCATGGAGTTAAATCTCTTTTCACATTATTTTGCCTCAAAAAGAGCGTTAGAAATCTTTCATTCACAAGACTTCAATCAAGTGGATGAAGAGTCAATTATTGGTGGCCAAATTTTATTTAATATTAGTAAACAGGCAATTAACCCTGGCCCAAACTTTGGATCTTATGGTATTTCTAAGGCAGCTTTATTAGCCCTTATGAAGCAAATTTCGTTAGAAGAAGGTAATAATAAAATCAGAGCAAATGGTATAAATGCAGATAGAATTAAATCAGGATTACTAAATAAAGAAATGATAGAAAAAAGAGCTCTATCAAGAGGTATTTCTGAAAAAGAATATATGTCAGGGAATTTGTTAAAGTCTGAAGTTTTAGCCGTTGATGTTGCAAAGGCTTTTCTTGCATTAGCGGATATGAAGAAGACAACTGGTGCATTGCTAACTGTTGATGGTGGTAATGTGGCTGCAATGCTTAGATAAATTTTTTAATCTAAATAAATTTTTATATTTAGATAATCACCTTATTAATTTTACTTTTGATTTATTAATTAATTTATTTTTATAATTATCAAGGAATTATTATTCCGCAACAAGATCAACAATCTTATATTTTAGATTCACCACTAATTGAATAGAAATCATTAAGAGAGTAAGGCTAATAATTAGATCAATTATTGTCCCCCAGAAGTCAACATTACCCGATATAAATGACTCTCTTAAAGGTTCTAAATATTGAAATAAGGGATTTAGTTTTATCACAAAACGTAGGCTTCTCAGAGCCTCTTTTTGGTACATAATTGGTGAAACTAAGAATAAAAGTTGAACAATTACTGGAATAAGCTGTCCAATATCTCTGATCCAAAGAGATGCAATAGATGTTAAAATCGACATCCAAAAGACTCCGATTAACAATACTATTAGAGGACCTATAGAGTTAAAAATATTAAAAATAATAGATGGATCTAAAAATAAAAGTACAAATATTAGAGTTATTAGAGCTTGAAAAAAAACTTGAACTTGAAAAATATATTCTTCAGCGAGGATATCATAAATTGATTTTGGATAATTTAATATTCTATTTTTCTCCCTAATTAGCAAATCACTAAATGATGTTATACATCCTCCCATAAAAGTCCAAATACTTATTCCAAATCCAAGATATATAAAATAGTCTTTTGCGGAGGGTACTTTGAAAACAGTTCCATAAACTAAACCAAGGACAACAACTTGTAATAAATTTGTAAATCCAATCCAGAAACTTCCTAGATAAGTTCTGTTGTATCTTGCAATATTTCGATAGAGGGCTAAATACCAGATTTTATAAAAATAACTAAATTTAAATTTTTTTATAAACATGATTATTACTAATATAAATGATAATTATTTTCATAACAGTTAATTGCCTCAATAATATCCCCAAAATAAACAATATTTCCTTTTTTAAGAACTAGCCCTTTAGTACAAAAATCTTTAAGAAGATCAGAAGAATGGCTTGCCATTAGAAGAGTATTACTTTGTCCCAAAAAAGACTTAAACCTTTTAGATGCTTTTGTATTGAATTCTCTATCTGCCATTCCAATACCTTCATCTAAAGCTAAACATTCATATTTAAAGAAGGGAGATGTCAAAATAGCAAAAAGTAATCTTATTCTCATTCCGTCGCTATAAGTTGACATTGATTTATAAATAAAGTCACTTAACCCACTGAATTCGCATATTTCTTCTAAAAAATCTTCAAAACCAACAAATGTCCCAAAATAATTAATATATTCTGCTCTTGCAGCAAAAACACCTGCCAAATCAGTACTTACAAGAAAACTTTTATCCAGAAGACATTTAACACTCATATTCCTAAAAATATCACCGGAACTCTGTTTATAGATTCCCGAAATCAACCTAAGTAAAGTACTCTTCCCAGAACCATTTTCACCAATTAATCCAATCCTATCACCTTTATAGATAGTGAGATTAAGGTTTTTTAAAGCAAGGAATTTTTTAGCTTCTTTTAAATCCTTTTTTCTTTTAAAAAGACTTTTAAGCGAAATTCTATTAAAACTAGAAAAACTACAAGATATATTATTTAGAATGATACTACTCATTTTTCAAGCAAAATTAAAAAACAAAATATGATATTCTTGAATTTATATGACTCCTCTTAAGTGATATATTATTGAGTCCTATTTCTTCAATAATAGCTTGTGTTTCTCCAGGACAGTCTTTATCATTTGCTTCATCAAAAGCTACTACAGAGCCCTTCACTAATCTTGGGAAAATGTACTGCAAACATTTTTTTGTAGGTTTATAAATGTCAAAATCAAAGAAAGCTAATGAGACTATTGTTGAGGGATTATCGTTGATATATTTTTTTACATTTTCTACAGCATCACCTTTTATAACTTCTATTAAGTTCTGACATGGTTTCACATTTTCTTTATCAAGATAACTTATTACTTTATTCAGATACGCATAATAATCTGCCGTTGTAGAGAATGAACCTGCTTTAAATTTACTCCCATCAATTGGATCAATTTCAGGAAACCCCTCAAAAGTATCAAATGCAATTATCCTTCTGAATCTATTATAAGGTTCATATATTGATCTCAATGAGTTGAAAATTGCTATGTTTTGTCCCCATCTCGTACCCATTTCCAAAATATCTCCATGAGATTCTAATGCTATTTTGTATATTCTCTCAAGAGATAAGAATCTACTAATCAATGCTGGTGAAGAGTAAAGTAGTAAATTATGTAATAGCTCATTATCTGGTATTGGTGAATTTCTTAGTAAAGTTGCTAGATTATTCCTAGAATCTCTCAATTCATCCGAAGCAAAATCAAAAAAACCAGTCATAATTATATTTTCAAGTAATTTCTTATTTTACTATCTTTAATTTGAGTTACACTAGCCCAACCAAGTAATAAATATTGTGATTTCATTGCATATTCGGTTTGTTGAGTAACATAATGAAAAGCTTTGATACTTTCATCTCTTAGGAGCATCATATTATTCTCTGGGAAGATTGGATAGGAATTTGAGCCATCTGGTTCTGCATAAGTAAGAATCCCCCCATAATCCCATTTCCAGCCCTCATTAAAAAAATAAGTATAACCTGATTGTCCTGCATAATCATCAACGTGCATTCTATAGAAGGAACCAGCCTTCAATCTGACTAATGAGGGAATCATGAAATACTTTAGATCACTATTAAATGACTTCAAAGCTGATACAAAATAAGGAAATATTTTATCTTTAATTAATTCATTGGTTCTCTTATTATTTGCTAAGTCAAATCTGGCTTGATATGAATCGCTATCTGTATTTAATCTATCACTAGAAGACTTGAAAACATGCTTATAATGCTCAGGCCTCTCTTGATATATTTCATCAAATAAAGACTCTTTTATTATTTTATCAAGTTCTTTGTAAATATCTTCATCAAGAAATTTTGAACGTCTAGTTAATCCAAGTTTTTTTATTAGATTATCCACTTATAAGATCTTTAGTATAGATTGGATTTCCACTTCTAAATAAAAATACCACAGGATATGTATATTGTATCCTTACAGAATAATCAAATTTTATTAATTCTTCAATAGCATTAAAATCTTGGCTGCAAATAATGATTACATCAATATCACTTAAATCAGCTTTGAATTTATTTACACTTAAGTTTTCATTTTCTTCGAAAATTATCGACAAAGGGATACCCCATTCGTTGAAACTTTTTTCTCCTTCAGCATGATAAAGATAGTAAGACTTATATCCCCTCTCTTTAATTCTTTCTACCCATTTTATAATATTGTTGTGGGCACAAAAATAGGATGATTTCTCTGAATTATTTAATTCATTTAAATGATATCTATTGTTTGGATAAATTTTAAATCGATTTTTTAAAGTGGTTAATGGGGTCTTTTTATAAAGATAATTTTTTGTATTATTTATTCTATTGATTATTTTTCTACTATATTTTGTAATTAACTCCTCTTTTTTATAAAACTTAGATTGCTTTTCTTGAAGATTAGATCCATTAGATCTAGCAAAAATTGTGGTTTGGAAAGCGCCTGTGTACTCTGAAAAAATTACTTTTATGTTATCTTCAGCGAGAGTTTCAATTATATCTACGGCATGCATATCAATAACTCCATCATAGGAATTTGGATTCCAAGCTTTTAATTCACTTCTTACATAAAAAATCCCATTTCTAGATAATCCTTTTTTTACTAAAGCAATTAATCTAAGAAAATCAGACCTTGAGAGTTCATTATGAACGTGGCATGCAAAAATTAAATCAATTGACTTATCAGGAACTGATTCAAGATATTTAAACCAAGCGGGGAGATGGAGAATCGATAATTTTTTAGATTCAGGCGAAGCTGAAACATACTTTTCAATCGCATTATCAATATCTAAAGAAGAAGGATGATATAAAAAATGAAAAAGGTCTACAAACTCAATTGAAGAATCTTTTATGTTGATCGTATTAAATAAAGATTCTTGAGCACAATAACCTGCGTAGGAAGCATCAATTGCTACATATTTTTTACAACTAGGTTGCCAAAAATATGTTCCAAATAATTGTCTTCCACAACCCGCACCAAAATCATAAACAATCTTCGGATTTTTAACGTATTTATTTATTATTCTCCAATCTGTGAGAAGCTCAATAAAGTCGTATTTTAGTTCGGGAGAATAATGGTTTGAATGGATTGAACTAATAGTTTGTTCTAGTAAATTGTTATAAGCTGAAATATAGTCTTTCTCTACTTTAGAAATGCCATCCCAGCTGACATCAAAAGAAATTTCTTGGTAGGCATATTCATGCGTTTTATGTATGGCGTAATGACTGGAAAGCGAAGTTGGGCTTTTAATATTTTCCCATGAATTAGCTGTATCGATATAGTAACCAAATGAGTCCCAGGATGTTTCCTTAGGAAGTCTTGCTTTTGCAGCAGCTCTATCAGATAGAAAAATATCTTTATCAATCATTTTTTAAATTTAATAAATAGATATAATCACTGTATTGTAATATGTCAGCAATTTTTAAATTGCAATCGACAAATTTATTTAGAAATACTTTATTCAATTCCCCTTTAAAAACAAAATAATAATTCTCTTTTTTTTCTTGATTAAGGTAGTTGAAAATACTTTCACCTAAAGGGGCTTTTTTTGACTTGATAATAATTCCATTTTCATCAATCCAAACACAATCAGAATATTGTTGATTTAAGTTATCCTCAATTTTAGTATTAAGTTCTTCTAAATTAGCGATATCACCTTTTTTAAAGTTTTTGTTCAACATAATTGAGTATCTAGGCGGGTCAAGATTCACCTCAAACGATAAATCTTCAATCTCTTCTGACAGCCTTGAGATAGTATCAACTCCAACTCCTGTTCCATATCCAAAATTATACTTAGCTCCAGTAATAGCTTTGAATAATCCTCCATTAATTACAATAGTTTTATTCTTTGCATATCTATTTGTTATAGTTCGGATTTGAGACTCAAGATCATCTTTTGTTATTTCTCCTAGAACATTTGAATATATCGTTAAGTCAGGCATATATGAACATTGTAACCAGGTTGGTATGTGATGAATTATTAATTTCTTGTGAGATTTACAAATTAGGTCGACCTTGTCGTAATTCTCCCCATATTCAATTGACTGAAGTCTTTCCTTGAATTCTTTAATTGTAGAGAGATATTTTATTATTAAATATTGAGATGTATAGTGAGGCAAAGAACATTCTCTCAAAATTATATCCGTAATTTCATTAAGTCCATTTATGTTTCTAATTAAAAGTAGAATTAGTATATGTAAATTTCCTGGACCAAAATCCTCTACAATTTTTATTTCATTTAAATCCAGCTTATTAATAAATTCAGAAGCATCATAATAGATGTTCCTAATTAAATCAAAATCAGGTTTGCAATTCTCGGAATTTACATTTAATAAAGTTCTAATGGATTCAAAAATTTCAGTAAAAAAAAGTATTTCAGTATTATCTTCTGAAGATAAATTTATTCTATATTTTTCTTTAAATGAGCTTACAAAGCAGTACTCATAATCTCCGCCTAATAAAGTTGAATATAAATTACTTCCATTTTTAGATGCAAAATATCTTAAACCATCTCCGTGATAATCGTATTTCAAATATTCATTATTGCCGAAGGATCTATTTAGGTGACCTCTTTTAATAACCTCAAGATCAGATGTTTGAAGCATATTTAAATTACTTTTTAGAATAATAACACAATATAGTAGTCTAGATATGTGCTTATTTTCACCCTGGAAACAAATTAAAATGTCAACTGGCTCCAAGCAAAACGTATATCTATTAGTTTCTAATCATAGTTCTTTAAAAGGATGTTGGGAGCAGTACATAATTACAAAAAGAACTTTTAATTTTTCAGAAGATTTTAAATTAAATTTATCTTCTTCAATTGTGCCAAATGAAATAAATATTATTATTGAGGAATTTAATCAAGACTTAGTTTCTTATATGGCATTCGTTAAAAAGTCTTTTCCTAAAACGATTTTCATATTATACGTAACCGAGTATCTAACGCCAAGTTTAATATTTGGATTTCAGCTTAATACATTTAGTCTTAGAGAAAAGATTTTGCATAGCTATATATCTTTTCTCTCTTCTATAGGTTTAACTGACAGATATACAGGAAGTATCAAAACAAATTCAAAAAGATCATTAATCCAAAAAATTATTAATAAGTCCAAAAATCTGCTGTCAAAAATTTCCGTTTTCCCAATTTTTAAGTTTTATGGTAATGATGCATTTTGGAATACACTTATGCTTACAAGAAGAGAAAGAGCATTAAACAAAGCTAAATATCTTTTTTCACTTTGTATAAGTACAACAGAAGCAGTACTTAATTCTTATGATCGTTTTTGCAATTCAAAGCTTGCATATTTACCGGTTTTTATTGACTTAGATAAATCAAAAAATGCTAGGAAGGGAAGAGAATATATAAAGTCATCATTTTTTTCTGGAAGAGTTAGCAACTATCGAAAAACTATTATTGAAGCGCTTCTTAAAGCGGAGAATGCATATCCATTAAAGAAATTAGGCCAACATAGTTCTTTAAAAACAAATACAGCATGTCCTCATCAAAATAAACTTTATCTTGATGCGCAAAAGAAATTAATGGATTCGAAGTTTGTAGATTCAAAAAACTGCAATGATTACCTTAACCCTTCTTTTAGTTATTTCGAATCAATTAACCAAGTGGATAAAAAAGACATTACTCCAGTTTTCGAAATTTATATTCCACAATTAAAATCATGGCCCTACTCCTCTCCTAACAGAACAATGTTGTCTATAGAAAAAGGTTACATTCCTATAAACTTAGGCAGCTTTGATGATCATGATATTAATAAATACACCATAGAATTCAATGATATTTATATAATGCAATCACACATAACATCAATAAATATAGATTCGAGTTTTGAAGAATTAGATAATAAAATCGAGGCATATAATGATGAACAAGCTGATAAATTTATTGATTTCATGGAAATATTCAATTCTGTAATTTAAGAAATTATTCATTTTGTTACTAATATCTAAAACTTCTTATAAAGAAAATTAAATAACCATAAAAAATTTTCTTAAAATTTTATCCTAATATTTAAATTAAATCTGTCTAACTAAAATTTGATTTTTATTAGCAAGTTTTCCTTTTCAATTAAAATTTTTAAATGTGATAAAGACCGGCTTTCTAGAAATTTGTTAGAGTACTTTTTTGGATTTTTATATAACTCAACAATATCAATCGAACCAGCATCTTTACGTAATGCAAAGAATTTATTCTTGTAACCAACTATATTAAATAGTTTGTATTTATCTTCTATTAATAAAGGTTTCATAAAAATATCCTTAGAAAAAATATAGTTAAAAAGAAGCTTTATTTTGATTTTTAATTTTAGACGTTTAATACTATTTGATTTCAACAGTTTTCTTTTCAAAATTACATTATTACCAAAATCAATATCCTCAGTTGATAAAAAAGCATAAAACTTAGAATTAAATCCAAGAATATTATGAAATCTATAATCCTTTTGAATCAAAGTTGGTTGTGGATAAGCATAATTTTTTTGAATTGTTTTAATTAATCTCAATTCATCATTATCTACAAGAATTTTTTTACTTTTAAGTTTTTTCTTTACTTCATTAAGTGAATCATTTTGATTGACATAATTTTCTATTCTTACATCTCCATCACCCTGAGACATCGCAAAATAATTTTTACCATAAACTCCTATATTCCATCCGTATTTGGCTGTTTTTCTCATACATCCATCACCTTTTGTTTTATAAGATTTTGCATGGCTAATATCGTATCTATCAGTAAACAATCGAAAAATATAATCAGTATTAAAATTATTACTTTGGGTTTTTTTCTTAACTAATAATGGATCATATGACCAATATTGATGATTATGATGTTCCCACATATAATTTGGACCCAAACCATACCTAGCCCAAAAAATCATTCTTCGTTTACCAATTTTCGGAACAGAACCAGCATGTAAACCGTTTGCATCAGAAATAAAACCAGTACCTTTATTCCCTAAGACAATTTCCATTTTAAAATTATCCTTTTCATCAAATATATCTGACACACTATCATTAGATCTTACTGTAGGACTTATTGAGGAAGATAAATAATTAGACTTGTGCGATTTTTGAGCATACACATGACCTCCAGAATCTTCATCTACATCATCAAGATAAACCATTAATAAACAGTGATGAAAATCATCATGGTCTCTATGAAAATGCTGGGTCTCATGGTACTTCTCTTCATCTCCAAAATTAAAAATAATATTTAAATCAAAAAGAGTAGGTATAGTTCCCAAATAATTAGAAACAATACTTAAAACTTTATTTGAGGAAAGTAATTCTATTAAGTGAGGAGCTCTAATTATTGTATCGGCATTAAAAGAAAGTATTTTACCTTTAAAGTCATAAGGATTATCTAACGGATGATATTTGTCGTAATAGGGAATGTGGGCAGGATAAGCTTTCTCCTTACGCAAGAAATTGTGTATCTCTCGTAGCTGAATTTTGTTAAAAAAAGGCTTATCTATTTGCACAATACCGGTTTCACGCAATTTTTTTAATTGATATTCTGTTTCAAAATCCAATTGGAAACTATTTTTAAATATATTTTCATTTATTTTTTCTTTTATATCATTAGCAATTTCTAACTTTTGATTTAGAGAAAAATTATAAGGTTCATATGATGTATTGTATTTTTTTAAAACACCTTTGATTTCTTTCTCTAATTTTAAATATTCTTTTGACATTTTTAAATCAGTTTGCTTTAAAAAAACTCTTGAATAAATTTATACTAATGAAATTCCTTTATTATTGCAAAAAACTCTTAGCGAAGATAAAAATTAATAAAGAACTAGAAAGGAAAAGATTTTAAAAACTTTTATAAAGAAACTTTTAATTAAAAAAGATTTAATATGAGGTTGTAAAAAATTTAAGGAAATTTATCTTTTGAATTATGAAAGAAAATATTTTTATCTTTGATATTGATGGGGTAATTAGAGATGTAAGCATGAGTTATAGGAAATCAATCCAGTTAACTGTCAAACACTACACTAATTATATGCCGAGCATGCATGAAATTGATTTATTAAAGTCAGAAGGAATATTTAACAACGATTGGGACCTTAGTTTAGAACTTATCAAAAGAAAAAAAAATATTCTTAACAATGAATCCAAATTTATCCAAAAAGAAGATTTAGTAAGTGTATTTAATAATTTTTATTTTGGTAATTCAGGAAACTTTTCTGATATAGAATCTGGTAATGGACTTATTAAGCAAGAGAAATTACTAATTAACCGGCAATTTTTTGATAAATTAGATTCTTTAAAATATTCTTATGGTTTTGTAAGTGGCTCTGAAAAAGAATCAGCAGAATTTATTCTTAAAAAAAAATTAGGTTTAAAAGATTTAAATTTGATATCCATGAATGATGCTCCAGGAAAGCCAAATCCAAAAGGATTAATAACAATGATAAACAAACTCAAAAAAAAGGGAAAGAGCAATAATAGATCAATTTTTTATATCGGAGATACGGTTAGTGATACTCTGACAGTAATGAATGCAAAGAAAGTATTATGTGATGAAAAAATTATAAGTGTTGGTATTATTCCTCCACATTTGCAAAAACCTGATTGTTTAAATAGAAAAAAAAATTATTCTGAAATTTTAATTAATGCCGGTTCAGAAGTAATTATTGATTCGTTAAATGATTTATTAGATGGAATAAATAAATTTCTTGGAAATTCTTTTTTTCCTTAATAATTTTTGTTATTTACTTAATATAAATAATTTCATTTCGAAATAGCTTTATTACGGATATATAATAAGCCTAATTTGGAAGTCTCTTTATGTCAAAACTGGCTTTAAAACAAAATGGGGTATTTGAATACTTTAAGGAAAGCTTTGTCAAAAATAATTCAACAGAATGCGTTTTGGTTAAACCAATTTCAGTAGGTATTTGTTCGAGTGACATCCCAAGAGCCTTTTCTAATAAAGCATACTTTTATCCTTTAGTTCTTGGACATGAGTTTTCTGTGGTAGTTGAACATGACCCAACAAATAAATTTAAAAAGGGTACTAAATGTGCAGTTTTCCCACTTCTACCATGTTTTAAATGTGATTCCTGTAAATCAAAAAAATATAATATGTGTAAAGACTATTCTTATTATGGTTCAAGAGTCGATGGTGGATTACAAACTGATTTGTACATTAATCACTGGAATTTACTTGAAATACCAGATAAATTAGATACGTTCAGCACTTCTCTAATCGAGCCGATTTCAGTTTGTATTCATGCATCACATAAAATTATTAAAGATAGTTCGGTTCTTATATATGGAGGTGGTTTCTTAGCACAAATTTTATCCCAATTACTCATACAAAATAATTGTCAAATAACTGTTCTTGATAGAAATTTATATAAAAAAAAGTTTTTTAAAAGTAGCATTAAATTTCTTATAGAAAATAATGATTTAGAGCCATCAAGTTTTGATTTCACTATTGAATGTTGCGGTGCAGAAGGGATATTGAATGAATGTATAAAATTCACAAAGCCTGGAGGAACCATTTTGCAGATGGCTAACCCTAATTCAGAAACACATCTAAATTCAGCTGGGATTTCACAACTAATGAGAAAAGAGCAATCTATTATTGGGACTTGGAATAGTGATTACAGGCCAGATGATAGAGATTTATGCGACTGGAACGAAGCTATAGATAGGCTAGTGCAAAAAAAAATTGATATAAAAAGTCTAATATCTCATCAAACAACTCTAGAAAATGCTACTCAGTTGTTTAATGAGATAAATGAAAGGAGATCAAAAGAAAGTAAACTTAAAAATTACAACAAAGCAATAATTCGAGTAAATAATTAAAATGAATTATGCATGTATCATTCCATGTTTCAATGAAGGAGAGCGAATTAAGGAACTTATAAGTGAATTAGTAAGTATAGATTCCTCATATATAGACTGGTTCTTAGTAGATAATGGATCATTTGATTCAAGTTTTGATTTTATTTTTAAAAATAACCAAAAGAAATTTTATAAAAATATAAATTTCATTCGCAAATCGACTAATGAAGGTTACGGAAACGGAATTAAATATGGACTAAATCAAATTAAGAACTTTAAAAAAAGCAAAAAAAATACAAATATCATATTTAATTCCTATTCAAATTATTTTGCACTTGGATGGACACACGCCGATGGGCAAACACCTGTTTTCGATTTAATTTCTGCAACTAGACAAGCCGATCAAATATCAACTAATGAATATTTAGTTAAGGGGATAAGAAATACAAGGGAAGATGGTTTAATTTCTACAATTTTTACCTCTTTTCTCAATTTGATAATATTTACTATTTTTAGCAAAAATTGTATTAATCCCAACTCTCAACCTACACTAGTATCAAAAGATTTGTTATTTAGAATATTAGATGATGCATCCAACGATGGTTCTTTTGATTTATCTATTTTGTTAAAAAGCACAAAATACAAAATATCCTATTCACGCTTTCCTATAAAGTTTTTAAAAAGAAAAAGAGGACTTGGTTCAAATGAGAGTATTTATCAAAAAGTAAAATATTCTATTGCCCTTTTAATCTTTCTTTGGGGTAAAAGAAGATTTTCAAAATTTTATAATATTTTTTAGAATGGTATTTAAGATAGCCCATAGAATTTTAAATCTTGAATCTTTAGATAAAGTTCCATTGTCATGGGGTGTTGAGTTTGATGTACATGCCTTTGGAAATCGTTTAGTGGTCGCTCATGAGCCATTTATAGATGGTATTTTATTTTCTGACTTTATTTCACAAACAAAAGGAAGATTTCTCGCTGTTAATATCAAAGAAGAAGGAATTGAAGGTACTGTAATAAGTGAATTAAAAAATAAAAATATTTCAAATTTTTTTTTATTTGATGTTACTACTCCTCAAGTTTTTAGGTTAGGGAAGAGGTATTCAAAAGTTCTTGCAATTCGTTACTCTCAATTAGAAAAAATTGACTTGAGTGAAAGTAGAAAATTTGCTAAATATTTGTGGTTAGATACTTTTAATGGGGAATTTTGGCTAAACAAGAGCTTGATTCGAGAAATTAAAAATCTTGGATTTAATATTTGCTTTGTATCACCTGAGTTGCACAGACCCCCAATTGGCAATAAATATACTTTTTATCAAAATCTACTTAAACATGAAAATATGTTTGACGAAGGAGATTCAATATGCACAAAATATAATATCAATGAATAATCTTTTTGTTACAAGTATTTTCTTCCATACTAGCAATTTCTTATCTCGTAAGGATAGCAAAACACTTATCTCTTAGGACTTCTTGGTATATCTCGCCAATAATTATCTTTCCTTTCCTTACCTCTATATATAAAAATACCTTTATATCATTTATTTTAAATCCTGAATTTAATAACTTTTCTCTTTATGGATTAAATAATTTGATTACACAATGGTTCAACGGTAATTCGACATCTTTATTTCTGATAGGTTTGTTATTTTTTGCAGAAAAAGTTACCTTGCCATCTTTAGGTTTTTCAGTACTTCTAGAACTATTATTCATTTTTATAGGCTCCTCAATATTTCTTCTTAAAATTCTTGGTTTTATAAATGGATGGCCGATTATTATGGGCTTATTAATTTCACTAGTTATTCATTCTTTAAAGAGAAATAAACAGATTTTTCATTCTATTTCTAATTTCCTTGAGAGATTAAAATCTTATTCAAATTTTAAAGTTAAAAATTTAATTTTTAACTTTAAAGGAAATAAAGAATTCATTAGATTTTTATCCGGTGTATCATATTTTTTTCTAATAGTTTTTAACACTTTAAATTTAGTCGATATTCAATTCATAACTTCAAGTCATATATTAAGAATGTTATTTTTTATAGCAATATTTATACTACTTCTTTCAAAATTGAATTCAGTAAATAAAAAAATTATTTCAAACTATATACCAATAATAGTTCTATATTCTTCAATATCATTAACTTCATTTTTTAATACTAACGAAATAAACATTTCAACAGCTAATTTCAACTTAAACTGCATCACTTCTATAGCTTTTCTGCCTTTATTGGAGTATTTATACGTTTTATATTATGGATTTAAAAGTAAAATAAATGCAAATTTATTATCAATCAAATTGCAAAAGTTCTTGATTATACCTAAATTTGGTATCTTTATATTAATTTTTTGTTATGCTTCTTATGTATTAACTTCGGCATAATGCACAAAGCAGCTTTTCTGAAAGGAATAAAAAAAATCAATGTTGAAGAAACTATAGAAGAAAATTTTGATGGCCTAAAATTAAAAGTTGATAGCTGTGCACTTTGTGGCTCAGATATAAGAATTTTCAATAAAGGAAATGATCGAATTCAATATCCAGCTGTAATAGGTCATGAAGTCGCAGGCACAGTTATTGAATCAAATTCAAATAAATTCTCTTCCGGTGACAAAATAAGTATAGGAGCTGATATCCCTTGCGGGAAATGCAAATACTGTAAATCAAATCGTCCCAATCTTTGCGAAGAAAACTTAGCAATTGGTTATCAACTTAGTGGGGGGTTTAGTGAATATATGTTTTTAAGCAAAGAATTACTTGAGCATGGTCCAATTAAAAAAGTTCCTCAAAATTTTAATCTTGAGATTGCTTGTTTAGGCGAGCCTCTTGCTTGTGCTCTAAATGGTCTTGAAAAATTAAATATAAAATCTGATGGTGGCCGCATGATTATTTTTGGAGCGGGACCAATAGGTATTATGTTAGGAATGCTAGCAAAATACTTATATAAAATTGATGTAGTAAATTATGTAGAATTATCTGAATATAGAAGTAATTTCCTAAAATCTCTGGGAATAGCTGATGAAGTGATGACTCCTCAATCATTAGAAAATAACATTTCCGAACACATTAACTCTTATCAATATGTAATTACTGCATGTAGTGCAATTCAAACTCATAATCTGGGAATTTCCCTTCTTTCCAATGGGGGAGCAATAAATTTTTTTGGAGGTTTACCAAAACCTGCCCCAGCAGTAGAAATTATTACAAATGATATTCACTATAGGGAGTTAACATTAACAGGTAGTCATGGATCAACTCCTTCACAACATTCACAGGCAATAGATATTATTCTCGATAAAACAATTTTTTTTGAAAAATTAATTACACATAGATATAGTTTGCAAGATATAGATCAGGCCTTTGATTTAGCTTCCTCAGGAAAAGGAGTTAAAATTATTATTAAACCATGACAACGACATTTCAGTTGCTGCCATCAATTATGTGTGTTAACTGGCTAAATGCTCAGCTTGATTTAAACTTGATTGCACCCCATGTTGAATACTTTCATTGGGATTTAGTTGATGGAAACTTTGCTCCAGACTTCACCATGGGTTCGTCAATTATAAAAACCTTTCGCAAAACATATCTACATAAGGGAGACTATCATTTAATGATTGATGAACCTTCTAGACTCTTTAATTCTTTTGACTTTAGAGATGGCGATAGAGTTTGCATCCATGCGGAATGTTCTAAAAATCTTCATCGTGACATTATGAGATTAAAAGATTTAGGAATTTCTCCTGGTGTCGCTTTATCTCCGGCTACACCTCTAGCAATGCTCGATTATATATTGGACGAAATTGATAGGGTATTAATATTAACTGTAAACCCAGGTTTTCATAGCCAACCACTTGTTAAACAGGCAATTATAAAAATTAAAAATTTGAACAAAATACTTGAAGAGTCTGGACAAAAACACATTAAAATCATCGCAGATGGAAATGTTAACTTAAACACAATCCCAGACATGTATCAGAATGGAGCAAGAGAATTTGTTTTAGGGAAGAGTGGTCTATTTTATGGAGATATAACTCAAAATTTTAACAATATCGTATCTCTTATTAAAAGAATGGAAAAAGACTCATGAAACTTTCAGTAAATACCGGCTTTCTAGTTAATAGATATCCCACCCCTTCTCAATGGGCAAAGGTTATTGGTGATTTAGGTGTTAAACACATACAACTTACATCTGATCTTTTTAGTCCATACTATGATGATGAAATTCTCAATGATTATGTTGATGAAATCAATTTTCTTAAAAATAAATATAATTTCGAAATTTCATCAGTTTTTACAGGAGGTTTCACAAGAGTTAACCATTTCTGCCATCCTGACGAGAAAGTAAGAAATTATTGGTTAAATTGGTTCAAAAAATTTTGCAAGTATGCAAAAGAGCTTGGTGCAAAAAGAGTTGGTAGCCATATAGGAATTATCTCAATAGACGATAATTATTCAAATCGACAGCTATTTCAAGATCGGTGTGTTGATCTTTGGAAAAAGCTCTCTATTCATGCAAAAAAAATTGGTATAAAAGAGTTAACATGGGAGCACATGAGTATAGAGAGAGAGCAAGGACATACGCAGGATGATATTGATAGGTTAATCAAAGCTTTCTCCGAAACAATTATCCCGATAAAACTTTGCTTAGATCCAGATCATGGAGATCTTACTTCAAATAATCAAAAAGATTTTGAACCTTATGGTCTTTTAGAAAAATATTTACCTCTATCGAGTCAATTACATCTTAAACAAACTTCACTAGATAAAAGAAAAAACGGTACTTTCACAAAAACAAATAATGAAAATGGATTAATTATTGCTGATAAAGTTGTAAAGTTATTAGATAAATATGTTGAAGAAAATAGAAAGAAAGATTTTGAAATCATTTTAGAATTAAATGCAAGAGAGAGAGAGCCTGACGATTCCAATATATGTAAAGAAGTAGAAGAATCTCTTCAATATTGGAGAGATGCATTAAACGAAAATAACCTTAAGTATGAATAAATTAATAAATCTTGTCATTCCATGTGCCGGCAAATCAACAAGATTTTTTAATGAAGGGTATAAAACCCATAAAGCTTTTTTAAAACTAAATAAAGAATTTACTATTTTAGATTCAATATTGAAAAGCTTTGATAAAAAATTTTTCAAACCGCATGTTGTTTTTACCCACATTCAGAAAAAAGAATTTCAAAATGAATTAAAACAACTCAAAGATGATTTCCCAGAATTAACAATTCATTCAATTGATGAGCATGACCTAGGACCAACTTATAGCATTGCAAATATTACCTTGCCTCCACAAGAACCACTATTGGTTCATTATTGCGATTTCCTTACAAAGTTTAAAGT
>MDSZ01009046.1_pt1 | contig 21236 bp, 20 predicted proteins | sample 811201 | NCBI WGS metagenome assembly MDSZ01 (sample SAMN05326647, study PRJNA326480) | marine metagenome | isolation source: seawater | place: Indian Ocean: North | collected 2010 | reverse complement strand
AAAGAGAAGGAATTATTTATAATGAAAAAATATTATCTAAATTATTAGGTAAGAATCAACTCGAAACATTTTCAACATTCGAATTTAATGAATGGGATAAGCAAATAAGATTTATTTCGAAAATAATTACGTTTGAAACAAATGAACCTAAAATCTCGATTGTTCAAGTTGGTGATATTAGTAATCAAACTAAAGAAGAATTTAATAAAAAACTTAAATCTAATTTTAAAAATAAAAATTTTGTTTTTTCAGATGATTTATTCAAAATAAATGGAAATAATATAATTTTAGTCATCGAGCTTGGTAAGATAAATTATAAGCAAATTAATCAATTAGTAAAAGTAATGCAATTAAATGGAATAAAAAGTTTTAATTGGATACTTTTTGATAGTAATGAAAAAACTCAGTTTCCTATTATTCAAACATTTGCAACTCAACTGAGACATTATTTGATTAAAAAATTCAATAATTGAACATTATTAAAATATTGCTTTCAAAACAATGGAAATTATTTATTATTATCCTTTGAAGAATAAGCTAATCAAAATATATATAAAGCAATGACTTATTTAATTACAGGAGTTTCAGGTTTTATTGGTTTTCATTTGGCAAGTTCTTTATTAAGAAAAGGCGAGGTTGTCGTGGGCGTAGATAATTTAAATTCCTACTATGACCCTAATTTAAAAAAAGCGAGATTGAAGGAATTAAAAAAAATAAATGAAAATTGTACCTCAAAATTTATATTTGAACTTGCTGATATATCTGAACTTAAGGCAATAAGGGATATTTTCGATCAATATAAACCAAAGCTGATTATCAATCTAGCTGCTCAAGCAGGAGTTAGAAACTCAATTGAAAATCCTTTTAATTATATTCAATCTAATATAGTTGGATTTTGTAATATTCTTGAATGTTGTAGACATTCTGATATTAATCATCTTGTTTATGCCAGCAGTAGCTCAGTTTATGGAGGAAATGAACTATTTCCTTTTTCAGAGTCTCATTCAGTAGATCATCCTGTGAGCTTATATGCTGCCACCAAAAAATCGAATGAATTAATGGCTCATTCCTATAGTCATTTATATAATATACCTTGTACAGGCTTAAGATTTTTTACAGTATATGGTCCCTGGGGAAGACCTGATATGGCTCTTTTTAAATTTACTAAATCAATAATAAATAAAGAAAAAATTGATATATACAATAATGGGGATATGGTTAGAGACTTTACTTATATTGATGATATTGTGGAAGGAATTGAAAGGATTCTCGCAAAGCCTCCTAAAGAAGAAATTAATTTTAATAAGAAATCACCAGATCCATCTTGTAGCTGGGCCAAACACCGGGTTTTTAATATTGGCAATTCAAACCCGACACCATTAATTAAATTCATTGAGGCTCTTGAAAATGAGTTAAAAGTAGAGGCAATTAAAAATTATTTACCAATGCAGCCCGGAGATGTTAAGGCAACATCTGCTGATACTGCCAAGCTAGAAGAATGGACAGGATTTAAACCAAAAACTTCAATAGAATCAGGAATAAAAAATTTTGTTGATTGGTATAAAAATCACTATATTGCATAATTAAATGAATTTACCTTCTATTACTTCATGCACGGTTTCTATTATTGGTTTGGGATATGTAGGACTTCCTTTAGCAATTCAGATAGCTAAAACTAGAACATCTGTTGATTCTAATCAAATATTAAATAGGAAAGTCATAGGTTTTGATATTGATTTGAAAAGGATAGAAGAATTAAACAAAGGTTATGATTATACTGGCGAAGTTTCAAAAGAGGATCTTGCAGATAATAAATATATAAACTTTACTTCTAATTTTCAAAGTCTTGATTCTTCAGATGTATATATTGTTACCGTGCCAACACCTATTGATGCTAATAAAAACCCAGATTTAAGATATCTCATAAGTGCTTCAGAAATAGTAGGAAAATCTATTAAAAAAAGAAAAGAAATTCTACAGGGATCTTTAGATAATTCATCCCCAATAATAATTTTTGAAAGTACTGTGTATCCTGGAGCAACGGAAGAAATTTGTGCATCAAAAATAGAAGAGGTTTCTGGAATTATTTATAATTCCAAAAATCTAAATAATTCTTTTTATTGTGGATATAGTCCTGAAAGAATAAATCCTGGAGATCTAGATCATCGTATAAGTGACATTACTAAAGTAACAAGTGGCAGCAATAAAATTGTCGCTGAATGGATAGATAAATTTTATTCTTCAATTATAAAAGCTGGCACTCATAAAACTTCAAGTATCAAAGTAGCTGAAGCGGCAAAAGTAATTGAAAATACACAAAGAGATTTAAATATTGCACTTGCAAATGAATTATCTATTATCTTTAATCTAATGAATATAGATACTCTAGAAGTCATTGAGGCGGCAGGAACTAAATGGAATTTTCAGTCTTTTAAGCCTGGTTTTGTTGGAGGCCACTGTATAGGAGTCGATCCTTATTATTTGACCCACAAGTCAAAAGTATTAGGTTATGAACCTCAAGTAGTTTTAGCAGGGCGAAAGATAAATAACTATATGCCAAAATTTATTGTGGTTAAATTAATACAAGCTATGGCTAAAAATAAAATCGTAATTGGAGGATCAAAAGTTTTAGTTATGGGCTTTACTTTTAAAGCAAACTGTTGCGATACAAGGAATACAGGAACTGCATTTCTTATTGATGAACTTTTGGAATATGATATTAAACCTGTTGTTTGGGACCCCTGGATAAAAGAAAACCAATCATACAATGGTTGTCTTATAAAAAAAGATTTGACTTTGAATAATAGTGATTATTCTGCAATCCTACTCACAGTTGCACACAAACAATTTTTAAACCTAACTATTAATGAATGGGATATGGTTACTAACAACGGAGAATCTATAATTATTGATTTGAAAGGCGCAGTACCTCAATCAATTAATCCAATAAGGATTTAGATTTTATTTTTAAGATTCAATTTACATTATTGTTAACTAAATTCATGGATGTTATATAATTATAGAAATTATTTTTTTATGGTGAAAAAAATTTATATTATAGCCGAAATAGGTATCAACCATAATGGATCAATTGATTATGCTAAAAAACTAATTGATGAAGCCAAGTCTACTGGATGTGATGCCGTTAAATTTCAAAAAAGAACTATTGATCTTGTCTATACAAAGGAGTATTTGGATCAGCCTCGTGAAAGTCCTTGGGGGGTAACACAGCGAGATCAAAAAGAGGGGTTAGAGTTTTCTTTTGAGGAATATGATTTAATTGATTCTTATTGTAAGGATCTTGATATAGATTGGTTTGTCTCTTCTTGGGATAAGCCTAGTCAAGAATCAATGAGGAAATATAAGTTTCCACATAATAAAATTGCTTCGGCAATGGCAACAAATTTTGATTTTGTTGAATTTGTGGCATCTGAAAAAATTCATACTTTTGCGTCAACTGGAATGATGGAAATAGAACAGATAGATAAATTAGTAGAAATATTCAAAACAAATAATTGTCCATTAACACTTATGCATACTGTTAGTACTTACCCTTCTCCAGAAGAAGATTTAAATCTTTTATGTATTCAAACTCTTGCAAATCGTTATAAACTCCCCGTTGGATATAGTGGTCATGAGTCGTCAGTTTCGCCCTCGATTGCAGCTGCAACTCTTGGTGCTGTAGCTATTGAAAGGCATATAACTTTGGATCGTTCAATGTATGGAAGTGATCAAGCAGCTTCCTTGCAGCCTGATGGCTTTCGTCAAATGGTTAATCAGTTAAGAAAGATACCTAAGATGATGGGTGACGGGGAAAAAAGGATAACAGATGGCGAACAATCTGTTGCAAAAAAACTACGTTATTGGGTCCAAAGTTGAAAATATATGTTTTCGATATAGATGGCACTATTTGTTCTAATACTTTTGGTGAGTATGCAAAAGCCGAGCCAATTAGAAAAAGAATAAATTTAATTAATAAGCTTTTCGATCAAGGAAATATAATTAAGCTATTTACCGCTAGGGGATCTACGACAAAAATTGATTGGGAAGAGTTAACTAAAGAACAAATGACTAAATGGGGTGTGAAATATCATGAATTAATTTTAGGTAAGCCTGAAGGGGATTTTTATATCGATGATAAAGGAGTTTTTTGTGATGATTGGTTTAATAATAATTTAATTGATAATAAAGTACCAGATGATGATACCGATTTTATTGTTAAATCACTGTTAGAGGCTAAAGATTCTATAAAAAAAGTACTTGATAGCAAACAATTACAATTAAAGCTTTTAGAAGTAGCTGAATCAATAAAACAGTCATTGTTAAATCGAAATAAAATTATATTCGCGGGTAATGGCGGCAGCTTTGCTGATGCACAACATCTTTCTGCAGAGTTCATTTCTAAATTAAATAAACCTAGAGGTCCCTTATCATCAATTGTTTTAGGTGCAAATTGTAGTTCAATTAGTGCTATTGGAAACGACTATGGCTATGAAAATGTTTTTTCTAGAGAATTCGAGGGGCTTGCGCAAAAAGGAGATCTATTAATTGCTATCACAACAAGTGGAATGAGCCCAAACATCATAAATTTAATAGATGTTGCCGAAAGAATGAATATTAATTATTATGTTTTGACAGGAATTACAGGTGGAAAACTTGCCTCCAAAAATGATAGGCTTATCAATGTACCTTCCGATAAAACTACAGTCATACAACAATTACACATCACATTAGGGCATATAATATGTGATCTTGCACAAGGGCCTTTCTTAAATGAATCAGATCAATAAATCCTTGGGAGTAATGCAAGGCAGACTCCTTCCTAAGTTTAAAAATAAATATCAAGCACATCCAATAGATACATGGAAAGATGAATATAAAAAAGCTAAAGAATTAGAACTTAATAGTATTGAGTTTATTTTTGATTATCATATGTATTCATTTAACCCTTTATTAAAAAATCCTGAATTAATCAAATCCTTACAAGAAAATACCGGAGTACAAACAAAAAGTATATGTGCTGACTTCTTCATGGAAGCGCCAATTCAAGAAGCATCTAAAAAAGAATTGATTTTTTACGGAGAAATAATAGAGAGACTTATTGAAAACTTATCCAAATTAGGCGGAACTGATATTGTCATACCATTTGTGGATAATTCAAAAATAAAATCATCAGAAGATGAGGCTATCATAAAATCTTTCTTTGATGAATTTTATTTGAAATGTAGTAAACATAACGTAAATTTGTCTATTGAGACAGATTTGGAGCCTGTCAGGTTAGCAAAACTAATTGAAAGTTTTAATAATAATTATGTAGGTATTAATTATGATTCTGGCAACAGTTCATCATTAGGTTATGACTTCTCCGAGGAGATTAACTTATATGGTTCAAAAATAACCGATTTTCATATTAAAGATAGAATTTTGCATGGTAAATCAGTAATTTTGGGTACAGGTAATGCTGATTTGCATAAAGTAAAAGATTATTTATATGGAGGTACTTATAACGGATTAATTATATTTCAAGCGTACAGAGATGATGAAGGCTTTTCTATTTTTGAAAAGCAATTAAATTGGTTTAAAAATTTATAATGAGTAATTGCTATGCTGTTATACTTGCTCGAGGTGGATCAAAAGGTATCCCAAGAAAAAACCTTCTTGAAATTAATGGTAAGCCACTTATTCAGTACACAATAGAACAATGTTTAGAATCAGATATTACAGATATTTATACAAGTTCTGATTGTGATGAAATTTTAGAAATTGCAGCTAAATTAGGCTCTAAAGTAATAAAAAGACCTTCAGAATTTTCTTTAGATAGTTCAACTTCAGAATCTGCTTGGATTGATAGTCTTAAAAATATTAAACATCTGGATGATAAAAATGATTGGATATTCGCGCCACAGGTTACCTCGCCAATAAGATCTTTTTATGATATTAACAAAGCAATCAAGATGGCATTTAGTGATGAATATGATTCAATTTTGTCTGGTATAGAGTTTGAAGATTTTTTTCTTTGGTCTCAGCATGAAGATAGTTTAAATTCTTTAAACTATGATTTTAAAACAAGGAAAAGGCGTCAAGAGATAAATGAAAAAACGTATCTGGAAAATGGCTCGTTTTATATGTTTAAGCCTTATGGAATAAAAAAATTTAATAATCGTTTGTATGGAAAAATAGGAATTTGTACTATGGATAAAATAAAAATGTTTCAAATTGATACCCCTTCAGACAAAAACCTGATTGAAAAAATCATAAAGATCTCTAAATAAAAAATGATTAAAGAAATCTTTAGTATTCAGAACAAAAATATTTTAGTGGTTGGAGCTTCTAGTGGAATAGGTAAATATTTATCCGATCAACTTTTAGCTTTAGATTGCAGTGTAATTGGAGTAGGAAGAAGACAAGTAAATCCTAGTTTTTTATATAAGCAGCTAGATTTATCTATTGATTCATCAATAGATAGCTTGTTAGAGTTTATTAAAGAAAATTATGCTCAAATTGATGGCATCATTTTAAATATGGCTATAAGTAGTCCTCCTTTAAAATCGTCAGACTCATCTAATAAGTTGCAAAATATAGAAGCATTTGATTCAATTTTGCATACTAATTTAAGTAGTACTTATAAAATCATAAATAAATTATCTAATTTGTTAGGTATAAATTCATCTTTAATATTTATATCGAGCATTGGAGCAAATTTAGGCTTTCCCGACAACCCTGCTTATCAAGCTAGCAAGGCAGCTATAGAGGCTTTAAGTAGGTCAATGGCTATTGACTTGGCTTCAAAGAGTATTCGTTCTAATTGTATTAGGTTGGGATACTTTAAAGCTCCCATGACAGAAGTTTCCTATAATGATATGAATATGAGAAAGAAGAGATCTGAAAGGACAATACTCAATAGATGGGGAGAACTAGATGATATTCTTGGCCCTACTGTTTTTTTGCTATCAGAAGCTTCAAAATATATTACAGGATCTGTTATTACAGTTGATGGTGGATGGTGCTCTAAAGGTTTATGAACTTAGAATTAACAAATAAAACAATAATTGTAGCTGGTGGCCTTGGTGGTATTGGAATTGAGACTGTAAAAACCTTCCTTAAGGAAGGAGCTAAAGTAATAATATTAACTCAAGGTTTGTCGGAAAATAATTTAAATACATCTAGTGATTTATGTGAAATAATAAAGACTTCTTATTCAGATAAATCCTTGTTAAAAAAGGATCTCTTACCCTTATTTCAAAAGCAAAAACCTGAAGGATTGATTACATTCGTTGGCAGTGGAAGAGGAGAAAAGTCAATTTTTACTAATGAAAATGAAACCAAAAGGATTTGGAATATAAATTATTTTTACAATAAAAATATTGCAGAAGTCTTCGTTGATTTAATGCAAAAATTTAATTCAGAAAAATCAAATACTACAAACTTTATTACTTTTACATCTTCAATTGTTTCAAAAATGTATGTTGGATGTCCTACAGAATATTCTTCTTCCAAAGCTGCATTGGAAAGATTAACTAAAGATCTTTCTTGGAAACTTGCACCAAACTATAGAGTTAATTGTATCTCACCTGGGAATATTTATTTTGAAGGAGGTACATGGGACAAAATCATTAAAGAGGATAAATCTTTTGTTGAAAAAATTCTTGAAGAAAAAGTGCCATTAAAAAGATTTGGATATGCAAATGAAATTGCCGATTTTTCTGTGTTTTTGTCATCCCCTAAAGCATCATTTTTTAATGGAGCTTGTATTACTATTGATGGCGGACAAAGTATTGCATTATGAATCAAAAAAATGACTTATTTAGCCTTGAAAAGGCTTTTTATATTGTTACAGGAGGCCTTGGACTTTTAGGTAAAAAGCATTGTGAAGCAATTGCATACAAAGGGGGTATTCCTGTTGTACTAGATTTGAATATTGATGAATCAATTAAGTTCTCAGAACAAATTGAAAATTCATACGGTGTTAAGCCAATAATTATTCAAACTGATATTACAAATGAAGATTCATTAAAGGAAGCATTAGCTTTTTTACTCCAACGAGATTATTCGGTTAAAGGACTTATAAATAATGCCGCCAGAAATCCTGGAGTTTCAAAAGAAGGACTAATGTGCAAAGGAAGATTAGAAAGTTTTTCTATAAATGAATGGAATTCAGATATTGCGGTAGGCTTAACTGGTTCTTTTTTATGTAGTAAAATTTTTGGAACTCATATGGCACAAAATAAAGGAGGAGTAATATTAAATATTTCATCTGATTTAGGGTTAATAGCACCTAACCAAAACTTATATTCAAATCAAAATCTAAAAGAATCAGAACAACCAGTAAAACCGATTACTTATTCAGTCGTTAAGTCTGGTATTGTAGGTTTAACGAGATATTTGGCGACATACTGGCCCGAAAAAATAAGATGTAATTGCTTATGTCCTGGAGGCATTTTTAATAATCAAGATGAAAAATTCTTAAATAAGATTAATCAATTAATACCAATAGGTAGGATGGCTAATGTGGATGAATATAAAGGAGCTATAGTGTTTATGCTTAGTAATGCATCAAGCTATATGAATGGAACTATTTTGCCAATAGATGGGGGTAGAACTGTATGGTAACTTTTCTATGCAGTCATAAAAATGTCAATTAAAAGAAAAAATTCAACAATTTATTTAATATCTAAACTTCTGTGGCACGTCAGAGGTATTGGATTTATTAAGCTTTTGATCCCTATTGTATTGATAATAATTTCTGGCCTCCTTGAATCATTTACTACATTTTCTACCTTAACTTTTCTACAAAGACTAACTACTGATTCTATCCAATTAGAATTAACAAATAAAACTAACTTTATTTACTCTATTCCACAAGATAAGTTTTTATTAATTTTCGTTTTTCTGATATTAATTACCTCTTATTTTAGAATTATTACACTTCAATCAAGTTTGAGTTTATCTAGTAAAGTTGGTCAAATATTTGCTGTAAAAGTTTATAAAAAAATCCTAACTATTCCTTACAAAAAGTTGATATCTATGAATAGTAGTGAGTCAATTTCTAAAGTTGTAAATCATGTTAATGGATTGGTTTACTTCTTGAACAGCATGCTGTTATTTTTAAGTGCTATAGCTGTTGCATTTGCTATTAGTTTAACTTTGCTAACAATAAATATAAAGTTTGGAATTTTACTCTCATTATCATTATTATTTATTTATTTTTTAATAGCTATCTATAATAAAAAATTTTTATTTCTTGCAAGTAAGATTGTTGCGATAAGTATAGAAAAAGAAATTAAGCAAGTTCAGGAATCTATTAAAAATATAAGGACAATTAAATTAAACTCTTATCAAGAAAGTGAAGTAAATATACTTCGCGATTTAGAAAGAAATCTAAGAGTAAATCAGGAGAAAGTTGGATTTTTAGGTAATTTTCCAAAATATTTGATTGAATCTTTATTAATACTTGCATTTGTGATTTTATCAAATAGATTTTCAAACAATATAAATTCCAAATATTCAATCTCCCTATTAGGAACATATGCTTTTGGAGCAATTAAATTGTTACCTGCAATTTCTCAAGCATTTGCGAACTGGGTAAAGATGAAAAGTCATACAGTTTCCACACAAAAAGTTTTAGAAATACTTACTTGGAAATCAGAGGAGATTAATACTGTTGAAAATATCATAATAAATAATGTTAATTCAATAGAGTTGAAAGACATAACACTTCAAAATCAGGATGGTAAAAATTTGATTGAAAATGTAAATATGAAATTAGAAAAAGGAAAAATTATTGGTATTTCAGGTGAAAGTGGTTCAGGTAAATCAAGTTTATTAGACTTAATTTGCGGATTAAATTATGCCAGTAATGGGAATATTTTTATAAATGATACAAAGCTTGATTATAAAAAGGATCCTGGATTTTGTTACGCTTGGAGGATGTGTGTAAGTATAGTTGAACAGAGAATATATCTAAACGATTGTTCAATTATTGAGAATATATTTGGGCAAGGAATAACTGCGGATAAATTAACTAAATCTAATAAGCAAAAATTATTAGAGATTCTCAAAATTTGCCAATTGAATAATATGATACCTAGATTATCAGAGAGAGTTGGTGAAGGCGGAAATCTTCTTAGCGGTGGGGAAGCTCAAAGGATAGCCCTTGCAAGAGCTTTGATTAAAGATAGAATTTTACTTGTTCTTGATGAATGCACTAGCGGTTTAGATAACAAACTACAAAATAAGATATTTAAATCTTTAAAAAAAATTTCAAAAAATAAATTTATAATTATGGCAGCTCATAGACAAGAGGCTTTGATGGCATGCGATACTATATACAAAATAGAAAATTATAAACTTAAAAAGCTTGATTGAAAAAAGAATTAAATAATGATGATAAATAATCGAAATAAAAAAAAACTTATATTAGCTTTTAACGCAGATTGGTTTGCATTATCACATTTTAAAAGGTACATAGAGGAAGTTAGCAAGAATAATTTTTCTTGCTATTTATTTGCCGAAGATACTGGGAAGCTAGATCAATTAAAAGAAAAAAATGTTAAATTATTCCCTATTAAGTTTGGAAGAAGTAGGGGATCAGCCTTGGAAGAGATTTTGGCTTTTATTAAGATATTATTTTCTTTGCTTAAAATAAGACCTCATGCTATCGAGATTTTTTCAATAAAGCCTATATTAACTTGGGGACTACTATCAAAATTATTTTTTGTAAGATATAGGATATTCTATATTACAGGATTAGGTTCTTTATTCTTTGGCAAAAAGACGTTTAAAAAAGCTATATTTTTGAGGGTCTTAAGATTTATATTAAGCGGTAATAAATCATTTCATGTTGTTGAAAATAATGAAATTAAAAATATTCTTATAAAAGACTTTTATGTACCCTCTGATAATATTCTATTATTAAATGGAGTTGGTATAAATGTAGAAAAGTTTAAAGAAATTAGAGCTTCCCGACCAAAAATTAAAAATAATGATTCATACAAAATAATAATGGCTTCTCGTTTGCTAATTGATAAGGGGTTGATGGAATATTTAAATGCAGCAAATTTAGTCGAGAGCTGTTCAAATTCAAAATTACAGTTTTTTCTGGCTGGTAAATTTGACAATATTAATCCATCTGGAGTTAAGCCTATTGATATAGAAAATTTGATAAAACCTAATGGTAATGTTTTGTATCTAGGTCATGTTGATGATATACCTAAATTATTGACCACAATGGATATCTTCGTTCTGCCCTCTTATCACGAAGGAATGCCAAAGTCTATAATAGAAGCCACTTCGATTGGATTACCTACTATTACTACAGATGTTATTGGATGCAGGGAATCTATCATTCCAGGCAAGACTGGATTATTAATAAAGCCTCGCGACATTCATGAATTAGCTAAAGCTATAAAACTCCTTACTTCTGACTGGCAACTTTATGAAAACATGTCAGCTGAAAGTATAAAATACTCTAATAAAAATTTTGACGAAAATAAAATAGCTTTAAAGCATATAAATTTCATATCAAAACTTAATTAATATCATGAGAATATTGATTACTGGTTCAAGTGGTTTCGTCGGATCCCCTTTAAGCGATAGGCTTGAACAAATAGGGCACGAAATTATTAGAGTTCAAAGGAGAAAAAAAGAAGAAGATTTTTATATTGAAAATATTGATGGATTAATTGAATGGGAAAAATTTCTTGAAGGAGTGGATTTAGTTATACATTGTGCCGCAAAAGCTCATCAAACTAATAAGTTTTCTGATAATGGAAATTATTCAGAAATAAATACAGAAGGAACAAAAAACTTGGCTTTACAGGCAGCCAAAAAAGGGATTAATAAATTTATATTTATAAGTACTATAAAAGTGTATGGTGAAGTAAATAAAAATAATATTCCATACTCTTTAAATTCAAAAGAACAGCCAATAGACTCATATGGTAAAAGCAAATTAAATGCAGAAAAAGCCTTATATAAAATTGCTGAAGAAACAAATATGCAAGTTATTATTATTCGTTGTCCACTGATTTATGGTCCAAATGTTAGAGCAAACTTTCTAACTCTTATAAAGATTGTTGATAAATCAATACCATTGCCTTTTAAATCTATTAAAAACAAGAGATCAATAATTTATTTGGGTAATTTAATCTCAGCAATAGAAAAGTCAATAGATTTTCGTTTAAAAGGATATCAAGTATTTATTTTTGCAGATAAGGATCCAGTCTCTATCTCAGGAATGATTAAATTAATTGCAAAATCTTTAAACAAGAAAGCCAGATTATTATATATACCCTTATTTTTAATTAAATTGTTTTTTTCCATTTTTGCTAAAGATGAACAATTGAAAAAGCTAATTTCTGATTTAACATTAGATACGAAGAAATCTGAAGAAATTTTAAATTGGCAACCACCTTTTGATACTAGTTATGGCATAGATAAAACTATTTCTCACTATTTAAAGAACAAAAAATCAATAAAAAAATGAATATAATATTTCAATTTATATACCTATCTTTTATAAGTTGGTTTTTATATTTTTTTTTAATTCCTTTTTTAAGTAAAACAATTTTAGATCGCCCAAATAAAAGAAGCTCTCACTCAATTACTACTCCCACATCGGGAGGTATCGTAATTGTTTTAGTTAACACTATATATTCTATTTTTACGAATAGTTATTTGGGATTATTTTCATTACCATTGGCAGTAGTTGGCTTATTAGATGACTATAGAGGCTTACGTCAATGGATAAGATTTACGGTTCAATTTTTTGTATCAAATTTATTAATATTTAATGGAAAATATTTTTCATTATTTGTTGAAAATCATAATTTCATTATAAATTTATTTCTATGGGCAATATTAATATTGATTTGTATGACAATAATAAATTTTATTAATTTTATGGATGGAATCGATGGTCTTGTTGCATCTAATATGATTTTTATTTTTGCAATATTATCATTTTCAGGGATTGATAATATGTTAGGAGTTATTGGTGGAACAATTGGTTTTCTTATATGGAATTGGCATCCAGCAAAAGTCTTTATGGGTGATGTTGGGAGTACTTATTTAGCTGCAATTTACGCTGGTTGTTTATTAAACAGTGATTCAATAATGCATTTTTCAAGCTTATTAATAATTTCATTTCCACTTTTAGGAGATGCTTTTTTAACTTTATTAAGGAGATTCTTCAATGGCGAGAATATTTTCACAGCTCATAAGAAACATCTTTATCAAAGATTACATCAAGGAGGAATGAATCATGCACAAGTAAGTATTATATACTTATTTAATACAATTATTCTTTCAGCAGTTAACTTTTTTATGCCTAACTCAATATTAATAGCTACTATATTTTTTGTTATCTTAATAGGAATTATTTTGGAAAAGAATTATGCAATTCCTTTTGTTTAATATAAAAAAATAGATGTAAAAATGTTTGCCCTAAGTAAATCTAAAAATAAATTTATACGGATTATATACTGTCTATACATAACATATGCTTACAATATATTGAAATCAATTATCTATAGAATTCCAATAATAATTTATAATTTTTTGACCTATGGAATCAAACTTTCTTTTAGAAAACCGACTTTACCTGCAAATGTCCTAGTAAGCTATGTAATAGGATCTGGCTCTAGTCTGAATACATTATCCTCAGAAGAGCTAGATAAAATAAATTCATCTGAATGTACGATTGGCTCTGGAAAACTATTAATAGATGATAGAATTTCTCCCTCTCACTATATTTCTGAGTGTGCAAGTACTTACACTAAAACTCTGGAATATTATAGTGATTTTAAAAAAATTTTATGTTTAAGAAAAAATGATATATTGGACATGAAAATTTTTATAAAATTGAATAATCAATTTATTAATCCAATAAGAATAATTAAGTTAAAAAATTTATTTCCAAAATGGACTCATAGAAATATTTATTTTTTCTTTCAGTGTTTAACACCTCATGGTTCAATTGAAAATTTTAAATTGCAAGCAGGGAACAAGTCATTATTAAAATTTTTTAATTTTATAGGAGCACCTTCTGCTTGTAGAAGTAACAATGTTCTTGCAACAATGTTATGTATTAGCTTTGAACATAAGAAAATTTATCTTGTGGGTAATGACGGCTATACTGGATACTTTGCAGATAATACTTCTAATAATGAAATCTTTGATTCTATTGAAAATAAGTATATCGGAGATAAAAATAGAGTAGGTGCTCTTCATTCAACTTATGATGTAAGGTATGGTTCTCCCACAGTTGATAAATGTTTTCAAGTTCTCTCTGATTGCTATAAATCTATATATGTAAGAAATCCATCTGTGATTTCAAGATACATTCCAAACATAGATTGTATTTAAAATATTATTTTATTTTTAACCAATTAATTTTTTGATCTTTTTTGAACTTTTTAAGTTTTAATGAAAAATCTTTTTTGTCAAGAAGATTGCTAATCCTTTTATTTCTTTTTCTACCAATTTTACCGGGCAAAATTATCCCTTTTATTGAATTTGAGAATTCTAGTTCTAAAACTTGTCTAAATTCTTCTTTAGAATAATTTGCCTTATGAAGTATGTTTGTATCAAAAATAAAAACATCACCTTTTCCCAAATTTATGAAAACAGGAGAAATAGAACGTTCCTCTTCATTTAAGACTATTCTTGTTTCTGCGTAATCTAAATACTCATTTTTATGAGTTCCAGGAATTAAAAAAGTACCAACTTTATCAGTTAGTTCACTTAATCCTATATATACTTTAATTCTATTGCCAACAGAATCATGATGCCATATTGATTGGTTTGTGTTGTTATTTTTTTTAGGACTTTGGTTGAATCTAATTAAATCTAGTTGGGGCAATGAAATGTAGTTTTTTATAAGATTTGCAAATCTTTCTGAAGATAATAAAGCTTTTATTATCTTTAGATATTGATCATGTGCATTCAGATCTTTTATTTGTTCAAGCTTTATAAACTTTTCCCAAAATGTATAACCATTAAATTGATTAAGTTCACCTTGCAATTTATCAAATTTATTTAGTGTTCTTACTAAGATGTTTCTTATTATTACTGATTTTAGATATGATTTTCTCATTTTATTAGTTTGATAAATGTATTCTTTTTAATTAGTGAGAAAAGGTTATCATTCTCCTCCCCAGTTCTATATTTACTGTACTCATATATTCTTGAGTATAATAATAGGTTTGCAAATGCAGAAAGAAAATTAGATAACCATACTCTTATCCCTAGGAATATAAAATTAGTTTTTTTTGCATCTTTATGACTAATTTCTTTGATGATTTTAACTATAGTATTAATTGAGTCATTTGGAGCAGAAAACCATTTATAAATTCTAGCTCTTTCTCTATTCATACGTTTGATGTCTATTTTGCTAATGTCGTTCAAGATATTTTCCAGATGCTTTATTAGGGTACTTACTTTTTCGAACCTTAATGAAGCTTGCCTAGTAAAATTATTTTTATTTTTCCCCGAATAATATGATAAAAGAACTTTTCCAGATAAAGCAAATTCAATATTAGAAGTACAACGATGCGTAACTATAACATCACATCCTTTGACAGCATCTTTTATATCCCCTCCGGAAATAACTTTTATACCTTTTGATTTTGCATAATTACTAATTAGTTCATTTTCTGATGGATGTGGCCTATAGATAGCATTTATCCAGCTTATCTTTCGTACCTTACTCATAAATTTAAGAATTGTTTCTTTAGCCTTTAAATCTTCATCTATAAAAGGATTATCAATTTCTGTTCTGAAATTGCCTATTAAAATTATTGTTAAACTTTTTTTCTTATTTGCGTTCCATAAGTTTGATTCATAATTCTTATTTGCTTCACTAATGTCAATTTTATTAATTCTAGGATTTCCACTGAGTATTTTTCTATTAGGTTGATTTGGGCTATTTTTAAATAATTTCAACCAAAGTATTTTGTGAAACAAATTATTAAAAAATATAGTATCAATAAAATTAAAATTGCCAGATCTATGAGCAACCTGATCTTTAAATGTATGTATCCCTTCCTCATCAAGGACAGTTAATATTGAACCATTCCTAATAATATTTCTCCCTTTTTTAGTAGAGCTTATTTGAGCACATTTATCGAATAGTATGCCATGAGGTAAAATTCCTATGCTTATAAAATCCAAGATATTTGATTTTTGACCAAATATTATAATGTATCCTAAAGATGATAATTTCTTAGCAAGTTGCAAACGTGAATTGTATTCGCGTTGACCAACTTCAACTAATATATAAATTGGCTTAGTCTTTTTTTGACAATTTATCATTAGTAAATATTAGTAAATAATGGACTAATTTAATTATTCAATATTAAGTATAAATAATATTATTCTTAATAAATGATGCTACAATTAGCAGAAATTAAACATGTATCTATATATAAGGTTTTTTTTATTACTTATTTTAAAATTAATCATATACTCAATTCCATTATCTTATAAGTATAGGAAGATTTTTTTTGGGAGGCATGGCAGAATGCAAGATCCCTCATATGCAAAATCTATTTTTGATCAACACATTAATTTGTCTAAAACTAAAAAAGGGAAAAGCATATTAGAACTTGGCCCTGGTGATTCTTCTTATTCAGCTTTTTTTGCAATGAATAATTTTAATGAGATAACCTTGATTGATAAAGATATTTCATCATCACTAGAATCTATTAAAACTATTTCAAAAAATGAAAACTTGCAATATCAAATTCTCAAGAATTCACCTAAAGTATTTTTATTAAAATTGTTTAATAAAACAAAGGAAATTAAAGTTAATCTTATTGAGCATGATTTTACAAAAGGACTTGAATTTATACCAAAACAAAAATTTGAAATTATTTTTTCAAATGCTGTAATACAACATATGAGTAGATTACAGCTTATTAATTTTTTGGAATATCTAAGTACTAATTCAGTACATAATTCTACTCACTCTCATCAAGTCAGATTCACAGACCATTTAACGGGTGATAAACAAGAATTTTTTCATAGGAAAGTGCCAAATATTATTTGGAACAGCAGAATAATGCAAAAAATGCCCTTTTGGACAAATCGATTAAAACCACATGAACTTCTAAAAATCTTTAACAACTATAATCTTTTTCAAATTGATAAGGCAACTTTAAGATCTGACTTGAAAAGACATAATTACAAATTAAAATATTTAAATAAATGAAAAAACTATATATTTCATTTGATTTGGAAGGTCCATTTGGGATGTATCCTTTTATAAAATGCGAAAAAGATCTGTTTAAATATAAAAATCTAGATAAAGTAATTAATTTTTTATTTGACTTTCATAATATTAATAATATTCCCGCTACTTGTGCTTTATTAGGAATAACTTCTTTAGATTCAATAGATCAAGCAGAATTATATCTGAGTAGATTTAAAGATCTCAGGATACCAAATCCTTCACTTCTCTATAATCTTGATGATATATTTTTTAGAACATTAATTTCTTCTAATAATAAATTATTTTTTAAGAAATATATCCTTGCTTCAGATCATTTTCAAGAAAATAAATCTATAAAATATTGTAGCCATACATTTTCACATATACATTTCTTGGAAGATAATGTGGATAATAAATTGTTAGAACTTGATTTAAAAATCTCAAAAGAAATCTTATATAAAACTTTTAATAAGGATAAAATATTAGATACAGTCGTTTTACCAAGAAACCAGCATGATAATAATTTAATTAACTCAGTAATTATTGGTTTGTTTAATACTATTAGAACTTCAAGTAGATTAAAAATATATTCCGAAAATAATAATAAAAGTTTTTTAAAACAGAATTTGTATAAAATTTTAAGAACCTATGATAGGTTTTCCCTCCCTGGCTCTTCAATAATTCAATCCTTAAATAATTATCATTTTGATAGTAATATTAAAAATGATATAAAAGAAATAGATTCAGGTTATTTTTTACCATTCCCTAAATCTAGTTTTGATTATTTATTTCTAAAAAAATCATTAGATAGGTATCTTAATTGTTCAATAAAATTTAATAGAGATATATCAATATGGTTTCATCCCCATAATTTACTTTCAAATGTAAATATTGCTATTGAATATTATAAAGAAACGATAAATCATATTTTATCTAAAACTGAAAAAACACATATTCCAGAGTTTTTGGAATAATGAAGGTTCTTATAATCATAACTTGTCTCCACCCTCATGGAGCAGAATATTCATGCTTAAGGCATATTGAAGCTATGCAATCTTTATATAATATAAAGTTCTTTGTTATTGCTTTAAGCGGAGGTGAATTAACCCAAAAATATAAAAATGCAACAGATGCTTGTTTTATTTACAATTCCAAAAAGAGTCTTCTAAAGCAGTTAAAATCTATAATTAATCAAATTATATTTTTTAAACCAGATATTATTCATACCTGGATGTACCATGCGAATATCTTTGGACATTTATTATCTATCTGCCTTGGTAAAAGATTGATACTTTCAATTCGTCAATCACTTCCTCGTTATTTTGTACTAAAGCCAACTACGCTAATAGTCTCTATTTTTGATTCTTTTTTATCAAGATTTTCTAAACCACAAATAATTTTTAATAGCTTTTCTGGTAAGAAAGACCACACTTCTAAACTGCTCTATCCTATATCTTTATCTAAAGTTATATTGAATAATCCATTTATCATAAAGCCAAATAAAAAGTTTTATAAAAATAAAAATTCAAAAAAAGAAAGGCAAGAGATAAATATTTTGTCTTTAAGTAGAAATGATAAATCAAAGGATTTTGAGTATTTATTTAAACTTGTCTCGCTAAGCGCTAGTTCTTTAAAATTTATCAATCTTAGTATTTATGGGGATAATATTACACAAATCGACAGATCATATTTAAAGCCAATAAATAATAATAAATACATTAAATTATCTCTTAATGAAGCTGTAAAAGATTTAAAAGATGTTTTGCATAAATCAGATATCTATTTATCTACCTCTCTTTGGGAAGGATATCCAAATTCATTAGTAACAGCTTCTGTCGCTGGATGTATTCCTATTTGTACTAATGCTGGTGATTCCTGGAAACTTCTAGGATCTAACTGTTATAAATTGACTAAAAATATCGATGAAGATGTAAGATTAATGAATATTGCTTTTTCTGATCTAAATAAAACAACACATATTCAAAGATCAAATAAGGTTTTAAAGAAATTAGATGAATTTGGTGATTCTTATTCTCAATATTATAAAATATACTATGATTTGTTAACTTCATCAAAGTTTTAATTATTTATGCTTTCTGAGCAAAAGGTTATAAAGAGTAATATCCTAAATCTTTTAGGAATTCAGGTTTTTAGATATATATTTTCTTATCTATATTTAAAGTTAAAGAAAACTTTTTATAGGATAAATAATCTAATAAAATTAAGTAAATCTCAATACAAATATTCTCTTTTTGAATTAGATTCTGATGGTTTTTGTGAATTTAGCATATCAGCCTGCAGTCATGAGATTTCTAATAATGATTTATTAAACGAATGGAACGAAGCTTTTAAAATTCGTGAAGATGAAGGTATAGTAACAAATAATACTATTTATGATAGCGATACTATTGTTAATAGAAGAACTTTTATACCAAAGAAGGGAAGTAGAAATATATTTGCTAATACAATTAAAATATTTAATTCAGATTATGTTAGGTCAATTTTATCTTCATATATAGGCAAAGAAATTAAAGATGATTATTTGATAGATCAAAAGATATGGTTTGATGATATTAATAATGGAATTGAATTTTGTTCTGCTAATGAATTACATACAGATATTTATTACTCTACTCTTAAACTTTGGATATTTATTGAAGATGTAAAAGACGAATCTTCTCCTTTCGCTTATTGTAAAAATTCACATTTGTTTAGCTTGCAGAGGTGTGCATTTGAGTATAGAAAAAGCAAAAATTACAAAAAAGAGGATGATTTTTCATGGCGTGTTAAAGACGATTCAATAGGTAGCTACTTAAAAAATGAAACATTATTAACCACTCCTGCTGGTTCAGTCTTGATAGCTGATACCCATGGATTTCATGCCAGACACTTTTCTTGTAAAAAGAATAGTAGAAAACAAATACATCTATCATTAAGGTATAAACCATAGATGAGAAGATGAAACTCTCTAAGAATCTAGGTGGATATGCGGTAGCAATTCTACTTGTGTTTTTATTTTTAATCTTCTTATTTCAAGATGAAAGACTTTTATTCTTATCCATAAGTGACAGATTAGATGTATACGGTAGCGATGAATCTAGTTTCATAAATGACTACGAAATCTTGTTTAAAAGTGATTTCAATTTTGGACCAATAATCTTTCTGCCAAGTAAGTTCGTTACAATTGGATTTCTTTCATCTATATCATCTTTAATTAACCAAGATTTTTCATTAATAGTACTTACAATCTTAAAGTTTTCTATTATTTGCTTTATAAATATATCAACATTTAAACAGCTAAAAAACGAATTTAAAATTGATTATAAAATTAAGATTTTAATATGGCTTATTTTGTTCTCACCTTCAATATTAGTATATACACCAACCTTACTTCGTGATGATTTAATAGCAGTTTCATCAGCAAATATTTTTGTTAACCTTAATCATAAATTTTTAAATGATGAAAATTTATTAAAATTTAATTTTCATTCCGTTGTTTTACTGATTTCATTTATCTTAATTTATTATTCAAGGCCAGAATTAATAATAATACTTTTTGGTATATTTAGTTTATATAAAGTATTAAGTTTTTTATATTCATTTTTATTTATTAGATCTAATAGGTTAATAATATCGAAAAAAAAATTAAGAGATATTTGTTTAATTATCATTTTAACTACTCTATTAATTAATTTATTTTCTGGGACATTGTTGAGAGGATTATTATTATCAGGGGTTTCTTTTTTAGATCAAATTTCACCACTTAATATAATATCTGCTCTAAAGAATTTGTATTTCTCTCCCTTACCATCTAACTTATCATATATTTCTAGACAAAGTTTTTATCATTCTCCTGTAGCTTTTTTCTTTTTCTTTGAAACAATTATTTCATCCCTAATGTTATTACTAACTTTCATTTTAGTCTTTACAGGTTCATATAAAAGATTTAAAGCAAAGCGACTATTACTTATAAACTTTATTATTTTCCCATTATTTATAGTATATTTAGCATCTTCTAATAGTTTTT
>MDSZ01164767.1_pt1 | contig 21240 bp, 12 predicted proteins | sample 811201 | NCBI WGS metagenome assembly MDSZ01 (sample SAMN05326647, study PRJNA326480) | marine metagenome | isolation source: seawater | place: Indian Ocean: North | collected 2010 | reverse complement strand
TTTTCCTCTGTTTAAATCTTTAAAAATTTCACTATCAACCATTTCCCAAAGAGCATACTTTGCTCTCCCATCAACTGTAAATAATCCAAAATGATTTTCTGAACCATCTATATTCGCATAATCTTTCCATGGCTCATCAAAAGCTGAAAAGTAAAAACATGAAATTGATAATTCATTACATAAGTCCTGCATATGTTTAAAGTAAATTGCTTGTTTATATTCGTCTGCTGCTCTTGAACCTGTTGCGCCATAAAGATAGGTATCAACTGTTGCCCATCCAGTTTCGCCAATATGAATAGATTTAGTTTTATCTATAGAATCAATATACTTCCTGACAGCAAGGAATTGATCTTTAGCAAAGTTTTTTGCATTCTGCATTAATTCATTTATTTGTTTTTCCTGATCAGTTGTATCACTATATTGCCAAAAATATGGGTTGTAATGAGTATTGTGAAACGGATAGGTATGCATAGATATAAAATCTACGGCCTGAATAAGTTCGTTTAACTCATTGGTATGATATTCGGCACCTCCTCCTCCCCATGAAGAAAAATCATCTGAACTTGTTATCCATAAATTCTCAGGCAATTGATTGGTTTTTTTTAATCCTTGAAGGTAATTAACCCATTTTAAGATAATATCTGGGGTGACAAAGTAAGAAGTTGCCCAATGCACCATTGCTTCGTTTCCAACAGCAATAACTTTAACTATATCAGGGTATAGATTTGCGAGCCTTACTGTTTCATCAATTTCGTACTTATTGAAATCATAATCTTCTTGATTGTGTATTACGTTATCGGTATTTGGATTAGCGGCGGTTATCCATGCTCCAAGCATTACGTACATCTCAAATGAGGGATCTTCTGTTTTTATTTGTTTGATGGCTTCTAATGTATTTTTTGCTAAATCTAGGTGTGTATCGTATGTTCTTAGAATTCTAAAACCAGCTGCATGCAAGATTCTCATATCTTCTTTTGCATCATCAACAGAAGGTTGAACATCTCTAGTTCTTTCTCGATAGCCGCCATAAGAGATAGCTGGATAATTAGGATTACCAAGAATCATGCTTGCTGTTTTCTCCATACTATCAACTCCTTGCTGTTCGCACGAGAATAGAAATATCAATGAAACAAAAACTACACAAATACTGCCTTTCATTTACCTATATTAACTTCTATCTTATATATCTCGTTAGTTCTATTAAATATGCTTGTTGAAACTTTATTATCTAGAATATTATTTTCATATCTTATTTCTGAGCCATCTTGGTTAGTAACGGTAATAGATGTCTCCTCTGCTTTTTTGTAAATAATTGGAACTTGGCATACTGTAAATGCTAGGGAATTTGGCTCTAGATCAATAAATGTTATCTCATGATCAAGATTGACATATTTAAATGGTTTGGGTGCTTCCATAAATTCAGAAGGTCTTAACATACTAAAATTAAAGGATATAAGCCCTTCATTTATCCTCAGACCTAATTCACCCATTCTGCTTATAATGTCTTCTTTAACCTGACCTGTCATACCTGGTTGTTGAACACCTCTACCTCTTGGAGTATGGGAATAAGGATCTGTTGGAAACGCCCCATAAAGCTCAGGAGACTTGTTTGCCCCAATACCCTCATTAATTTCAAAGTAATGATCAAATAGTTTGCCTATTAGATCTGAATCCATTTCATGATCTAAACTATTTTTTGTAACTTCAAATGAGGCCAATAATAATTTAGAAACCATGTGCCAATATATAGACCCTAAGCCCTCATATCCATAGAATGTTCCAGATCTTCCAGTAAATGCCTTGTGATTAAATACATCTTCATAAATATCAAGAATTAAATCCATATCCATTGAAAGAAGATCCTTGTATTTTTCTGGAAGATTTTTTAAAGACTCTTTTAAGGTAGCTGCATTATTGAAGTTACTATTAAAATGATAGCTGCCTGATTTATCTTGGTTTACGATTTGTTTATTACCATCGTTAACTAATTCGCTCAAAAGCCTTGATGTTTTAAATCTATCTTCAGGAATAATATTTTTTTCTAGGAAACCGGGTAATTTTTTATTTGGGTAAAGTATGTAGCTATATTGATCATCCCAAAATAACTCACTAGCTTTAAGACTATCCAAAACATTAAGACTATCATGATTGTTTAAAAATCCTGAGCTAAGAACCGCAACCTGCCCTTCAAGCATTTCTGGCAATCTATCGATTGATATACTGTTATCATTAAGATTTATTAGATTATATGAATGGTATAAACCATCTTCCCTTTTATTAGTTTTAATACTTTGATCAGTTGCCTCAAGAACAGACTTTAAAAAACCAATTAATTCATCGCTTTGAATTTCATTTTTTTGCCCTGAGAAGTTTGATGAATAAATTTGTTGCCTGAAGTTTGAAGCTGTCTCACCCAATGAGTCAGTAAATTTCTTTCTTGATTCATCTGAGTGTGAGTTACTAGCATCTTCAAATATTTCTTTTAAGTTTAAATAAAAGTTATATAGCTCTTTAGAGATTGGGTAACTCTTTGAGCTATCTTTATCAAGAAGTTTTAAAAAAAATTGTACAAAGCGTCTTATGTAATAAAGGGTAACCATGGAGACCCCATTACCAACCAAAGCATTATTGGCGTCGTTCCATTCAGGCCTTTGTGTATTCATCCATATACCAGCATCTGGAACAAAATTTGATAGTTTTGCAAATAGACTAGCCAAAATCTTTTCAATGAATGTTACTTTATGAATGATGCCTTTGTTATTTCTTAATAAAGCACCGTCTGCGCCCTCATTAGCTCTAAATAACTCAATTTTTTCAGCTAAATTAAAATCAAATTCGATAGTGTTTTTTGGATCTTTATAAATAGAGTTATAGTCTTTAATGATGTAAGGCACGTTAGCATAAACAAAATGCTCTTCATTAAAAAATGAATTCAATCTCATTGGGAAGTATGCATCAATAAACTCTAAAAACTTTAATAGGTATATAATCTGATGATCGCCCCAATAACCAATATATGACCATGGATTATCAGGCTCTATCGTTTCCCAATCAAAACCATCCTTGGTTAATCTATAAGGGTTATAGCCATCAAAAGTTGAAGCGTTTAAAAACCTATAAATCATTCCATCTATAAATTCAGGATAGGAGTATGCAAGAGCCTCCCAGTTTTGAAATATATCTCTCCAGTTACCTTGATAGTCTAAAACCTTTAATCCCGTATCATCATCTCTAGTATTAATAGAAAATTTATTCCAAGGCCTACTTGGATCACCGTGCCTTCTGCTAAATTTAATTGGAAGGTACTCAGTTGCTAGCCTCTTAAAAGTCATAGAATTACTTTCATCAATTACATTTCTTAGTGTTGGCAAATCTAATGAATCTGGCAGGCTAGCTAAATGTTCATTATTTTCATTAAAGCAACTTATGCTTGCATTTTTAATATATGCAATAAAATCATCTTTTTCTATAAGATAGCCATTATCAAAAACCCCGCCTCTCATGATATTGAACATAGTATTGGCAAAATGTCTGATATTTCTTCGTCTATCAGCTGTCATCTGAATTCCATCAGCTGATCCTACTAACTTATACAGCTCATCAGATGAAATCTGAATTTCGTTTTGAATAATCTCTTTAAAGTTATTAGTATTTTTTAAAAATAATATTAAATCTTTAACATCACTTGATGATTTATTGATATCCGCAACAAATAACCACTCATGCTTTTCACCAGCGTTTATTTTGAAGGTGGCGTTAATTAAATAAGCTCCTTTTTCAGCTTTAATATCATTTTCTTCATAAACCTTATAGCCCCTTCTAAATTTATCCAATTGCAATGCAGAAAGAAGAGTTTTTGTATCATCTAATCCATACTGGAAAACAATATTAGCTTTTAATGATTCGCTCGGTTCAGCTCTATCAACTATCTTAGCGCTTAAAGCAAAAATTCCCAATTTAGTTTCTATATCTAACTCACTTCGTTTGTATGCATCTGCCAAATTGCTTGTATTATTTTGAACAGCCTCATCTAAACCGCATGGCAAAATATTTTGAAAACCATCTAAGAGCTCTATCTCAATATCAGAATCGCTAGTATTCTTTAAAAAAGATGTTTTAACAAATCCAAATCTATCGCATGTTGTCCATTGATATGAGAACTTTAGTCCTAAATCATTATTAATTTCTTCAAAAATGACTTTATTGCCTCGAAGGTTTTTAAAAAGATTTCTATTAACATCATATGAAAGTTCGCTGGATCTAGTAAATGGCTCCCATAAAAATGTTTGATCGTTTTTAGTTACATGGAAAATTGTCTTGCTGCCGGTGATCTCGTATGATTCTGATATCTTGTCGTCTGTGTAATAAGGGAATAATGCATTATCACTATTTTTCCTGCCAGCACTTAGTGCTCCAGTACTTGATATGAATAACCAATGATCATAAGCACTAACAATGCTCATAAAAAATGGGCGCATTTTATTTACATTTGAGATCTTATAGAAATTCTCATTATTAATTAAAACTTCTTTACCTTTAATAAGGTTCTCATTTAAATTTATTTTATTTGAGCCCAAATATAGCTCTTTAGCGTTTGACATTAATTTACCTTATTAATATTTTTTTTGTAAAAATTTAAATTACCATGCAGGCATGCATGCTCTCTTTCTATTAAACCTATCTTAACCATCTCAAGTATCTGTAAATGAACTAATTTTTTATCACCGTAAAAATATTCAATAAATTTATCTTGTTCCATGATTTTTACAATGGATCTCATTAAGCTTCCTGCTATATATACTCCTTTTCCTGAAATAAAGGTAAGAGCCATATCTGAAATAGTTTCAGCTAAAGATTTTATAAAACCATTTACAACTAAATTTGCATATTCATCATCTGCACCATATCTAGCAACTATGTCTTCAGAAGTTAGTCGTTCACCTGTTTTATATTCATAAATACTAGAAATAGCTTTCCCTGATAAAACATCTTCAAGAGTTCTAAAATGATCATCATTATCAATATTATAATTTCTTAACAAAGCTTTAGTTAGACCAGTTGTATTACCAATTTCGGTTGGAATTACATTTTTATCACCTATTAAAAGCGCAGCACCTAGACCTGTTCCAGGGCCTATAAAAAAACTATTACTATTAAATTCTATACCTGGCTTGATTATCGATACATCTGATTCTTTGAAAGTTGATAGGCTGTAACCTATAGATTCCCAATCGTTTAAAAGATGGCAAGATTCAAATTGAAATTTATTTTTTAACTCAGCTTCATTAATAGTGAAGTCTCTATTGGTCATAGTTATAGAGCCATTAATCTTTGGCCCAGCTACAGAAATAACTAAGGATGAGATTTCTTTTTGATCAGTAAGATCCTCTAAAATATTATCAAATCCTTTAATGCATGATAGTTTAATTTTATTGGTGCCTGTTAGTGACTCAAGATTGCCATCAGAGTATGCATATCTTATGTTAGTGCCGCCTATATCTATAAGTAAAATTTCGCTCATAGTTTTTGCAAGTTACAGTCTTGTGAATTTTTGTTATTTAAGTATTTTATAGAGTGAATATCAATAGCCCAGCTGCCATTAGTCCTTAAAATTGCTCTTTCTTTTACTTTTGAGAGGTTAAAATCTTTATTCTTGAAACAACTTAACGGAATATATACTTTTTGCCATTCTTGAGTCTCTTTGAATAAACTTGATAACGCTATTTCAGTTTTGCAAATTGAGCTTTGAGATTTATTAATTTCAATAGAATTTTTTGTACATGCCATTGCAAATAAAAGTGGCTCAATCGATGATTTATTAACTTTTAGCTCAATTTCAATTTGGCCTTGCTCCATATGAGAAATGTCTTCTTCAATGACACTTGATATCATCCATTCAGTATAATTTTTAGAAGGCTTAAAAATAATTTTTCTAGCATCATCCTGTTTTTTATAATCAAATCTAGAAAGTGAAACGCCGTAATCAGGATCATTGACTATGTTTGATGTAACTTTTTCATAATTCCAATTAATATTGAGCACTTCAGCGCTTGGTGGATATGCAGACCCAAGGAATGCAATTATTTCATCTTTTTTGATGTATTTTTGTTCAACCTCTAAATCAGAAATGTAAATATTATCTTGGTATGTTAAGCCATAACCAAAATTAAATAAGTTAATATCATTCTTCTTCTCATCATTATTAAATTTTGGCCATGTATAAGATAACTTGCCTACGAAATCATAATTTATTGAGTCATCTTTATTTGATAACAAGACATCCGAGATGCCCTCAATTGCTGTTCCAGGCAACCAAAGGCTGACAAAAGCATCTGATGCATTTAATTCTTCATTAACAATTAAAGGTCTACCTGAGAGAAACAAAGAGATGGTCGGTGTCTCAGAAGCTTTAAAATTATTCATAGTATTAATAAGATTCTTATCTTCAGGCATATAGAAGAAATTTTCTCTATCACCATCACCTTCAGCATATGGCTGCTCTCCATAAACAAATATTACTGCGTCTGGGTTTTTCTTATATGAACCATCAATAGAGTACTCTGAGGTGCTCCCTATACTTGCTAATGAATCGCTAAGTTCTTCGAAAATAGATTTTGTATTTGGATAATCAGTGTTTACAGTATCTCTTGCCTGCCATGATACAGTCCATCCGCCCATCTGATATTTTATTTCTTTTGAGGCTTGCCCAATAATTAAAATATGTTTATTTGATTTTATTGGAAGAGTTTTATTATTATTTTTTAATAAAACCAATGATTCCCTAACGGCCTGTCTTGCTATTAATCTGTGATTGCTATCGCCTACAAAATTTTCTGAAAATTCGTAATGCTTTTTACCTGATAGCAAACCGATATTATATTTAACTTGTAAGATCCTCTTAACTGCTTGATCAAGTCTTGCGGTTGAAATAGTGCCATTTTTAACATCATCAAGAGTGTTTTTATAAAGTTCTTTCCAATCTTGTGGAACCATAAATATATCTACACCTGCATTAAATGCCTCCGGGCAACTTTTATTTGTGCAGCTAGGTAATTGACCATGGCCATTCCAATCACCAACTACAAGACCCTTGAAGCCCATTTGATCTCTTAAGACATCATTTAATAAATATGAACTTCCATGCATTTTGTCTCCATTCCATGAATTAAAGCTTGCCATTATTGTTTGAACGCATGCGTCAATTGCAGCATAGTATGGGAATCCATGAGTTTCTTTTAAATCAAATTCACTAGTAATAGCATTGCCTTGGTCTACGCCTTTATCTGTTCCGCCATCGCCAACAAAATGCTTTGCAGTAGCTAAAATTTTATAATCACCTAAAAAGTTATCACCAAACCCTTGAAGACCTATTATGGTAGCTTCACCTAAATCTGAAACTATTTGTGGATCTTCTGAAAAACCCTCATAGGTTCGACCCCATCTTGAATCTTGAGGGACGGCAATTGTTGGAGCAAAAGTCCAAGGAATTCCAGTTGATAAAACCTCTTTTGCAACAGCTGATCCTATTTTTTCCATTAAATCAGTATTATTAGCAGCTCCTAAACCTATGTTATGGGGGAATATGGTTGCTCCAATAACATTATTGTGACCATGCACAGCATCTGTACCCCATAAAATAGGGATGATTTTTTCATTAACAATTGGAGATGCATTATAAAATTCTTGGCTTAATTGCTTCCAGTCATCGATGCTAGAGTATTTATTTTTGTTAGGAAACTTACCGCCTCCATTCAATATAGATCCAAGAAAATAGTCTTTTGCTTCCTGGGGTGTAACATCATCGATATCAGGCATTATGACCTGGCCAACCTTTTGTTCTAATGTCATATTGCTAACAATTAAATCTATCATTTCGTTGTTACTCGATATATTGCAAGTATTGTCATTAGACCAATCAATTTGTGCTGATAAATTAAAAGAAATAAGCAAAATTAAAATTTTTTTCATATTAGATTCCTTTTTTATTATCCAAATGTTGCATAAATTAATATGAGCAAAATACATACTATTGATGCATTTAAATTAAAAATTTTGCTTGTTTTGAAACTAATATCATTTAGATTGATAGCTTTCAGTTGATCTTCATATCCTTGAGCTAGAACTGTTACATAACAAGCAAGACCTGATGCAAAAAAGACTAGTCCCATTCTGTGAATGTATGCTAAATCAGGAAAAAAGTACTTAAATGTGAGCGACATAGCCACAGAGGCAATAGCAGTGATTAATACAGATAAGGTTGTGGCTTTTTTCCAGAATAAAGCCACTAAGAAAATAATCAAAATACCTGGAGTAAATAAGCCTGTAAATTCTTGTATATATTGAAAAACTGACTCAAAGCTTCCAAGCAAAGGCTTAGCAGCAATAACAGCAATTATTAATGATGTTATTACAGCCGTTCTTCCAATTTTTACAAGTTTAGTTTGACTAGGTATATCTTTAGTAAATGTTTTATAGACATCCATGGTAAATATAGTGCTGATACTATTAGTCATAGATGCTAAAGACGAAACAATAGCAGCGATAAGAGCAGCAAATGTTAATCCCAGCAGGCCACTAGGTAATAAAGTCATCATGCTTGGGTAAGCTTGATCAGATTTTTCTAGAAGTGGGAATAATATTGCCGCACATATACCAGGCAAGACTATAACTAATGGCATTAATAGTTTTAAGTAAGCTGCAAACATAATTCCTTTTTGAGCTTCATGAAGTGATTTTGCACCTAGTGCTCTTTGAGTTATATATTGATTGAATCCCCAATAGGCAAAATGCCCAATCCAAACACCAGCCCCAATTAAAATCCAGATACCTGGAAGGTTTGAATATGATGGATTATCTTTTGATAAAATCATATCGAACTTTTCAGGCATTTCTTGATAAACAATAGAAAGACCTTTAAAAATACCTTGGTTTTCTGAAATAAGATTTAATGCAATATACGAAACTGCTAACCCACCAAAAATTAATAAAATTACTTGGATAATATCAGTTAAAGCTACGGCCTTAAGACCTCCTGATAATGAATATGCTAATGAAAATAAAGCCAAAGCAATTAATCCATATACTGGATCAATTCCTGTTAATGAGTTTATAGCCATAGATCCAAGCCATAAAACGCTTGTCAAGTTTATAAATATATAAACAATTAACCAAAAAAAAGATAAAACCAAGCTAACCCTATTATCAAATCTCTCTCTTAAAAATTGAGGCATTGTATATATTTTTTTTTCTAAAAAGAGAGGTAAGAAAAATTTAGCCATCACTATTAAAGCAATTGCAGCGGTTAGCTCCCATACTGCAATAGCCATCCCAACAACAAAACCTTGACCGGACATGCCTATAATCTGTTCAGCTGAAATATTTGCAGCTATAAGAGATGCACCTATAGCCCACCATGGTAAAGATCTGCCAGCAAGAAAATAATCTTCTGCACTCCTTTCCAAACCAGTAGGTTTTCGTGATACATAAGTAGCAATAGATATTATAGAAATGCAATATATAGATATTATTATTAAATCTAAACTGCTTAAATACATTTTTACCTCTCCCAATATTTAATGTTATGTATAAATTAAATGGTTTTTTAATCTAGCATCTAGTTGATCCCAATCTTTTGAAGCAATTAATTCCTGAGGCAATAATGATGAAGCTCCAACAGCTATTACATTATCTAATTCTAGATAATCTTGCATGTTATTATTATTAATACCACCTGTAGGCATAAAGCTAATTCCTTGGAAAACATTTTGATAACCTTTTAAAACACTTAAGCCATTAAATGCTTCAGCAGGGAAAAACTTTAAGATGTCATGCCCACTAGAAATAGCTTGAAGAACTTCACTTGGAGTAATAACGCCTGGAATTAAAATAAAATCATTTTTATGTGCATATTCTGAAAGCTCGTGATTAAATCCTGGCGATATACCAAACTTAGCTCTAATACTTTTTGCAAAATCAATATCTGATCTTGTCTTTATGGTTCCTATTCCAAGATTGATTTCGGGAAAGTTTTGAAACTCATCTGCAATGTCATATACCGCTGAATCTCTTAAAGTTAATTCAAAAATTGGAATATTATTATCAAGGAGTAATCTTGAAATATTTTTAACTTCTTCTTTTGATTTAAGAGTTGCTAATGGAATAAGTTTGTATTTTTTAAATATTTCTTTCATCTCAATCAAATACTGAAGCCCCATCATCAACGTCAGTAACAGAGTTTCGGAAAATATTAAACAATTCTCTTCCAACTCCTTCTTGAGAAACTGGATTAAGCTCTACTGATCTTAAGTTCAACTCATCTTCAGATAAATCAATATCTAGATTACCAGTTGCTAAATTAATAGTTAATGAGTCATTATCTCTAATCTTGCCTATATTACCGCCCTTCGCTGCTTCGGGGTGAATATGAATAATCGCAGGAAAACTTCCTGACGCGCCAGACATTCTTCCATCTGTAACAAGAGCAATCTCATGGCCTCTGGCCCTCAAAACTCCAACAATAGACGTTAGCTTATGAAGCTCTGGCATACCATTAGCTGAAGGGCCTTGGCCTTTAACAACTACAATAGTATCTGCATTCAATTCATCATTTTCAAAAGCTTGTATAACCTCTTCCTGACTTTGAAAAACTTTTGCTGGTGCTGTGATTTTTTTCTCTGAGTCCTCTAAAGCAGATACCTTAATAATACCTCTGCCGATATTACCATCAATAACCTTAATACCGCCTGAGCTTCTAAAAGGATTATTAGTATCTCTTATAATAGATTGATCTTTGATTACAGATCTATTTTCCCAGTACAAATTATTATCTTTAACTTCTAATTTATTTGCATATTTCTCTAGACCGCTTCCAAGAATTGTTGAAACATCATCAAATAGATATCCCCCATCCAATAAGGAACCAATTAAAGATGCAACTCCACCCGCATTATGAAACTCATTAACATCAGCAGATCCATTTGGATAAACTGAAGCTATTGTTGGGACAATGTTTGATAATGCATTAATGTCATCTAAGGTAATGTGAAATCCTCCAGCTCTTGCCATTGCGAGCATGTGAATTGTTAGATTGGTAGAGCCTCCACTTCCTAAAAGAGCAACTAATCCATTAACCCAGCTTTTAACATCTAACATTTCACCTAATGAAGAATCTTTTTTATTTAAATCTAATACTGAAGTAACTGTTTTTTCAATTAGTAGTTTTCTTGTATTTGTTCCAGGAGGTGTGAATGAAGCACTTGGTAGCTGCAGCCCCATGGTTTCAATTATTAATTGGTTAGTATTAGCCGTTCCATAAAAAGTACATGTACCAGAAGAGTGATACGAAGCCTGCTCACTTGCAATTAGAGCAGATCTATCAATTTCACCTGCTGTAAATTTCTTTCTATTTTCAGCCTTTTCTTTATTTGATAATCCTGTAGACATAGGCCCAGCAGGTATAAATCCAATTGGTAAATGCCCAAAACTTAAAGCCCCAATAACCAAACCAGGTACAATCTTATCGCATACACCTAAACATAAACCTGCATCAAATACATTGTGAGAAAATCCAACAGCCGTAGACATAGCAATTACATCTCTACTAAATAAAGAAAGTTCCATGCCTGGCTCACCTTGCGTAATGCCATCACACATTGCTGGAACACCAGCTGCAACTCTTGCTATAGAGTTATTTTTAATAGCGGTTTCTTTTATTATGTCAGGATAATCTTTTAGCGGCTCATGAGCTGACAACATATCATTGTATGCATTAACGATACCTATAACAGGCGCTCCATCAGCTGCTTGGGATTGTTGTCCTTTATCACATGCTGCGAATGCATGCGCAAAATTACTACACCCCATATTGCTTTTTGCCTTAGATGAATCAATTTTCTGTTGATTTATTTTACCTAAGTAGCTTTTTCTTAAATCCCTACTCCGTGATTCAATATCATTTGCTATCTTTTGTATTTCTTGCTTTGCTGTCATTATTAATTTTTATCAATCCATTTCTTATTTTCTTTTGAGAGCATTAATTCTGATGATGATGGTCCCCAGCTACCTGAGCTATATTCATCCATAGGTATATCTTCAGAATTCCATAGTTTTGTAATGCTATCTATCCACTCCCATGATGCTTCAATTTCATCCTTTCTAACAAATAGTGCCTGATTGCCCTTGATAACATCAAGTAATAACCTTTCATAACAATCTTGGTGACCCATTTCATAATAATCCTGAAGGTTTAAATCAAGAGGAAGTTCTTCAAGGTTGAATCCTGACACTGAAGGTTCTTTTGTATTTAATTTTAAATCCACCCCTTCATCAGGATGGATTCTAAGAACTAATTGATTAGAGTGAACTTTTGCATCTGAAGAAAAGATGTTATGCGGAATGTTCTTGTATCTAACAACAATCTCAGAAACCTTTTTTTTCATTCTTTTGCCAGTTCTTAAAAAAAACGGCACTCCGGACCATCTCCAATTATTTATAAATAATTTTAGAGCTACAAATGTTTCAGTATTATTAGTTTCTTCTACACCATCTTCATCGATATAAGCCTTAACAGCCTCTTTGTTATAAACACCCTCAGAATATCTCGCTCTTACAGAATTAGTTTTAATATTATTTAAATCAAATGGAGCTAAAGATTTTAATACTTTAAGCTTTTCATCCCTTACAGATTCGCTATTAATAGATACTGGTGGCTCCATAGCTATGAGGCATAAAATTTGAATTAAATGATTTTGAATCATGTCTTTAAGGGCACCTGTCTTGTCATAGTAATTACCTCTATCCTCTACACCAAGATCTTCAGCAACGGTAATCTGTACATGATCAATAGCTCTATTGGACCAGCTTTGCTCAAAGATAATATTGCCAAATCTTAAAGCTAATAAATTTTGAACTGCTTCTTTTCCTAAGTAGTGATCAATTCTGTAAATTTGATTTTCTGAAAATCCAATTGATAGACTGTCATTTATTTTTTTTGCAGTCTCTAAATCTGAACCAATTGGTTTTTCAACAACGATACGTGACTTTTCATCAATGCATTGGTATGAATGCAATTTACTTGAGATCGTTTCATATAATGATGGAGGTATGGCCAAATAAAATATTTTTACAGCATCAATTGATTGAGGCTCAAAATTTTTCCAATCCTCATCATTATTGATATCTATTTTTTTGTATGTAAGTTTATTTGAGAATTTTTGCCATAGTTCATCTGAGTATAAGTCGCTATGTTTCTTAAGTGAATTTTGAACAATATTAAGATAGTCTTCTTCAGATAATTCTTTAGTGCCTATGCCTATTATATTGCTTTGATCTGAGAAACTTCCAAGAATAAATTGCCTAAAAAGAGCTGGTAATAGTTTTCTATTTGCAAGATCGCCAGTTCCTCCAAAAATATATAAATTAAATGTATTAAGCTTTTCTACATCCGACATATATACCACCTTTAAAATACAGAGATAATTTTTGAAATACCATAAACCTATCTCCCTTAAGTTTATGATATCAATTTTATATTAAATGATGTTAATAATATACAAAATAGAGGTTATTTTGTTTAATATGTAAAATAATTACATTTAAAAAATTTCTTTATAATTATCTGAATTAGATAAATTTTCTGAAAGTTTAGATATAAATTTTGCAGCATATGCTCCATTTATAACTCTGTGATCATAAGAAAGTGACATAGGCAACATCATCTTGACTTCAACTTTTTCATTTTCTAATGAAAGGCCTTCAAAAGTTTTAGATAAGCCAAGAATTCCAACCTCTGGTGGATTAATTATAGGAGTAAAGAATTTCCCTCCAATTCCACTTAATGAAGATATTGTAAAAGTTGCCCCTTTTAGCTCTTCGACCTTAAGCTTTCTGTCCTTTGCAGCTTTTGCCAATCTAAATACTTCATCAGAAATTTCTCGAACATTCAGCTTATCTGTATTTTTTATATTCGGAACAATCAAGCCGTTAGGAGTATCTACAGCAATACCAATATTAATATATTTTTTATACACTAAATCTTGAAGATTAGCTGATAAAGACGAGTTAAATTCAGGGAAATCTTTAAGTGTCTCAGCAGTAATTTTAATAATATAAGCTAGAGGAGAAATTTTTAATGAATGCTCTGAGTTAGCTTTTTTTCTAAAGTCTAGAAGATCAGTTATATTCGCCTCATCATGTTGGGTGACATGAGGTATGTTAACCCATGAGGAGTGAAGGTTATCACTAGCAGTTTTTTGAAACTTTGATAGTGGCTTGGTTTCAATTTCTCCCCATTTTGAGTAATCAATATCAGGTTGCGATACTTGTATTCCGCCTTGATCTGGATTGTTAAGTTTATTGGATACATAAACATGTAAATCTTCTTTTAATATTCTTCCTTTTGGTCCGGTAGGCGTGACAAGCTTTAAATCAACTCCAAATTCCCTTGCTAATTTTCTAACTGCTGGCCCTGCGTGAGATTTTCCAGCTTTATGTTGAACACTTTGTTGTTGAGGTTTTGATTTTTGTACTGAATTTACCTGAGAAGTAGGCTCTATATTCTTTGAAACATCCTCTTTAGTAGGTACAGCTTCTTTTCTTACTGAAATAGTTTCGATATCGATAAAAGGCATACCCTCTTTGACTTTATCCCCTACTTTTACATGAATTTTTTTTATTACTCCTGGAACTGATGCAGGTATTTCCATTGCTGCCTTATCGCTTTCTAGAACTACAATAGGCTCATCTTCTCCAACCTCTTTATTAACAGATGACGAAATTTCGATAACTTCTACCTCATCAACCTCACCTAAGTCTGGTATGTTTAAAGTTATTAATTCAGGCGTTCCAGGCTCTACTGAAATATCATTAGTCTCTTCACTAGACACATTTTTTTCTTCAATTGTTTTAGATTTATCTTCACTTGAAATTTCTTTTTCACCATCTTGCGTTTCAATTTCAAGAAATGGCATTCCTTCAGTAACTTTATCTCCAATATTTACTAAAAGCTTGGAGATTTTGCCTTGTTTTGAAGCTGGTATCTCCATTGCTGCTTTATCGCTTTCTAAAACAATAATAGTATCTTCGTTTTCTACTTCTTGACCAACATCAACTGATATTTCAATTACCTCAACTTCTTCAACTTCACCAAGGTCTGGAATATTTATAATTTCAATGGACATTTAAACTTCCCATGGATTTGGTTTTGATGCATCAATACCTAAATCTTTATAGATTTTGTTTACCTCTTTTTTGTCAATATCACCTTTTTTAAATAATGCATATGCGGCAGTAGCTGCAATATTATTTGCATCAATTTCAAAAAAGCTTCTCAATGATTCTCTGGAATCACTTCTTCCATAACCGTCTGTTCCAAGAACATAATATTCTGAATCTATATAAGGTCTAATTTGCTCAGCATAGGATCTCATATAATCAGTAGATGCAATTATTGGTGTGTCTGAGTCAGAGAATTGTTTTGTAACATATGGAATTTTAACTTCTTTTGTTGGGTTCAATCTATTCTCTCTTTCAACCTCCATTCCATCTTTTCTGAGTAAGTTGAAACTTGTTGCGCTCCAAACTTCAGCATTTATCTTATATTTAGACAAAACTTCAACTGCTTTAACGGATTCTCTTAAAATTGATCCAGAGCCAACCAAACGAACAGAGGGATTTTTGGCTTCTTTTAATTTATATAAGCCTTTTATAATTCCATCTTCACAACCATCTGGTTTCTCTGGATGATCATAATTCTCATTCATTACTGTTATGTAATAGAAACAATTCTTTTTCTCTACATACATTTTTTGAATGCCATCTTTAAAAATTGTTGCTACTTCATAAGCGTAGGTAGGATCATATGACAAACAATTTGGTATTGTTGAAGAGAAAATATGGCTGTGGCCATCTTGATGTTGAAGTCCCTCACCATTTAATGTTGTTCTTCCTGAGGTTGCACCAATTAAGAAGCCTCTTGCTTGTGAATCACCAGCTGCCCAAGCTAAATCATGAATACGTTGAAAACCAAACATTGAATAAAATAAATAAATTGGAATCATTGGGAAATCATAATTAGAGTATGCTGTAGCCAATGCTATCCATGCAGAAAATGCTCCTGACTCAGTGATACCCTCTTCAAGCATGACCCCATCTCGTGACTCTTTGTACCACATTACTTTATCAGCATCTTCGGGGTTATATTTTTGACCTTCGGATGAATATATACCAATTTGTCTAAATAAGCCTTCCATTCCAAAGGTTCTTGCTTCATCAGGAACTATTGGAACAATTCTTTCACCAATTCCTTTATCTTTTAAAAGATCAGTAATAATTCTAACGCTTGCCATGGTTGTAGATAATTTTCTGTCTCCACTGCCATTATTAAACTTATCAAAAGCTTTACTATCAGCCTCGGGCAAGGCTTTAAAATCATCTCTTCTTCTTGGAATTGGCCCGCCTAGTTTTTCTCTAGTTTTCAATAAATATTGAATTTCAGGAGAATCTTTTGGAGGTTTTACATAAGGTATATTTTCAATATCATCATCAGAAACTGGAATATCAAACCTATCTCTAAATGATTTTATATTATCCATTGAAAGCTTTTTGACTTGGTGTGTTGTATTGTCAGCTTCTCTTGATCCAGTCCCATAACCTTTAGTTGTTAAGGCAAGGATGACTGTAGGAGCACCTTTAGAATTAACAGCTTTATGATAAGCTGCATAAACTTTATATGGATCATGACCACCTCTATTTAATCTATAAATATCTTCATCGGTTAAATCAGATACCATTTCTAGCACATCAGGGTTTTGTGCGAAAAAGTTATCTCTTGTATAAGCGCCACCCTTTGCTTTGAAATTTTGAAGCTCTCCATCAACAACATGATCCATAAGTTCTTGAAGCTTTCCTTCTTTATCTTTAGCAATTAAGGGATCCCAAAATCTACCCCAAACTACTTTAATAACATTCCAACCACATCCTCTAAATGCACCTTCAAGCTCTTGTATAATTTTGCCATTTCCTCTTACAGGACCATCGAGTCTTTGAAGATTACAGTTAATAACAAAAATTAAATTTTCTAAATTTTCTCTTCCGGCTAAGGCAATTGCACCTTTGGATTCCGGTTCATCCATCTCACCATCACCACAAAATACCCATACCTTTCTATCATTTCTTGGAACGAGGCCTCTGGCAGACATGTACCTCATAACATGAGCCTGATAAATACCCATAATTGGACCAAGCCCCATAGAGACAGTTGGGAACTGCCAATAATTTGGCATGAGCCAAGGATGTGGATAAGAAGATAATCCAGGCTTATCAACCTCTCTTCTAAAATTATCTAAATCCTCTTCATTAAGGTATCCCTCAAGAAAACTCCTGGCATAAATACCAGGTGATGAATGTCCTTGAAAGTAAATTAAATCTTCGAGACCATCATCAGAACCTCTAAAAAAATAATTAAAACCAACATCATATAAAGTCGCAGCGGATGAAAAAGTTGAAATATGGCCACCTAAGTCATCATCATTTTTATTAGCCCTAAGCACCATTGCAAGTGCATTCCATCTAATTAATGAGCGAATCTTCCTTTCCATAAAAAGATCACCAGGCATCTGCGCCTCCTCTTTAACTGGAATAGAATTTCTAAATGGAGTAGTAAGGTTGTATGAAGGAATTGCCCCATCTTGATTTAGCCTCTCGGCCAACTTAGTTAGGATATATGATGCTCTTTCAATACCCTCTTCTTCAATTACACTATTAATAGATTCAAGCCATTCTTGAGTTTCTATCGGGTCTATGTCGTTTTTATTCAATTATACCCTCGTATCTGAGTTTTTTTTGTTGTGCGCATTTTAACCGATTGATGTGCAATTTATAACTCTATTTCGTTAATTATATACATAAATTACATATTTGTTAAAATAATGTAAATATATTACAATTTTTAATTATTATTAATTAGGGGATATAAATTGATATTAGATAATCTAGTTAACGGACAAACACAGTTAAGTAAATCAGAGCGAAGAATTGCCGCGATCGTTCTTAACAATCCATCGAAGGTTATAAATCAATCCATTTCTGATTTATCCATTGAGGCTGATGTTAGCCTACCAACGGTTAATAGATTTTGTAAAAAACTAGGTTTAGATGGTTACCCTGCTCTCAAAATTCAAATTGCTCAGGAGCTATCGAATACTAATAGAATGCTTATAGAAAATTTTGAAGTTGATAAGGATACCCCTGATATTGTTAAGAGAGTAATGAGTGATATTCAATCAACAGTTGTGAATGTAGGTCAAAACCTTGATCCTAAAAGTATAGATGCAGCTACCAATTTAATTGCATCTGCAAAAAGTCTAACTTTTTTTGGTTTGGGCGGCTCAGGGCCTGTAGCATTAGATGGTCAACATAAGTTTTTTAGATTTGGTATACCTGTAGTTGCTCATACTGACTATATTAATCAAAGAATGATTGTATCTATGATGGGTGAAGGAGATGTCTTGATCTTAATCTCTTATACTGGGAGAACAGAGGAGATTGTTAAGACCGCTAAAATAGCAAAGAAAAATAATATCAAAACTATAGCACTCACAACTAAAGATTCACCTTTAGCTAAAGTTTCATCAATTGCACTTCACGTAGATGCGCCATTAGAGAACAATCTCCATATACCCATGACCTCAAGATTGGCACATCTTGCTATTATTGATATCTTATCAGCAACAGTCTCAGCTTGTTTTGGGAACAATATGAATGAAAAGCGTGATGAAGTTATTAAGAACCTTGAAAATACAAGGGTTTAGAATTAGCTAAATCATAAATATCTATTTCAGTAATATTTTGATTAAGTAAATAATATAAAGGTAAAGCTTTATCAGTAAAAGCCTGTTCAATAACATTGTTTTTTTGATCACTTGAAGAAATAAGTATAATTTTTTTTGATTGCAGTATTAATGACAAGTTCATTGAAACTCTTTCATGTTTAGGGTCTCCCATTTCACCAAGAAAAAGAATTTCAGGATTTGCATCAACATCAAAACACTCTTTATTATCAACAAGCTCAGGGAACAATGATGCAAAATGACCATCCCCACCTAACCCTATTAACATAATATCAAATGGTCTTTTGATTTCTAATACTTCATTTGGGCTATTGCATAAAGACACAATATTAATGTTTTGAGCAGAATTTTTTGCAAAATGATCTATTAATAATTTTTCATTTGAATCAGGATGATCTATTGAAACTTTTCTATCATCAAGTAATGTTAAATTTACATTTGACCAATCTATATCGTCACGCAAGCTAAGCTGCTTAAATATATTTATAGGAGATGAGCCACCACAAGTCACAATACTTGCGCTACCAAATTCATTAATAGAAGAACTAAGATGAGTAATTATTGAATTTATAAATTCTTGCATTTATATATTTATGATCTCTATTGCATCTGAATAATCTTTTGATCGAATGCCTGATACTAATACAAATTTTTTAAATTGATTTTTTGGAAACTCTTTTTTTAGTCTATTTACAACCTTCGCTACTGCTTTTTCATGTGTTCCTAATGAACTTATATAGAAGCCTCTGGTTGCTCCGATTAATGAAAGTTTATTATAGGTTTGTTTTTTATTCGTAAAAGTATAAATTGGAAGTTGAGGCTTAGAATTAGATACAACTTCTGCAGTTAATCCTGATCTTGTAATGGCAATAATACCATCAGCACCGGTTGCCTCAGCAAGAGATCTTGCGGCTATGCCAATATGCTGCCAATCAGAGTTGGCAACCAATTTAGATTCGTATCCTAATGTTCTGAATTTCTCTGCTCCTTCAGAAATAGATTTCAAGAAATTTACACATTCAACAGGATATTTTCCTACACTAGTTTCTCCAGAGAGCATTATCGCATCAGCACCCTCATATATCGCATTTGCAATATCGGTAACTTCAGCTCTTGTTGGTGTTGGATTTGATATCATAGATTCTAATAAATGGGTTGCAACTATTGAGCGCCGACCCCACTTAGCGCATGCATACATTATTCTTCTTTGAATATTAGGCAGATCAGTTAAGCTAGTTTCTATACCCAGATCTCCTCTTGCAACCATAACACCCCATGACATTTGTGATATTTCATGAATGTGATCAAGACCTTCCTGATTTTCAATTTTAGAAATTATCTTTGCTTTAGATTTTTTAGACTTAAGCAAATCTTGAAGTTCCTTAACATCTTTAGGGTTTCTTACAAACGACAAAGCTATAAAGTCAACATCATGTTTAATTGCAAATTCAATGTCATCTATATCTTTATTGGTTAATGATGGTAAATTAACCCTAACTCCTGGTAAATTGACATGCCTTTTGGAGCCAAGCTTACCTCCATCTATTACTTCACATAAAAGAGTTTCCTCTTCTTTAGTGATAACTTTAAAATTTATAAGACCATTATCTACAGAGATTTTGGAGCCTTCATTTACTGATGAAATTAAATCTTTGTAGTTAATTTTTATACTTGATGTTTCAACATCTACCTCGTCTCTTACTGTCAATGTCACTCTGTCACCAGTATTAAGATCAATCGGTAGTTCTGTATCCCCTGTTCTTATTTCTGGACCTTGAGTATCTAAGAGAACCCCCAAAGGACCATTGTTTGAATTTTTATCTGAATTAATCTTTTTAACTTTATCAATAATATTTTTTGCAAATACATGATCAGCATGTGACATATTTATCCGAACAACATTCATGCCAGCTTTATAGAGCTTACGAAGAACAGCTAAATCTTTAGTGGCTGGTCCTATTGTGCAGATTATTTTTGTTCGAGTTATGCCCATGTGCTGAATATTATGACAATTAAAATAGTAATGCGAGTTTTATGCGCTTTTTTTAATGCTAGATTTAATAGTGGCTTCATAAAAATACAAACCTAAATCAAGCATTCGTTTTGAAAAACCCCATTCATTATCATACCAAGCCAATATTTTTGTTAAATTTCCAATTTGCTGGGTATGGTTTGTATCAAAGATTGATGAAGCATCGTTGTGATTAAAATCTGAACTAACTAATGGCAGACTGTTTATCTTTAGAACATCTTTTAATTCACTCTCTGCACTACTTATTAAAGCTGCATGCAACTCATCTATTGAAAAATTAGCATCAGATTCAAAAGTTAAATCAAGCATTGATACATTCAAGGTTGGCACCCTTGTCGCTAGTCCATTCAATTTACCGTCCAG
>MDSZ01222479.1_pt1 | contig 21242 bp, 20 predicted proteins | sample 811201 | NCBI WGS metagenome assembly MDSZ01 (sample SAMN05326647, study PRJNA326480) | marine metagenome | isolation source: seawater | place: Indian Ocean: North | collected 2010 | reverse complement strand
TGCTAATTTTTTATCTCTTTTAATTATTTTTAATTTTTTATGAAAATTTTTATATCTTGAAATAATTCTTTCATCATCAGTAGATATGTAAACATTTTTAAAAAAATTTACTGATAATGCAAATTTTATTGTATATTCTATAAGTGGTTTGCCGTTGATATTTATCAAATTCTTATTTTTTAAACCTTTTGAATTTTTTCTAGCTGGAATAATACAAATCATAGCTTAGATGATAATTTACAACCAAATCCACCTTTTATATAATTTAAACAGATATCGCTTTTACTAAAACTACTGATACTTATTTTTTTTTTTATAATTAATAAGTTTCTGCAAATCTTTACATTCTTTTATCAATCTTTTAATTATAATTTCTTTATCTCTAATTTTGTTCGGATAAAAAAAATTTCTAATTGATCTATATAAGTCTGGTTTTATATAATAAAACAAAATTATAACTTTTTCCTTGAAGGTTTTAAACTGATGAAAGCTTGAATAAGACAAATGATAATTGTGAATACGTTTTAGTGGGATACTATCGATAATTTGTGATATTCTATCACAACTCTTACCATCTATATTCCAATAAATATTTTTCATGGAATTATAAAAGAGCTTATTATTTTTAATATTAAATTTTTTATTTTTTTTTATTAAGTTTATTAAATCAATTTTAGAATTTATCAGATTGGAAGATTTATTAATTAATTTGTTATATTTAATATGTTCTTTAAAATAATTTGGCATCAGTGATTTTTTATTTTGTAAAATAGAAAATTCGAAGGATGTTGTGCAATTGAAATGTATAAGCTGTTTTGATTTATTTAATGTTTCAAATATTGATTCTTCATCCTTTATTATTTTTATATTTTTATATTTTTTCTTTAAATTTAAATATTCTAATTTGTTTTCAAATGGATGAACTCTTATAAATATTTTTTTTTTTTTAAATTCATTCGCAATACTGACAATAAGATCAATAAATAATTTTTTGTTATCCCGTAATTGATTAAATAAATTTTCTATAATTTTTTTTTTTTATATATTTTAAGTCTGATCTGAAAGACACATAAGTGTCATGTGATGAGCCATATTTTGGATCTATTAAAGGAAAAGAAGAATTAAATAAAATATCAATTTTGTTAGTTTTTTTCTCTTTTTTATAATAAAAAAGAAGATCTGAAGTAGGTGATCCAGTTAATTTTATTTTTTTTAAAAATTTTTTGCTCGTTCTATTTTTTAGTTTATTATAATTTTGAGCTCCCCAAGAAAAAAAATAGTCAATATATTTTAAATTTTTAGATATTTCTTTATGCGTATGACTAATAATTCCATAAGAATCGTACCCGCCTTCACTCTCTAGGATACAAACAACAATGCCAAGTTTTTTACAATTCTTTATTTCGTTTAAATTGTTAATTCTACCAGTTTGAAAAATTGCTATATCTGGATAAATTAAATAAATTTCTCTTTTATTATATTGCTCTACAATAAAAACATCGAAATTTTTTAATAATTTGATTGTCAGACATAACAAACCTTTTAAATCTCTACGAGGATTATCTAAAACTAAACATATTTTTTTCTTATTCATAAAATAATTTTTTAAGATTTTCTTTCAATTTTTAAATTTTTTAAAAGCACAGTCATTCCAGATAATGAAAAAAAAGTTAAAATTGAATAATAATTATTAAAAATACTTCCAGTAGGTAAAATAAAAAAGAAGCTTAAAATTATAAAAGATAAAAACAAGTAATTTTTTTTTTGATTATTATCACCTCTAATATAGGAATTAAAATAAAAAAGAAAAAAACTGTAAAAAATCAAACTTCCTATCAAACCAATTGAAGACAATAATTCTAAAAATACATTATGTGGATGAGTCGAGCACTCAAATTTGTTACTATTACATTTATACCTGTAATTTTTAAATCCAGATCCAAAAAAAACTTCCTGTTTAAATATTTCTATTGCTGATAAATAATGAGATAAGTGTTTGTTTTTGGTGATTTTTTTTAGTTCAATTTTGTTGTCAGTATCTTGTAAATTGAAAATTGGTTCATTTTCATTGAAAAGTTCATTTATTGAGGAGTAATAAAACCGTTCTTTAAAATTTGTAAATGAAAAGATTAAAAATATAACTGTAAAAAAAATAATTAAGCCTAATAAAAATTTTTTTATATTTTGTGAAAAAAATAAAAGATATAAGAAATAAGAAATTAGAGAAAAAATTAATGCAGACCTTTCTCCACTTAATAAAATAGCCAAAAAGACCAAAAAAGAGAAAGCTGGAATTATTATTGGCTTTATCTTATTGAAAATATTTATATTCAAATTTTTTATTTCATAATTTAAAAAAATGAGGTTTATTAAAAAAAACCTGGATATGTAACCACCTCCAATTAATTCGTCTCCAAAAACCCCTGAAAATCTCTTAACATCCGACAAATTTTCTACATCTTTTACAAAATGCATTCCCTTATTGTAAGACTCTAAAGCGCTGATTCCAAATAAATCAAAACCAAATATTTTTTGAAAAAAAATATCAAATATAATAAATATACTCGCTGCCAAAATTGAAAACAATAAAGTTCTCGTTAATTTAAGATTATTAAATACCAGTAAAGCAGCTGGTAAAATTAAAAAAAACCTAAAATAAAAAAGAGATTTTAGATAATTTTTATCATAATCGTTAAGCAATAAATGATTTAAAAATAAATAAACTGAAAAAATTAGAATTAAAATTATTAAATTTTTGTTTTTTTTTAAGTAATTATTTTGAAAATTGAATAAAAATAGTAATATAATAACAATAATTGTTAGATCGGACAAGAAAGGTCCAGTAAAGTAAAAAAATGGAACCAACAAAAATAAAATTATTGATATTTTATTTGTATAATTTTGTTTTTTTATATTTTCCATAATTTTAAATAATTTATGATTTTAATTTTTTTGCCTTCAAATATTGCTTTATTTTTTTTAAATCCTTTTCTTCATCAATGGCTAATGATTTTGATGACATTCTAATCATTTTAATTTTAATTCCACTTTCTAAAAATCTTAAAATTTCGATATCTTCAATTTTTTCTATCGGCGTTTTCTTTTTAAATTTTGAGAAAAAATCTAATGCGTTTTTTGGGAATGAATATGCGCAAACCTGTCTCCATCCAATCAAAAATTTTTTTTTTTTATTAGATGGTATCAGTCCTCTTGACATATAAAGTAAGTAACTATTTTTATCAAAAACCAATTTTGGAATAGAAGATCTTTCGAAAAGATGTTTGTCTTTAATTCTGGTGTAACCATTTATTATCTCTGTTGGATTTTTTTTTGCATATAAGATTAATTTTTTTAAATCATTAGGATTGAAAAATGGTTCATCACCTTGAACATTTACATAAAATTTAGCTGTAATTTTTTTTGATACTTCTGCTACGCGATCAGTGCCTGTTAAACATTTTTTAGAAGTTAAAATACAATTTGCGTCATATTTTTCAGCTACATTTTTTATTCTTTTATCGTCAGTTGCAATATATATAAACTTTTTGTCCACAACTTTTCTACATTGTAAGTATGTTCTTATAATCATTGGAATACCTCCAATATCTATAAGTGGCTTTCCTTTTAACCTTTTCGAACCATATCTTGCTGGTATTACAACTATAAATGTTTTCATAGGTCTTGATTAATTAACTCTTATCTTGGTATCATAACATATAATATTAATCTTTTGTTTTATTGAAATGAAATAAATATACTAATTAAAAAAAAAAATTAAGCTATTGTTAATTTAATCCTATAGAAACAAATGTTCTCAATCATAAAGAAACTAAATTTAATTCTTAATCTATCCACAGATAAATATTTTTATTTATTAATTCTTGGAGCATCTATAATTGGTTTTTTTGAAGTAATGGGTATAATTTCAATATTTCCATTCATTTCTTTAGTTACAAATCAAGAACTTATTCAAACTAACAAATTAATAAATAATTTTTTTGTAATGTCTAAACTTAATGAGAAAGAATTTCTAATATTGTTTGGGGTTCTGCTAATGATTTTTTTGCTTTTCATAACTTTGTTAAATATTATTTATAATTATCTAATATATAAATACATCTATAAAAAATATCATAGTTTAAGTTCATTTAGTTTTAAAAATTACATAAATCAAAACTTTAGTTTTTTTTTAACGAAAGATAACTATTATATTTCCAAAGTATTGAATCTAGAATTAATGTACATAATAGATGGTGTTCTCATATCTTTTTTAAATTTGATATCAAAATTAATAATCACTATTCTTATTATAATAAGTTTATGTATTATAAATTTTAAAGTGACTTTTGTAGTTTCTATTATATTTTCATTGCTTTATGGTTTGACCGCACTTTTTTCTAGACGAAAAATTGTCGAATTTGGTAGAAAGTTGGAATCATCAAATACAAACAAATTAAAAATAATTCAAGAAAGCTTTGAAGGCATCAGAGAGGTTAAACTTTTTAATCAAATTGATGTACAGCTAAAAAAATTTAAAAAATTCGTTTTAGATTTTTGTACATCAAAATCATCTTATTTGATCTATTCGACAATACCTAGGTATGTTTTCGAGATTATAATGTTCATTACTACAATTTCTTTCATAATTTATTTAGTTCAATCCTCGCAAAAATTAGAAAGTTATTTAGCACTAATAGGAATATTCGCTTTTGCTGCAGTAAAAGTTTTACCAGCTTTTAATTCAATTTTCCAGGCGTTTACTACTATCAAATTTCATGTTGGAACAATAGATTCAGTCTACAATGAAATAAAAGTTTTAAAATTAAATAATCAATTAAAGAGATCATTTGAAAGATTAAACTTTAATGACAACATTTCACTTAATAATGTAGATTTCAATTATCCAAATTCAGAAATAAGTATTTTGAAAAATATCAATTTAAAAATAAAAAAAAATACGTTAGTTGGTGTAGGAGGAGATTCTGGTTCTGGTAAAACTACACTTATTGATTTGATTTTAGGGATCCTAAGACCAATTAAAGGTAATATAATTGTAGATGGACATGAGTTGAATTCAGAAAATATAAGTAGCTGGCTAAATAATGTTGCATATGTCTCACAAAATTTTAATTTTTTTAATGACTCAATTTTATTTAATGTGACTTTTGAGGAAAATTTAATAGGAGATAAAAAGAAAAAATTTTTTGAATGTTTGGATTTAGTAAATTTGAAGGAATTTACTGATAAAAAAAATGAAAAAGAGAATTTTGTTATTGGGGAAGATGCAAAATATCTTAGTGGAGGACAAAAACAAAGATTGGCTATAGCAAGGGCAATTTATAAAAACGTTGAACTTTTAGTGTTAGATGAGCCAACAAGCAATCTAGATATTAATAATACAAAAAAGTTTATGGAACTTATAAATAATTTGAAAAAGAAATTAACCATCATAATAGTTTCTCATGATAAAAGTATAATTAATAATTGTGACAAAAAATATTTTATAAAAGATAAGAAAATAGTTGATAATTAATAAAACAGCTAAAAATTTCTATCTATAGTATTTTTATAAATAAAACTAACTTTAGACCTTTGTGCTGATTTTTTGTCTGAAACTTTATCTCCAATCATTAATGATTTATTTCTATCTATATTCCAATCCTTAATTGCTTGATTTATCATTTGTGGCTTAGGCTTCCTACAATTACATTTATCATTTGGGTGATGTGGACAATAATATATATCAAGAATTACAATTTTTTTTTTAATAAAATTTTCAAAAATGAGTTGATTGAATTTGTGCATTAATTCTTTTGTAAATAACTTCCTGGCAATCCCAGATTGATTTGTAACAATTATTATTATAAAATTTTTTTCGTAATAATATTTAACTATTTTAAATATTTTTTTTTCAAATTTTAAATCTTTAATTTTATATACATAATTATAATCTCGATTTATAACCCCATCTCTGTCAAGAAATAATGCTGGAGGTTTCAGACTTAAAACATCTACATTTTTTAATTTCTTAATAGATTTATAAGATCCAATATCAATGAAAAAATTATTATGAAAATATCCGAATACTTTTTTTTTTTTAATATCTTTTTTAATTATATCCTGTTCTAAAGATATAATTTTGGATGATGTGGCTGATAATGCTTTTTTTTTGAATATGTACACACCAGAATTTATTAAATTCGATTTACCAGAAAAATAAACTATTTTTTTTTTTAAAATTAAATTTCCTAATTTTGGTTTATCACTTGAACGTACAAGACCAATACCTAGATTTTTTTTTGAGTTTATGAAATTATTATAAAATTCTACAAGTTTTATTTTTTGGTAAGTATCACCATTTGTGACAAAGAAAATATCATCCAAATAATTTTTATATTTTATTAAACCCCCACCTGTTCCTAATGGTTTTTTCTCATTTAATATTTTTATTTTGACTTTTTTAAATTCAAAATTCTTAAGAAAATCTAAAAAGAGATGTTTTTTATAAGAGGTCAAAAGAATAAAATTTTTTATTCCCTGATAAGAATAGTAATTAATTAAGTAATATAAAAATGGCTTTCTGTGAAATTTTATTAAAGGTTTTGGAATTTTTGTTGTGATTTTAGAGATTCTTTGGCCTCTTCCACCACAAACTATTACCATTTGATTTGGAAATGTCATTTTATGTAATAAGTAAATTAATACTTATTATCATGTAGTATACAGGGAAATCAATAATTTACTCTCTTTGCAATATTATGCTTCCTGTGTTGTCGTAGTCTAGAGGAATATACTTTAAATTTTTAAATTTATTTAAAATTTTTTTTCTATTTTGGGGTTTTACTATAAACAATATAAAACCTCCCCCACCTCCACCAAGAAGTTTACCGGCCTCTGCTCCATTTTCTATACCTCTTTGGAAAATTTCATTAATAGTATTATTGGTAATTTTTTTACTTGTTTTTTTTTTTAATTTCCATGTTTCATTGAGTAGTGAAGATATATGATCTATCTCGAAATTTTGTGATTTTATTATCTTTTCCGCTTCGGCTGCTATATTGTAAATTTCTTCAAAAACTTTTTTTTTTTAGGTATATTTAAAATTACATTTTTTGTAATTTCAAACGATATCCTTGGTAATCCTGTATACACTAAAAGAAGATGTTCTCTAATTTTTTCAATATTTCTTGCATAATGTTTCAGCGAATTAACTTTGATACCATTCTTTTTAAAGTTAATTACATTAAAACCTCCCATAGCCGCTGAAGTTTGATCCTGACATCCCACAGGTTCTTTAAGAATTTTTCTTTCTATTTCAATTGCTTGCTTAAATAATTTATTTTTAGTGTGGATTTTCTTTTTAAATGTATTAATAACTTTTAATAATCCTACTGTAAAAGTTGAACTTGACCCTAGACCTGAAAATGCTGGCAAGTCAGCACTATGTGTTAAATCAGCGTTCTTAATATTAAATTTCCTAAAACATTCTCTAACAGATGGATGTTTTATGCTCGATATTTTTTTGCAATATTCAATTTTATGATATTTAATCCTGTAGTTATAATTGAAAAAAGGAGGTAGCTCTCTAAAGTTAATATAACAATATTTATTTATTGCAAAACTTACAACTTTGCCCTTATTATACTTGTACCACTCTGGATAATCAGTTCCACCTCCAAATAATGAAATACGAAAAGGTGTTTTGCTTATAATCATTTTAGTTTATTAATATACACTAACATATATATTAGATAATGATTATTTAAAACTTACTTATGAAAAAAGTTCTTATAACAGGCATATCTGGTATGGTTGGTTCTCATCTTGCTGAATTGTTATTATCAAAAACAAATTGGAAAATTATTGGTATGGTTAGATGGAATAGTAAATTTGACAATATTAATGATATTTTGGAAAACAAGAAGCTCTTATTAGAGACAGCAGATTTAACAGATAGTATATCAATAAATAAATTATTTAAAAAACATAAACCAGATTTAATATTTCACCTTGCTGCACAAACCTACCCGAAGGTGAGTTTTGATAATCCATTAGAGACGTATAATACAAACATAAATGGAACTACCAGATTGTTAGAGGCTTGCAAAGAATATTGTCCAAAATCAAAAATACATGTATGCTCGTCTTCAGAAGTATACGGAAGAGTTCAAAAAAAAGATTTACCGATAAATGAGAATGTAAAGTTTCACCCTGCCTCGCCCTATGCAATTTCAAAAGTTGGCACTGATCTAGTGGCTCAAAACTATGCTTTTTCATATGGAATGAACATTTTTATCACAAGAATGTTTACGCATACTGGACCAAGAAGAACCGATTTTTTTCACGAGTCCTCTTTCGCAAAACAAATTGCGTTACTAGAAAAGAGTAATAAAAAAAAAAGGAAATATTTGTTGGAAATTTAAATTCACTGAGAACTTACGCTGATGTGAGAGATGCAGTTTTTGCATATTACTTATTAATGAAGTCAAGAAAAACAAAAAAGGGTGATGTTTTTAATATAGGCGGGCGAAAAACTTGTAAAGTTGGAGAAACATTAAAATACTTAGTTAAATTATCAAATCTTAGTAATGTTAAAATTAAGACTGAGGAAAAAAGATTGAGGCCAGTAGATGCTGACTTACAGGTCCCAGATACTAGGAAATTTAATAAAACTGTAAAGTGGAAAAGAAAATTTTCATATGAAGATACAATGTTAGATCTTTTAAATTTTTGGAGAGATAAAATCAATGCAAGCAAATATAATCTTGTAAGATAATCTTAATGAAAAAAAAAGTCAGGATTATTTTACTATCAAATCATGCAAATGCATTGTTTTTTGCTTCAAGTATAAAGAAACATAAAGATGGTTTCGAAACAATAATAATTTATACGCCACCAAAAAATGCATTTTCACATTTAAATTTCGATCACAAATTTCATAAAAAATTATGTCTACTTCCATTTTCTAAGGATATTAAAGTTTTAAATTATAAATTTAATTTTTTTTTAGCTGATGATATAATTAACATTTTTAATTCAAGAAAATTCGATCCATTTTATAAAATTCAATGTAGAAAACTGAAAAATTTTCTAAAAGAAAAAAAAATTAATATCCATGAGATTAATGAATTGTGGTTTGGGTGGTCTCAATTAAAATACGTATTTTTTTATATGTTAGAAGAGTTTGACTGCAAATATTACAAGTTTGACCATGGTTTTGGAGATATTAGAGCTACTATATACGATTTAAAAGATAATTTGCGCACTCAAATAAGATTTTTAAAAAACAAGTTTTTTAGACATTACGTAAAGGTACCAAAATACAATTATGTTACTTTATTTTATGACGAAATTAATCGAATTAATAATTCAAAAAATAATAGATTAATAAAAATTATGCCTAATAGTTGTAAAATAAATATTAGAATTTGTGAGAAAAAGATAAGAAAAAATTACCTAAAAATAAGTATAAAAGAAAATTCAGCAGTTTTAATGGTGGACTATATTTGTTTAACACAAAATAAAAATAAAGACAAAGATATAAAAAAATTTTTTAATGAACTTACAAACTTTATAGATTTAAAAATATCTCAGGATTTAAAAAGAAATGATATAAAAAATATAATTATCAAAACTAAAATTCATAACAATTTAAATTCTAGAATTTTTATAAAGTACTTAAAAGATAAATATAAATTAAAATATGACGTTTATTTATTTAATGAAATTATAAAGGGGAACTATAATATTGAGTACTGCATAAATTTATTAAAGTGTAAAATAATATTATCAACCTTTTCGTCTGGTCAATTAACTTTAATGAAAATAAATAACAAAATACCGAAAAATTATATATTTACAGAATGGTATTTAAATTTTTGGAGAAAAAAAGGAAAATCTCATTTAATACATCATGACTTTACTTGGATAATAAAGTTTTTCTACAAATTTTATTACAAATACTTTAAATATATACTTCCTAAATTCTTATAAAGTTTATTTTTTTTTTTTCATATTATAACCTTTTTCAAGACCAGAGGCTACAGATGTATACTTGCCAAGATATTTATTGGTTAGAAACTCATAAGTAATATTTATATTTTTTATTTTTTTATAAATTCGAGGAATACCGAAAAAATCATGGCGATTTTTAATTCTGTAGAATGCAATTTCTTTATAACCTAATTTACTTAATTCGTTATTATAATCAAAGTTATGACATCCTGGTTTTAAGATATTACTATCTCTTATATATAAATAACCCCCTAACTTTAGTTTCTTTGTTATGTTTGAGATTACCCAAAATACACCAGAGTAAGTTAATTCGTTTAACATGAACATGGCCATTGATAAATCTATGGAATCATTTTCAATTAAATCAAAATGCCATGATGGAATATGAGCGACTTCTTGTTTTAAAATTTGATTTCTAATATTATTTAGTGGATAATATTCCTCAGCTTCCAATACGTCATAGATTTTTTTGTTATTTTTATAACAATAAAGTTTAAGAAACTCTAATTGAGACGCATAAGTCATAAAATCTGACTCAACTGCAAAATATTTTGTATTATACTCTATGTCCAAAGTAGGAAGCATTGAGCACATTCCGGGTCCAACATCTAAAACATTTATATTTTTATTTAATTTAGTATATTTTTTTATAAATGATAAGTCTTGCGCTCTTGCAGTACTCTGCGCTGTAAAAGATTGTATATTTTTTTTATTTTTTTTTAAAAATGGATATTTCTGAAAAAAAAACCTTTCTAATAACGTTTTAATTTTTTTTTTGTACAAATTTGTTTTGTTTGTTTTTATGAAATTGGGTGTTTTTTTTGATACATAATACATATAATAATAATGCATTAATCCGTTGGTTGGATCTAAAGAAGTAATCAAAGGTTTTGCTCCTGTGTCTGCCCAAGTAAAAGGGTGGCCTATTCTTCCAGCAACATCACCTAAGTGCCATCCCTGTTGAATTAGAGCTTTATCTAAAGAGTTTTTTAATTTATTAATCACTATGTTATCATCTCGAATTTATATATTTTCTTAAAATGAAAGCAACAATTAACTACTCAAAAAAAATATCTGATCTAATGAATGAAATATACACAGATAAATATAAAAATAAATCTTTTGTGGAGTGGCAATATTTCAACAAAAATTTTAATACAAAATTAAGTATTTCATTAAGAGATTCTAAAATTGTAAGTATGGCAGGATACTTTAAAAAAAAACTTTTCAATAAGTATGATGTCTATCAATTAATTGGTCTTGCAACTCATCCGAATTTTTCAGGCAAAGGATATTTTACAAAAAACGTTAACCAAATAATGCCAAAAAGAAAGCGTTTAATTTGTTTTGCAAATAATAATGCTTCTAGGAATAACTTATTAAAGAAATACTTACCGTTAAGTATCAAAATAGAAAATTTAGTAATTAAAAAGAAAGATTTAAAAAAAATTAAAGGAGAAATTAAATTACAAATGAAAAAAAAAGATTTATTATTTGATAAAGATAAAAAATTTTACAATACTAGATATATAGATCACCCAATTAATAAGTATTTAATTTTCAAAAAAAAAGATTATGAAATTTTTTTTAAAAAAATTAAGATTAAAAATATAATTTATTTAGATGTTATAGATATAAGAATAAAGAAAACTATTGAATTTTCAAAAATTTTAAACGAGTTTGTAAATAGTTATGATAAAATTAACTTTGATTACTTAAATATTTTCTCGTTTAAAGGCTCAAAATTTAGTAAATATTTAAAAAAACTTTTTTTTAAAGAAAAAAAAATTAACGATAAAAGTCTTATAATTTCTAATAATTTGTCAGAAAATAAATTAAAAAATAAAATTATCTTTTTAGGAGACGCAGATTATTAATTAAAAATTTTTTAATCAATTTTTTAAGTTTAAAAACTTTGTTAATAATAATTGTTTTAATCTTAAAAATAATAAAAAAAATAAATTTCGTAGAAGAATTAGTTTTAGAATATTTGATATGTTTTGGAAGATAAATTTTAAAATTATTTAAATCATGAATATTTCCAATATCAGATTTTAATACATCATTTTTTTTGTTTATTACTAAAACAATTTTTCTTTTTTCAGCAATTTTCAAAATATCGACCCCTGCATTATTAATAAAGGCTAAATCTAAAAATTGATTATTTTCAAGTGTATTTATTATATCTTTATTTTCGCCTATTTTTATATTTATTGCTGAACTTTTATTTTCTTTTGCCAATTTATAAAATATCGACACTAGATTTTCTTCCCAATTTTTAATCTTAAATATATTAAAAGTTAAAAGTGGTTTATTTTTAATAGCAATAATCATTCTGACAAAATCCAAATTAAAATTGTTTAAAGATAAAAATTTAATATTTTTTTTTAAAGATATTACTTTTGCAATTTCTAAATAATCTTTGAATAATGAATAATTAATATTGAAATTTATATATTTAGATAAAATAAGATTTATAAAAAAATTTATTTCTGATTCAAAATCATATTCATTATTAGAATAGTTTTCCTTAAAAGGTTTAATACTGTTAGAAAAGTTGGTTATTTTAAAATTTAGATCTTTTAAACCCCATTCAGAATTATTCTCTTCATTATAATTATACTTATTTAAATTTATACTGTTTTTTTTTCTTTGTTGTTGATCATAAATATATAAATTTTCATTTTGTGTATCAAATAAATGATGTTTTTTTGAAGACTTGAGACCAAATTCAATATCATTCCACCCAAGTGTTTTATTTCTTTCATTCAAACCACAAAGATCGTACCAATTTTTTTTTTGTGTTATGATGCATCCATAACCAGAGACAAGTGTTGACATTCGTTGATTAAAATTTAGAAATAGATCATTTTCAGATACATAATTTTTCAACTTTTTATAGCTAAAATTACTTTCAGTAACTGAGTGCGGAATAAATTTTCTTGGTATTAAATATATTTTCTTATGATTAGATTCACTTGAAATTGAAATATCAAATAGATTTTGAAAAAAATTATCTTTTAAAAATGCATCACTATTAATAATTCCAATCAAATTCTTTGTTGCTCTTCTTATACCTACATTAGTTGCAAGAACAGGATTAAATGGGGTATTTGAATAATTAAAGTTTTTGATTAAATCGTTTGTACAATGAATGATCTTTAAATTAATAGAACTATTTTCTATAAAAATATTTTCATTTATTGGAACTTCAGAATTCCAATCAACCAATATAGTTTCTAAATCTAAATTTTTATAATTTAAATAACTGTCATTCAATGAATGCAAAAATAAATTAAGTCTATGAATATTATTTCCATTATAATTGTCATTTCTTACTGGGATAATTAAAGATATTTCTTGTTTTTCTGATACCATTTTATTGTATTTCTTAAACCATTTTCCAGTGAATATTTAGTTTTAAAATGTAATTTTTTTTTCGCTAAGGAAATAGAGATATTTCTTTTTGGAATCATTGTTGGTTTGGATTGATCGTAGGATATTATTAATTTCTTTTTATAAATTTTGTCTATTATGCTAATTACTTTTTTTAATGAATAGCTTTTTTCTGATGCTAAATTTACAATATCTAATTCTGATTTAGATGCACTTATACATCCACTAATAAAATCTTTTATATATATAAAATTTTTAATATCTGAGCCATCACCCCAAACTTCAACTTTTTTTTTTGCGTCATCGAATTTTTTTATTAGTGCTGGAATAACATGAGATTTTTGTAAATCAAATTTATCAAATTCTCCATAAATATTACCTGGTCTAATAATTAATGTTTTCATTTTTTTTTTTAATTTATTACTATAAATATAACAACTTTTTTCAGCAAACATTTTCATAGTTGCAGCGATGAAATATTTTTCAAAAAACTTTTCTGTTACATCTCCTTCTTTTACTTTTTTATTTGTTACCGGGTAAACAACATTACTACTTATAAAAATAAATTTTTTTGCATTATTTTTATAAGCTAGATCGAGAGCTTTTGTATTAATTATAATATTTGAATTAAAATGAACCAATGGGTCTTTTTCCATTACTGCAGCTCCTGACGTATTAGCTGCACACATATAAATTTCATCACAATTATTAAACAGATCTTCATTAATTTTACTGCTCAATAAGTCTAATTTAAAATATTTTGCTTTATTATTTTTAAAAAACTTCTTTTTAGAAAAAAATGTTCCCAGGACTTCATTATTTTTCTTCTTTACTAATTGATTTATTAAATTAGTTCCAATGAAACCTGATCCTCCTATAACTAATATTTTATTCACTATTTTTATCTACCACCAGTAATCTTAATTTTTGCTCCAGACAAATAAGAATTTTTTTGGCTAAGTGAGAAAATTAAATTCGATACGTCTTTACTATCACCAAGTCTTGATAAAGGGATGTCGCTAATTAAATCCTTAATTTTATTCTTCTTAAAATTCTTTCTCAAACTTTTTGAAAAAAATTTTCCTAAAACAATTGTGTTTACTTTTATATTATATTTTCCCAATTCTTTAGACAAAGACAAGCTTAGTGAATTTATAAAACCTTTAGATGCAACATACGGCGACAACATATTTCCTCCATAGTCGACGGATTGAGAAGATATAAAGAAAACAAATTTATCTAATTTTAAATTTTTCTTCATATTTTTTATTACTTTTTGTGTAAGGGAAAACGAACCCAAACAATTACCCAATATATGATCTGAAAATGTTTTAGTTTTAATCTTAGCAAACTCAGTTCTTTGAAAATGTAAATTTGCTAAATGAATAAAAGATTGAATATATATATTATTTTTTTTTATATATTTATCAAATCCATTAATTGTATTTTCATTTAATAAATCAACTCTAATACTTTTTATGTAATTATACTTTTTATATTTTTTTATTATTTTTTCTGATTTGCTTTTCGAATTGCAGTAGGAAAATATAATGTTGTGATCTATTGAGAACCTTTTAATTAATTCTTCACCTATTTCAGTTGTACCACCGCTTATGAAGACATAATTATTTTTCATTAAATGAATTGTACCTTTTTTTATAGTGATTTTTATTATTTTTATACCATTCTATTGTTTCCTCTAAACCTTTATCAAATGATGTTTTACATTTTATGCCATAAAAATTAAGTCTATTCACATTCATTTCTCTTTTTTTATCCCCTGAGTATTTTTTTTTTTGAAATATGAGTTTGGTCCTCTTTCCAGAAATTTTTAAAATTAAATTAGCTAAAAATTTAATTGAGTATGATTTTCCTGTTCCGATATTAAAAACGTAATGTTTAGTTTTTTTAGTTATAATTTTTAAAATTGCTGATGCCACATCTTTGCTATACACAAAATCTCTTCTTTCTAATCCGCTTCCAAATAACTTTACATTCTGGTTGGATTTTAATATCTTGCTTATCAATGCATGAACAACCATCGAATTTTTTGGATCAAAGTTACCGAAAGGTCCATAGATATTTGAAGGTCTGACTATTTTAATATTAAAATTTCTATTTTCTTTTAATAAAGCTTCTACATGTAATTCCCCAGTTCTTTTAGCCCAACCACCAAAAATATCATTAGGAGATAGCATATTATTCCACATTTCGTCTTCTTTCATAGTTTTTTTTGAATTATAAACTCCATAGGAGCTTGTATATAAAAAATTTTTAACATTATTTTTTTTAGCTGCCTCAAGTAGATTTATGCTAAATAAGATATTTGGTACAAAAATAGATCTTGGCTTTATTTTAGATATTTGAGGAGATCCTGCAACGCCAGCTAAATTTATTATTATATCTACCCCCTTTGTAATCTTCTCGCAGTTTTTTAAATATCTCAAATCTGATTTAATATGTTTAATATTTTTATTAAAAATACTCTGTGTTTCTAAACCTACAGATAATATTTTGCAGTCAATATCTTTTAAAATAGATATTACCTGAGTTCCGACGAGACCAGAGCCTCCAGCGACTAGAATTTTTTTTTTTTTTATAAAAAAGCTTTTCTTTTGGAGTAAGCAGAATTTTACTCCATTGTTTCAATTTTAACCTTAACATCAGGCATATAAGGATTTTTCCAGTTGTCTAGAGGTTCGATAATCATATTATTTCTAAACTCTTCTCGATCTAAATAAGGGTACATATCTTCAATAGGTGTTGCCCAACCAATTAATCTTGGCTCGTATAAATGATATTCGTTACAATTTACATCTACGACTATTGGGCCTTGAAAATTAAGTGCATAATCTATTTTACTGTCTAATTCATCATCATTATTTATAACTAAAGTTTCGATACCATAGGCTCTAACTACTTTTTCAAAATTAGGCGGATTATATCCTTTTGGTCCACAAGCCTCTTCTCTTCCTTGAAAATTTGTTTTTTGAAATGCTTTAGTTATTCCATAAATATGATTATTTATGATAAAAGTTTTGAGATTGTTAATTTCATAGTTTTTTAAAGTCTGAAGTTCTTGCAAATTCATATTAAAACCACCATCGCCCGTCAGACAAACTACTCTCTTATTAGTAGCAAAAGCACTTCCAATTGCTGCTGAAAATGAAAAACCCATTGGTGCATGGCTATTATTACTATGATAATATTGACCATGTTTAGTTTTTAGAGCATGACCAACTAATACACTACATCCTCCACAGTCACCGACGATTATATCTTCACTGTTCATTTTTTCTGATAATGTTTTCATAAAATAATAAGGATGAACATATTTTTTATTTTCAAAAGTATAAGAATTTTTCTTTGACGCAACTTCAAGCACAGGGTCATATTTATCTCTCCAGCCATAAACTTTAGTTTTCCAATCCTTAAAGTCTGGTATGTGATTTATTTTATCCTCTAATACTTCTTCAAAAATTTTTAAAAAATTATCTAAATCACAGTAAATGTTTTGGTCAAAAGGAACTTGTTGATATTTTTTATCCAGTAACTCAGGATCAATATCTGTAATATATTTTTTTGCTTTTCTAGCAAAAGATGAAACATTACCTCCTGTTATTCTACCTGAAACTCTGCTACCAATAGCGAATAATAAATCTGAATTTTGTATGCCAAAATTTCTTCCTGCTCCACCATATGTTCCTACCCTTCCACCATAATATTTTCTATCTGAAGCTACGACATCAATTCCATTCCAAGTAACGAATGATGGTAAATCTATTTTATTTAGTATATTGTTTAATTTATTTACATTATTTGTAATTTTAATACCACCACCTATTAAAAAACAGGGTCTTTTAGCCTTTTGAAGATCTACGAAGTATTCCTCAATTTGCGATTTAACTTTTTCTAAATCAAATTTTTTCTCAAAGACAGACGGGCTAAAAGTTGAAAGTTTAGCAGGGTCAACATCAGATTTTTGAACGTCAATTGGCAAATCTAATACAACTGGACCTCTTCTGCCTTCCATTGCAAAATAATAACTTTTCTCCAACTCATATAAAATATCTTCTGGATTTTTTACAATTTTACAATATTTCGTAATAGGTTTTACCAAAGAAATTAAATCAGTTTCTTGAAACCCAATTTGTCTGATACCCTCATGGGGTCTTAAAAATTTAGAATTAATTTGACCAGATAAAAAAATACATGGAATAGATTCATAAAAACAATTTGCAATAGAAGTGATCATATTCGTTGCGCCTGGTCCACTTGTTGAAATTGCTAATCCAGGTAAGTTTTTAATTTTTTGATATCCCTCTGCTGCAAATCCTGCGGCCTGTTCATGAAATGTTGAAACATATTTTATTTGATTTGTTCTAGTAAAAGAGTCAATTAAATCTCCATTAGCAGCCCCATAAACGACAAATGCTTTATCTATGCCTTTTTTAGCGTAAAAATTTATAATTAAATCTGCAACTTTCATAACAATTTTTTAACTTAGGCGAAATACTTCTCTACAAGCATTTCTACCTTTTATAAAATTTTCACCTTTTGGAATACAACACAAGGAAAAAGTTGTCCTAGATTTATTTTTTGATTTATTTATATAAGAACCGTGAATTAAGTTACCATGCATGACCAAGACATCACCTGGGTTAGCTATAATTGTTTTTAATTGGTAATTTTTTTGTATTTGAGACATTTTAATTTCATTTCCAGCTTTTTTTGAATTTCCATAAGATTTGGTTCTATTAAATTTCAATAAGCCAAGATTATGAGATTTTTCATAAACGTAGAGGGTCCCATTATTTTTATTAGATTTTTCTAAAAAAAGATGAGTAGTAAAAAAAAGGTTATTTTTATTTTTTGCATAAGAGTTATCTTGGTGGGCCACATATTGTTGTTTACCAAAGCTGGTTTTTGGTTTTTTAAAAATAGTCTGAGATTGTAATCCAACTATAATTTTATTATCATATAACTTACGGATTTTCCTAACGAATTTTTTTTTCTTAAGATACTTTAGTAATACTTTTGAAATATATTCTAAGGATTTTATGTAATTATATTTTTCAACTAAAAATTTAAATCTATTAATTTTTTTTATGTTCTGAATTACTAAAAACTCACTTCGATGCATATTGATAATCTGAGAATAATTTTCGTCTGCAATAAAACTCAAATGTTTTAAAATCGAATTACAATCATTCTTTGAATATAACTTTTTTAAAATTACATAACCATTTTTTTTAAAAAATTCAACTTCAGACAAAATGCTCATATTAAAATTTTATTTTATTTTTTCGTATCAGGAGACTTAACATTGCAGCACAGGGGACAGCTGTACAAAATTTGCCTTTTTTTGTCAAGTTTATAATTTGTTTTAAACTTTTTATAGTCACAGATTCTATTTCGTCAGACTTAAATTTTTTTTTTTACATCACTACTTAAAATATTTACTCCATAAATATATATTTGACTTTTAATTCGATTAGGTATCTGAAAAAAATTTCCTAACTTAAAAAACTTATTTTCACTTATATCAATACCAGTTTCTTCTACAAATTCTCTTTTTGCTGCTTTTATAGGTCGTTCTTTTTTAATTTCAAATCCGCCTGCAGGAAATTCATATAGACTTTTTTTTAACAATTTTCTTTTAGCTTTTATTAGCAAAAACTTATTTTTATCCACAATAGGTAAAATAAGTACATCTTGGTATTTTGGTATTAATGAATAATAACCATTTTCTAATCCAATGCTAAAATATTTGTTTTTATATACAATTTTTGTTAGTTGCGGTTTCATGATAGTTTAAATATACATTTTAATAATCCTTTTTAAACAATTATGCAAAAAAAACATAAAATATTTATAACTGGTCATAATGGTATGGTGGGTTCTGCGATCTTAAAACAATTTAAAGATAGAAAAAATATTAAATTGATAACAATCTCAAAAAATAAATTAAATCTATTAAACCAAACTAAAGTTAATAAATTTTTTAAATTAAATAGTATTGAAACTGTTATTTTCTGCTCAGCAAAAGTTGGTGGAGTTTATGCTAATATGACAAAACAAAATGATTTTTTATATGAAAATTCAATTATGTCGCTAAATACTATTTTTGCTGCTTTTAACAACAATGTTAAAAATTTTATATTTTTTGGAAGTTCATGTATGTATCCAAAAAATATAAATAAAAAAATTACAGAAAAAGATTTATTAAGCAGTTCTCTTGAGAAAACTAATGAAGGATATGCGCTCGCAAAAATAACAGGGTTTAAAATGTGTGAATACATAAGAAAGAAATACAAAAGAAACTACTTCACAATCATTCCCACTAATCTTTATGGAGAGAATGATAACTTCAACTTAAAAAACTCTCATGTAGTTCCAGCAGTTATAAAAAAGATACATGATGCAAAAATTAATTCGCTACCCGAAGTAAAGTTCTGGGGAACCGGAAGAGCAATTAGAGATTTTATGTTAGTTGATGACCTAGCTAAATTTACAAAATACATTCTAGAAAATTCCAAAAAAAAAAAATTGAAAAGTATACTTGACGATAATAATGGGATTAATTTTGGTACGGGAATGCCTACTTCTATAAAATCACTAATTTTAAAAGTTAAAAAAATAGTTCGTTACGAAGGAAAAATATTGTTTGACAGTAATTATCCAGATGGAATGATGAGAAAAGTTTTGGCTAGTGAGCATGAACCATATTTAAAAAATATAACTAAAATTACACCTTTAGAAAAAGGTCTTAAAAAAACATATAATTGGTATTTAAAAAATTATAAAAACTTAAAAAATAAATAAAGTAAAATTAAATGATTAATTTATTTGAATAGTTTTGTCCTGGCACAAAAACTGATTTTCTTCTACCTATCCCGATGTGATAATATTTAGATTTTTGAAAAATTTTATATGGTAAAATTCTAATGTCTATTGAAATTCGTGTTTGATTAATAGGTTCTTGTGACGAATGCAAGCATCTAGAGTCAAAGACGAGAGCTCTTCCAAATTGGGTATCAACTTTGAAAGCAAATTTATCAAATGATTTATTAAAGTTTTGCTTATTTAAGTTTTTATTTTCATAAAATTTTTCAAGATTAAAGTTATATTTTTTTAGGATTTTTTTTGAGTTTTTAAAGTTTATCATTGTAAAAGAGTGAAAATCTTTTTTATTTAAAATTGTTAGCGGAAACCAAATATTAATCATCTCAAATGGATGACCTAAAGTGAGATCACTATGATAATGTGGAAAATGAGATCTATTTTTTCCTCCAGGCATTGGAAGTCTTATAGTAGGTGTTTTTTGATAATAAAAATTAAAGTTAAAATATTTTTTCTTTAAGAATTTTATTAAATCAATATATGTATCCTTAAATTTTTTATCTGTCTTGTAAAAAAAAGATGATAATTTGTTTGTTCCAAAATGATAATTTTTTAAATCTTTGTCCACATATTTGTGAAGGTTTTCTAAATCACCATTAAAATTCTTTTTTACTATTTTTTTTTCTTCTAATAATCTTATGATTTGTAGTCTCAAGTAAATTGCGTATTCAGAAATATCTACAGAATAAAAATACTTGTTTTTAATTACTTTTTCTTGAAAAAATAATTTTTTTGAATAATTTTTCTTAGTAATCTCAATTTTTTTTTCTGGATCAATTGAATTAAACAAAATTTTTTTTTTTTTAATCATAACTTAAATACATCGTAAGAATTTTTTTCAGTGCATAAATTAAGCCAATTGAGCTATTAGTACTGGTCAGCTACATGCGTTACCGCACTTCCACATCCAGCCTATCAACGTGGTGGTC
>MDSZ01163329.1_pt1 | contig 21252 bp, 18 predicted proteins | sample 811201 | NCBI WGS metagenome assembly MDSZ01 (sample SAMN05326647, study PRJNA326480) | marine metagenome | isolation source: seawater | place: Indian Ocean: North | collected 2010 | reverse complement strand
CCAATAGCTATAAGCGTTTTTTCTTACTGACTTTCAATAAATATAAAAAATAAAGAAAACAAAATTAAATAATAATTAATTAAATATTTGAAAAAAATCAATAGGAGACAATCTGCTTTCATTAATAATTGTGAGTTGTCCAAAAAATACATAGTATTTTTTAGTGAAGATATTTAGCAAAGTAATTAAAAGAAGAAATCCTGTGTCTTTTTTTAAGTTCATACATTCAAGTACATACAATAAGCCTAAAAATATGAAACTTATTAATCTAGTAGTATCTCCTCCTATTAAAACTTGTAACGAAATACCAAAAATTAAAAGTATCAAAGGAGTTGTTTCTTTGAAATGTCTAATAAAAAACAAAAAAATAATCAACCATAAAAATTTTATTGTTGAAAAATACCCTGTAATTAAAAAATCTATAGATTGCGACGCCCAGTAAAAAATATTTGATTTCAATGGTTGAATATAGAAATTAAAATCAAATACTCCATTACTTAAGGTGAAATAAAAAGGCAAATAAATAAATGCAACAACAAAAATTTTTAACTTAGATATTGCTTTAAGAGAAATGAAAAACAAAAATGTAAATATGACTGTTTCTTTTGTAGTCAGTGCAAGTAAAAGTAATACATAGGGTGTAACAGTTCTGTGTTTATACACAAAAGCAATTAATAACAGAAGGTAACTCAAAATATCAGGATAACCACCAAAGTTTAAATGAAATTGAACAAACATGGATGAACTTAGCCCTAAAGTTATCAAAATTGAATTAAGTTTTGATTGAGTTTTTAATAAGTGGTTATAAAAGATATAAATAAATATTATTAAAAATAGTAAATTTAATATTTGTAAATCTGTATTCAATAACTTACCTAGAATTGGAAGTAGAATTCTTTGAGGTTGTAAAATTCCATCTTGCAATGGAAAAATTTCTGAATAATTTTGAAGATTTTCCCCTAAGGAATGAGAGTCTGTAGTTAGGCTTCTATTTACGAATATAGAAAATATAAAGATTAAAAGTGGTATACAATAATTTTCTATCTTGCTAATGAGCTTTTTCATATAAATTATGATAACTTGATAAAATACATCTTGTTTTATCAAAATATATATCAAATAAAAATTTTTATAACTTACTAATTAAATCTTCTAGGTAAAGTATCTCTCCAAGCCAACTGGATATTAGTTTTAAAGTACTCTCATGTGCTGAGTTAGAATCCCAAGTCTCTGAATACTCTATCGCAGCAGATGCTTCGGGGATTATATAAAAATTAATATTTCCATTTTCGAGTCTGAGAGGAATCATGCCTACATGTCTATTAATAATGCATTGATTGGAATTGAAACCCAAATAAACAATATTTTTTATACCATTGATTTTCAAGAATTCATTAAAAGAAGCTGAACTGTTCCAGTCATCATGGTAAAACTTATAGACTAATCCATCTTCAACGTAACTTTGCAATGATCCGATATTGCAGTTAAAAGCTCTCTCTCTTCTCTGACAATCATTAGTAAAAATAACAATTTCAAAATTTTTATCTATAAGTAACTCAATAAGAGGATTGATTTGATTTTTAACTATATCTTTATGACGATTATTTAAAAATTCTGAATCCATATCTATCCAAGGATCCATAATCACAAACAGTGTATCCTTGTTGGAAAACGGAGCAGTTCTAACATAAGAATTCTGTTCATGAATGTATTTACCTTCTTCTTTTATAAGTTGATTGTTCTGATCTTTCTTCCAAAAAGATGAGGAGTGCACATCAACATTTATTTCAAATTCAACTTTTGGATTAAATATTGGAGCTATTATTTCAGAATTACTATTTTCATCAATAATAATTACCTCATTGGAACAAAAAGCTAAAAAAAGTAACAATGTAAGATATTTGATTTTTAACATTCAGAATTAATTTTAGTAAAAATAAAAACTTTAATTTGATTCTCTATCTAACAATGAAAATTAATTAAATAAATCTAATATAGAAATATGGAAATATCAAAATTTCAAACCAAACAAATTTTTTTATTTTTAGCTCCAATATTTTTATTTGTTAACTATTTACTCTACAAAAATTATCTTTCGTGGGGAGGTGATTATGCGCTGTATTTGTTGCAAGCTAAAGCCCTTTCTGCTGGCATAATATTTGACGAGATAACCTTAAACCAATACTTACTTGGACTTTCAAGAGATAGTTCGTTTTCAGCAATTGCTTACCCAATGGGATTTTCAGCTTTAATTTCAATTTCTTCTTTTTTACATAATTGGGATATTTCTTTACTTAAATTGTTCAATCCGATAAGTATGTTTTTAATTATTTTTTTATTTATTAAAGCAAATCCAAAATCTAAAAATGTTATTTTATTTAGTTCGGTTTTTTTGTTCTCACCGTATATTTTGAATGAAAACTTAGAGATTCTTCCAGACTTGCCTTCTTTATTTCTTTATTCTTTATCAATATATTGTTTATCTAAAAACAAAGTAGTTTTGTCTGGGATTTTTCTTTTGTTATCAATAATTTTTAAAATTTATTTTTTAGTTTTAGGTGTTTTTCATGTTTTTTATTTTTTCCAAAAAAAAGAGTACAAACAAATTATTAAATTATTATTTGTTTGTATTTCATTAAAATTTTTAGCTGACTTTATATTGGGTACTGATTCAATTGGCAATTATGGCAATACTTATGACATTTCAAAAATTTTAGCTATTAATTTAGAAAGGTTTAAATATGTAACAAATGATATGGGGTATTTTATAACCAACTTTACACACCCTATAAATTTTTATATCGGTTTGATAATCTTTTTATTTGTTGCAATCAACTATAAAAATATATATTCATTGACATTTATTACTTACGTGTCTTTTTTATTTTTATTTGAACCTGTATGGAGTCACACCGATTATAAAAGGTACTTAATACCTGCCTTTTATTTGCTAATAAATATTTTGATTAGTTTTTTCAAAAGTAAAGAATTCAAGTGGATAAATAGTTTTGGAATTTTATACTTATGTTTTTTACTTTTTGTAAATTTTTTAACTATCTCAGATCTTGAGCGACAACGTGGTCCTATTGATGAGAGTTTCTACGAAGTTATTGAATTTGTATCAAATAAAGAATTTGATGATGATATTTTCGCATTTCATAGTCCTAGACCTTTTAGATACTTTACAGGAAGAAATTCTTTCAGAAAAGATTATGAAGTTGATTTTCCACATTATGTAGTTTGTGAGAAGAGATCAGAGTCTTGTCAAAGTAAGAATATTGTTTTTGAAAACAATAAATATATAATTTATAAATAGCAAAATTTTTATTGTTAAAATCATTCACATGTATTCCTACACAAGAAACGTAGTTAAAACAATCAGAGTATGGCAGTGGGTAAAAAATTTGGTTGTTTTTACAATGCCAATCGGTCTTGGAACTCTTGATTTAAGTATACTTTTTAAAGTTTTGATATCATTTTTTGGCATATCATTAATATCTTCGGCCAATTATGTTGTTAATGACATTATTGATATTGATATTGATAAAAGTCACCCCATAAAAAAAAATAGGCCTATTACAAATGGTTCTATAGGTTTAAAAAGTGCAAAATTATTCTCTTTAATTATTTTGGCTTTGGGTTTTCTTATTTTAAATTATTTGAATACTGAAACATTGCTTTTTGGCTTAGCTTATTTTGTTGGAGGAATTTTATATACATGGAAATTTAAATTTATTCCTTATATTGATGTCATAACAATAAGTTTTTTATTTCTAATCAGAGTTTGGATTGGTAGTGCTGCAGTAAATATAGAGCCTTCATCTTTTCTAACATCGTTTATATTTTTTAGTAGTTTATGTCTAGCTCTTTCAAAAAGAATATCAATTTATCAAGATATAAGTATTTTAGAATATTCCAAGTACAAACAATTTCTAACAACTAACTACAATTTAAAATCTTTAAATAATATGTTAAAACTTTTTTCTTTCTTAGCATCAGTTACTTATGCGTTATGGGTCTTTGTTGTAAAAATAAGTTTTGTATTCACACTGCCAAATATTTTTTTAACATTGTCGATTATATTCCTTGTAAGAGTTTTTATTGGCGTAGTAATGGTTAGTAATGGTTCGGGGCTTGAAGATTTTGTGATTTCTATGTTTAAAAACAAAAATGAATTACTTTATCTAATTCTCACAGTCTCATCTTTACTGATAGGTGTCTATGGATAATATTCAAGATATAAAAAGTTGGGGTAGAACCTTTGGTAAAAGAGTTGAGATTATTAATCAAATCGACGAAGACAAAATTATTTTGCCAATTGGCAATTTGAACTCTTATGGAGACAGTTGTATACCTGGTGAGAATTTTGCTTACAAGTTTCAAAATCAAAATAAAATAAATAAAACTATTTTTGATTTTGTAGTCGAGCATCGTCTTAGGCTTTTCGGTATTCCAGGAAAGGCAAATGTCACAATCGGTGGCGCCATAGCTTCAGATGTACATGGTAAAGATAATTTATGGGGTGGAGCTTTTTCGAAAAACATTGAAAGTCTAGAAATTGCAGTATCAAATGACAAAAAAATTAAGGCCGATAGAACAACCAATAGTGAGCTTTTTAAAGCAACTGTTGGGGGAATGGGTTTAACAGGAGTAATAACAGATGTTGAATTCTCAAAAAAATTAGAGCCTTTGTCTTTTTATGCTGAAACAAAGATTACAAAAGGTGAAGGATTGGAATACATGCTAGAAAACTTCAAGATGAAGAATTCAACTTATTGGTCGGCATGGATAGATCTTGTAAATCCAAAAAATAAATGGGTATCATTCAGCTCACAAGAACTACCAAACAATATTGAAGAAGCTGGATTAGAGAATATAAAAACAGGTTTTAAAGATTATGAATTTACAATTAATCTTTCCAATAAGTTTTATATAAAAAATATAAACAAACTTTATTATTTTATAAATAACGAAAAATCAAAAAAAGCAAAGATATTTGAAACATTTTATCCAATAAAAAATTTTTTAGATACAAGATTAATTGCTGGCAAAGAAGGTTTGATTCAGGTTCAATTTGTTGTTCCTGTTGAAAATACGAATAAAATACAGGAGCTTTTACATTTGTTAATAAAGAATAATAATCCAATTTTATGCAGTGTTAAAAGACTTACCGATGGAGAGGGTTATTTAAGTTTTTGCAAAGATGGTTGGACTTTCGCAATTGATTTTCCTAAGAAAACATTTAATACAAAAAGTTTATTAAATTTTAATAAAAAACTTCAAGAACTCGATGGATTAATATACCTAGCTAAAGATTCCGTCTTAGACGAATCATCTTTTAAATTAATGTACAAAAAATTCAATGAGTGGGAAAAGGTTGTAAAATTCTACGACCCAAAAAATCTCTTCCAATCACAAATATCTCATAGGCTTGGATTAAAAAATTGGTAAAAAAGATATTATTTATTGGAGCAAACTCTGATTTTGGAAAATCTGTTATTGAAAGATTTGACATAAAAGGAAATGCATTATTCTGTGTATCGAGAGAAGAGTATCCATTTAGCCATATTAATTCTATAAAAGTTAATAACTACATTGATTCATTAGATGAAATAAAAAAACTTGTAATTGATAATGATATTAATGAGATAGTAATGTTCAATGGTTTCATTTATGAAGGTATCGAAAATAAAGCTATAACTAATAAACAAATTAAAGATACGGTTTACATAAATTTTTTAATACCTGCTGCGATAATAACCTCCTTAAACAAATTAGATATTAAGTTAAGGTTTTCAGTCATTTCATCAATTGCAGCATCGAAATTGAGATTGAAAAATTTTTATTATGGTTTATCGAAGCAAGCACTAGAAGACTTTATTTTAAATCAAAAGACAGGAAAATATTTAATCTTTAGATCTGGATTTATATTTACAAAATTAACAAAACTTCACAAAACACCTCCTTTTGCAATCAGTAAAGAGAAAGCCAGTTTTATTTTTTATAAAAATTTTATTAGAAGACAAAATAAACAAGTTAAATTTTTCTATTCTTCTAAATCGATATTTCTTACTTTCATATTATTTAAATTATTTCCTACTAAGTTGTTAAATTTTATAGAAAAAAAAATACTTTAATTGTTTTGTCGATCAAGTAATACAACATAAAGAATAAAAATTAAAATATATAAAAGTTCGGTCAAGTAACCCACTCCACTAATTGAAAATATGATTAGTAAGCCTATGTGCGCTGTACAGAATAAATAATATTCAAGAGCTATGTCTTTTTTGTTAAAAACTGTATATAGAAATGTTGAATCATAAGCTTTAAACCTTGGTGTTAAAAAAATAGGTAATACTATCATTTGATTTAATTTATTGAAATATTGTTTAAAAATGTATATCAAAATAATTGATATAAAAAGCAAAACAATTTTATTTATTTCAAATTGAAAAGTTTTTTGTAAAACTCTGTAAATATAATCTTGAAAAATCATATTCAAAAAACCGGCTTTATCATTTAACGGTTTATTAATGGAATTATTCTGCTGAAATATATTTTCTATAAAATATAAATATTCAACTCTGTAAAGAAAGAAACTCAGTAGATTCCCAAAAATTTGAGTTAGGATCAAAATGCTTAAATTATTAAACAGAGTTACTTCATTTTTTAAGACTTTGTTAAACAAAAATAACAAAACAAACCAAAAGATGAAAAAGGGCTTGAATAATAACAACAATCCAAAAATAAAGCTTATAAATTTATCGTCAGGATTTCTCAGAGAAACAACAAAACAGTACGCAATTAATATGCCAATTATATATCCAATATTTCCAGTTCTTATTCCGCTGTAATTTGCTCCTAAAAACGACAATACAACAGAAAGATTGATGAAAATATTAAAAGTATTTGTTTTAGCTTGCCTAATTATTGAGAGGAGGAAAAATGAGACTCCAGTATATATCCAAATATAATATGTCAATATAACATTATTGAAGAAGCTAAATTTGCAAATGCTGTAAATAAAATTCCAAATCAATGGTGAGTAGACTGCAGTTAATCCATTGATATCAATTAAGTAAGGATTTTTGTTGACGTATGTTGGGTTAATTTCACAGTAAAGAACTAGATCCCATCCTCTGTATTCATTTACCAAAATGTTTGAAGAAAAAACAATTACACTAAAAAATGTAGTCAAAGCTATGAGCTTTTTATCAATTTTTAAGTTTTTATTAAACCTTTTTTTATTTACCAAGATGATAAAAAATAAAATTAAAAAAATTAAATTGATTAAATTGTCTAATTGGGGATACCAGGTTGTTGATGCTTGACTATAAACACCATCAATCTTTCCTATTTTAAGTATTAAACTATCAATCAATTTTAATTTTGTAGATAAAAAACTAATTAATTCAGTAAAAATTTTAAGAAACAAAATAATAATTACTGTATGCAGTACATATATAAAAGTGTTTTTATATTTAAAAATGTTCATACAAACAATCTAGATGAATTTCTTTATAAAATTTATAAGTTCAGACATTAACTCTTGAAAAATAATATTTTCTGATAAATTATTTCCATCTACTATTCGTCCATCGGCACGTTTTTGAATTTGAAATAGTCCTAAAATATACATTATTTTATTTTCAAAAATTGTTGAAAAAGATTCCAAAAATTCTCTTTTAGATATTAAATAGATGATTAGTGGAATGGAAAGAATCATGAAAATTCTCGTATGATCAAGCGTAAAAAATGAAATAAAAAATATTAGAAAAAATGATAAGATAAATTTTTTATCTCTAATAAGTCCGCTCAAAAATATTGGAATCCATAACCACATAAACAGTGAAATAAAGCCCGCAAGAGTATTTGTAAAAATTGTATCTAAGATTCTATCTAAATCTTTTATTATAAAATCATATCTACTTTCGAACTGACTGAGTTGCATAAGATAAAAGTTGTAGATCAAAAACCCTAAGAATAGAAAAATATAATGCTCAATTTTTAATTTAATGATGTCTAAATATCTTATTAAAACAAAGTAAATTAACGTAACTTGTGGGTGAGAAAAAATCATAACAAAAATTGCAAATCCAGAAATCAAAAATGAGCCATTAAAAGAAGTGAGTAAAAATAATGAACCTGTAATAAAGGTGTCAGGCTTCCCCATCCAATAGAAAATAATTAAATAAAAGGGTGAAAAATATAATATTTTCATAATTTGGTTTCCATTAAAAATTTTTTGATCAAACTTTATAAGTGAGAAAAGTAAGAACAAAAAACCAAGAATTACAACAATCCAGTATGTCAAATTGAGATTATCAATAAATATGTTTATCACAAATCCTATAAAAAATTGAAGTGGACTCTCTTGAACCCATTGTTCGGAATCGATAGAACCAAGTGGGTTATTGTATAAAGATGTATGTTTGTTATATTCGTTTATTCCATAAATAGTTAAAAAAACTGGGATAAACAAAATCAGCTTTTTTAAATACATGGAGCTATTTTTTACTTATTTTTTTCCAAATAAAATATAGTGATAAGAGAATTACAATTGGTAAGGCTATCGCTTGTAGGTTTGCGGCCTGCTGCTGCTCATACACCCAACCACCATTTACGTAATGAGCACATTCAATCCACGAATTTACCATGACAGAGTTTCCTTCAATATCATAAAGTAAAACTTTTTCAAAACTTGGATCGACTTCAAAATTAAAATTAGGGTTATCTGTAATAACCTCTAGATTTTCATTTTTAATGTTTTCGCCACAAAACGTGGTTATTTGTTCACTCATACGTAAGATTTTAATTTATAAAAGTAACAAAATACATAACTTAATAGATATATTGACAACATATTCGGAAGTAGCCACCATCTACTACCGTATTCTGAAGTCAATATACTAAGCAAAATGTTTAGAAAAAATAAAGAAGTGATTAAATTTACAAATTTATTTTTTCCAAATAAACAAAGAAAATATGCAAGAGGTATATAAGTCCAAATATTTATTGGTGAAGCAATTTTATAAATAAAAGATAATACAGGGTTTGACACCTTTCCAAAAATTGAATTAGCGTTTAGTAATTGAGGAAGAGTTCCATCTTTGTTAAATAAAGGATTGTAAATAAAACAATTATCAAAGAAACAGTCCCTAGATCCCTCGCCATATAATCTTTTTATATTTTGAAGTAGAAATTCTCTATTAGTCTGCGAAAAAAAGTTAGTTGAGTAGTTTATTAATGAATTATTTTCTTCATATTCGTCATTTTGTAAATTAGCTGAAATAGTATTTGAGATAGTAAACTCATCATGCAGGATAAGGTTAAAAGACATTATTGAAACAAAAAATAGTAAGAGAATAACTATGTAGTATGAAATCTTTTTATCTAATTTAAACCATATATACAAAATAAACACAAAAATATTGATTACACCTATTGGTCTAATTAAAAATGAGATCATAAAAATAATTGAACTAAATTTTATTTGGTTATTTTTCAACAAATATAACCCATATACGGTGAAAAATATATATGGTATCTCACTAATTATTAACGATGAAAGTTCATAATTATTTGGAAGTATAAGAAAATAACTTAAACCGACAATTGAAAAATTCCCTAACATATTATTTGTTATTTTTCCGATCAAATAAATTGATAATGCAAAGATAGTCAGATAAATATACTTGGCTGTGGAGTAAAAGTATTTACTTAAAATTCCGGATATTATTGGCTGGCCAATTGGCCATTGTAAAAATGGAGTTCCTCCACAATCTAATGAAAGAGTCCCACAGTTTAATAAATTTAACCCTAATAACTCATATGTTCTCGAATCAGGAACTGATGTCCAAAAATATGAATTTTCAATTGAATAAATATTAGAGAACTGAAAAATAAAAAAAGCAAGTGCAAAATAAAAAGGCGAATTATTAATTTCTACTTTTTTAAAAAGAATCAACACAAAGCAAATTAAATTAATAAAAAATAAAAAAATCCAAAAAGGGGTATTCTCAAGTAGCCAATTTGCATAATTACTAACTATTATGCTTTTATTTTGTATAAGCCATCTATTCAAAAATAGATAATTTAAAATCAACATTTGAAAAAATGGGTATCTTAATTTAGATCTATAACTAATTGACATAAATTGTTTCTAAATAGTCAATCGACTTTTGTAAAGCATTGCTAGAATGATTAATTTTATAAACATATTCTGGATTCTTGAGTTTTATTTCCCTGTCTAAAATATTTTCAAAATTACTAATTTGAAAGATTTCACCAATTTCAGTTCTCATTTCGTCTTCAATCAGATTTAAGCCTTTTTCCTTTTTCGAAATTTTCCTTTTAATTTTTTTTGGCGTGTCCAGAAAGGCTACCGGTCTTCCAGTTAAATAAAAAAACTCTAAAGCGATACCAGAAAAATCAGTAATTAACAATTTGTAGGTACCCAAATCATCTAAAGATAAGTTATTATCTATAACGATATTTGGATTTAATGACAGATCGGACAAATTAGTCATTGGATGAGGTCTAAAAATGGTCTCGATTTCATTAAAAGTTACAATTTTATTTAGTTCAGAAATTATTTGTTTTACTGAAGACATTTCCCAAGTGGGTGCAACAAGGACTTTTTCTTCAAAATCAATATTTTTAAATGGTTTTATAGAATCGAATAATAAATAGCCAGTTGTAAAAATTTTTGTTTTTTTTGAAACTATAAATTTAATTTGTTCAGAAATGGTAATCGATGGGGAAAGAATGTAATCAAAATAATAAAATGAATTTTTGGTATACATTTCATTTGGGCTGACTAATGAGTGAAACAAATAAATATATACTGGTCTATTTGGTTTCGGAAGAACTTTTGATTTTGGAAAAAATGACTGACCTATTCCAGGAGTTGTAGTAAAAAATAATTTTGATTCACAGTTAGAAAGCAATTTAATTTTTTCAACATCAGAACTTGCTTTAATAAATTCTGTATTTTTAGAAAACTGTCGTTCGTCATTAAGGCTTTCTTGACAAATTACATCGATTTTGTAATTATTCTTATCAAAATATTTTAAAAGTGGTGAAACAAACCTGTAGTGACTTTCATTTTCAATAAAAAAGGTTATATCTTTCATAATTTAAATTTTATTAAATTATAGTAATTGTATGAAAGAACCGCAGGTATATGTTGGGATGAGCGCAGATATTATTCATCCAGGCCATATGAATATCCTTAAAATTTCAAAGTCTTATGGAGAAGTTACAGTTGGGTTATTAACTGATGAAGCTATAAGCTCTTATAAAAAAATTCCAGTGATGAGTTACGAAGAAAGATTCGAAGTATTGTCAGGTGTTAAATATGTTGATAACATAATTGAACAAAAAACACATGACTACACAGAAAATTTAGATAAATTAAAGCCTGATTTTGTAATACACGGAGATGATTGGCAAACGGGTATTCAGAAACCAGTAAGAGACAAAGTAATCCAGTCTTTAGATAAGTGGGGTGGAAAATTAATTGAAGTTCCATATACCGAGGGGGTCTCCTCAAAACAATTAAAAGCTTCTTTACAAAAAGGCGTCACAACGGAACAACGTCTAAAATCTTTAAGAAATTTATTAAATTTTAAAGATACAATCAGATTTCTCGATATACATAATGCACTATCTGCAATAGTAATTGAAAATGCAAAATATGAAAAAAATGGAAAAATCATTGAATTTGATGGAATGTGGGGAAGCAGCTTAACTGATTCTACCTCAAAAGGTAAACCAGATATTGAAGCTGTAGATACAACTTCAAGACTTAATACTTTAAATGAGATTTTAGAAGTGACAACGAAACCAATTATCTATGATGGAGACACTGGTGGAAAACAAGAACACTTTATATTTACTGTTCAAACTCTAGAAAGACTAGGTATATCTGCAGTAATTATTGAAGACAAAAAAGGCCTTAAAAAAAACTCCTTGTTTGGCAATACTGTAAAACAAGAACAAGAAGATGTAGATGTTTTTTGCGAAAAGATAATTACAGGAAACAAGGCCAAGAAAACAGATGATTTTATGATCTTTGCGCGTATTGAAAGTTTAATATTGGATAAAGGATTGTCTGATGCCCACCTAAGAGCAGAGCGTTATGCAGAGGCGGGAGCAAATGGAATTTTAATACATAGTAAAGATAGCGATGAAAAAGATATTTTAAGTTTCATTAAAACGTTTAAGAAAAATAGTATATTACCAATAGCTATTGTTCCTACAACCTACAATCATGTTCATATAAGTGAGTTTGAAGAATTGGGTGTTGATATAATTATTTATGCTAATCATCTTTTAAGAAGCGCGTATCCATCAATGCTGAAAACTGCAGAAAGCATTTTAAAATATGGAAGAACAAATGAAATTGAAAATGATTTAATGTCTATCAAAGAAATTATTAATTTTATACCTTCAAGCCTAGATGATTAATACAAAAGAATTTATTGAACAATTAATCTTAAATGATATAAACTTCTTTACTGGTGTCCCTGATTCCCTTCTGTCAGGTTTTAGTGAGTCGTTACATTTTGATTTTAAAAACAAAAACCATGTAATCTCTGCAAATGAAGGAAGTGCTGCTGCAATAGCTATGGGACATCATTTGTCTACAGGTAAGATCCCTGCTATTTATATGCAGAATTCAGGCTTGGGTAATTTCGTAAATCCATATGTTTCTTTAATGCATAAAGAAATTTATAATATTCCATTTTTATTGATAGTTGGTTGGAGAGGAAATCCTGAAATTAGTGACGAACCTCAACATTTATTTCAAGGTAAAATCACAATTGATTTGCTTGAGTTGTTAGAAATTCCATATTTAATAATCGATGGAAACACAGATGAAAAATTGATATTTGAAAGTATGAACATTTCACTATCACAAAATAAACCATTTGCATTAATAGTAAAAAAAGATACTTTTTCAAACAAAGGAAGATCTTTTGAAAATGATACGAATCTATTAACCAGAGAGGATGCTTTAGTAAGCTTTTTAGAAATCTTTGATAAAAATTCAGTATACATATCTACTACTGGAAAGCTCTCAAGGGAGTTGTACAAAACTAGATTAGATAATGAAGAAATTACAAATGACTTCTATACAGTTGGTGGCATGGGTCATGCATCGGCAATATCATTGGGCATAGCATTAAATAAAGAGGAAAAAACTATTGTATGTCTTGACGGGGATGGTTCAGCTTTAATGCATTTGGGAAATATAGGAACTATTGGAGCAATGGGCCTTCAGAACTTTTATCATGTTTTGTTTAATAATTCATCACATGAATCAGTTGGGGGCCAACCTAACATTTACAAAGACTTGAAAAGAAAAGATTTATTTTATGGATTAAATTATAAGAATTACGTTTATGTTGAGAATAAAGATGAGATTAAAAAAATCAATATAAGTGAATTAAAAGGTCCAACATTAATTGAAGTAAAAGTACAAAACAGTTCTGATAAAAATTTGATTAGGCCTGATAAATCACCAGTTGAAAACAAAAAGCTTTTCAGATCTAAACTTAACAAAGGTTAATATTGGAAAACGTTAAAGAAGAAATTTTAAATTCTTTAAAAAATATTCAATCCTTAGTTGTTTTTACAACCAAAGGAGCTAGAAAAAGAAAAACTACGAATATTTTTGAGGTAATTATTAAAGAATTAAAAATGCATTATGAATATTTTTACGTAGATGAATACCCAAACTTTAGGCAAATTAATGAACTGAATAAACTAAATAAAAATTTTGATGCAGTTATGTCCATAGGGGGTGGTAGTGTAATTGATTTAGCCAAAATTTTTTCTTTGACTACTAGTGATAAAAAAGTTAATTCCATAAATGATTTAAAAATTAGAGAAAAGAAAATTTTTCATATAACGATTCCAACAACATCTGGAAGTGGTGCTGAAGAAACTATTTTTGCAACAATTTGGGATAGAGTAAATTTAAAAAAATATTCCTTTGAAAATAAAAATCTAAAACCTGATACAGTTTTTTTAATTCCAGAACTTACAGCCTCAATGTCTAGTCATTTAACGATTACTACCGGATTAGACGCAATTTGCCATTGTGTAGATAGTATCTTATCAAAAGCTGCAAGTTCAGATTCCTATGAGCTAGCAAATAGTGGTTTGAAACTTTTGACCTCGAATTTAGAATTAGTAATTAACAATCCTTCAAACCTTGAAGCAAGAACTAAAATGTTGTTGGGATCAAATTTGGCTGGAAAGGTTATTAACAAAACTAGGACCTCGATTACACACTCTATTTCATATCCATTAACAAACTATTACAATTTAGACCATGGTCTCGCCTGTGGCTTTTCGCTTATGGAAGTAGTTGACATTAACAAAAATAAATTTATTGAAATTGGAATTGACAACTTACATGATAGATTATTTTCAATTTTTGAAAATTTAGAAATAAAAAAAATTTTTCAGCAACACATAAAAGAAATAGATATTGAAAATATTTCTGAAAATGTTTTATCAAATAAGCGCAGCTCTAATTACTATAAGTCGTTAGATAGAGAACGTACAGAAGAGATTATTTACAATTCAGCCAAAAAATATGGAATTGAAGTAATATAGATTTTATGATTGAATTTGGAACAAATCTAAATTATCTTGACCCAGGAACTGGTTCCTATTTATATCAAGTTCTAATAGCTGCTGGGATTACAGTTGGAGTCTATTTTAAAAGTGTAAGAGTATCAATTATTTCATTTATTGATAAATTTAAAGATTTTTTAAACAAATCAAAAAAGTAGTGTTCAAAAATGAAAACTAAAAAAGTTTTTAGTTTTTTAAATTCGAATAAAACAAATATCCAACAATCAATATTTTTAATTTTAATTCTTACTTGTCTTCTATCTGTTTTTACAAAAGGATTTCCAAAATTAAATTTAGACTTCTACAATCAATACACCTCTTTTTTTGTTTCTCCTAATCACATTGATAATGATACTTTGCCTCCTTTAAATGGGAACTGCTTATACACTCCTTCATCTTTCAAATCTAATCTAAACAAAATTAATGCTAATTTAGAGACGAATGTAATTGAACAATTTAACACTGAGAAGGTTTTAAGTAATATCAAATGTTTTGGAAGAATTGAGGGTGCTAATTTTAATCAAGGGGAACTGTTAAAAAATATTGATAAGGAAGTCAATTTAGTTGTAACAGTGCTTAATAAAGAGCATCAGTATGTATTAATTTTTGTAACATCTCTACTGATATTTAAAATAATTTACAACATTTTTAATATTGAAAGAATAGATTCACAATTTAGCAGCTTGAGTTTGTTTTTAATTATTATTAACTTCGTTTTAACAATGACCTTATTTACTAATCTAAAAGTAATTTTTGATCAAAACATATTAATTTCTACAATAATTTTTTCACTCTTAACATTTTTTTTTGCAAGAAGATATCAATATAAAAAAGCAGAAAACTTAGTTTTAAATTTCTTGTTAAGTTTATCGTTGCCTATTTTTATAATTATTTTTCTCCATTACTCACTCGGAGTAAAAAGCAACTACTTGTCGTCTGGTGTTTTCATTAGTTTTTTTATAGTTTTTTATAACCTATTAACAAAAAAACTAAACACTGAAACTGTCAATAAATTTAACTTTTTAATAATGGTTTTTATACTAATATCGAGCCCAGTAAATCTCTTGTTTAAAGACACAGTAACTTCAGATTCAGAAAATATAAAAAATAATTTTAATACTTCAAATAAAACTGTTGTCCATGTTATATTAGATTCGCTTCATGATGATATCGAACTTGATACACAGAAAATAACTGTTCACAATTATAAAAATTTTAGAACAACTGGAGTTTCAACTCGAAATTCTTTAGCTGAGTTATTTATAGGAGATGTGTGGGTTGGTGATGAAAATTTTCAGGATTTTGTGACAGCCAGTTCAACCTCTGAAAAAAATCTTATAAATGAGTTAAGTGCCCATGGTGTAGATACATATTTATATACGGATAAGCTTTCAAGGTATTGGAATAATGAGATATATTCAAGGTTTAATAATTCTTATGTTACTGAAAAAGCAGTTCTAGATACAGATTATAATTTTTCCTTTATAAGCTTATTTAGTAATTGGGCCTTGTTCTTTAATCTTGATTTATTAGGTTTTTATGAATTTAATTTAGATACAACACTAGAAGATATTAGTCTGATTTCTCTTTATAACTTGGATTTAGCTCTTGATGACTACAGAGCTTTATTACAAAAAAATAATTATTCTGACTCATATTTTTTTATTCATCTTCTAATTCCTCATTCTCCATGGAACTTAGATAATGAATGCAATTATAAAGAACGACAGTATTCAAATCCAGATAGTTCATACAGATGTGCTGAAAAGTTAATTGATTTTATACTCACAAATTTTGATGATAAAAATACATTAATTGTTATACATGGGGATACAGGAAACACTTGGGACTTGAATCCTGTAGAAAAAAACGATAGAAATATAAGACTAAATGAAGCAACAAAATCATCACTAATCATAAAATACCCTGAAAATAGATTTACTAATCAGGATCAAGACTTAGTTTATTTTACTACGGATATAAAGTTCGTAGTAAAAGATTACTTTATGACAAATGAGAACATTGGTTTATCAAACATACAAATGTTTACAAATTTTATTACTACTGAACCAAATCCAACACTTGATAAAAATTATGAAATTTTAGAAATCGAGTACATGTTTGAAAAATAAGTTACAAAATCTTTTTTTATTAATGATGTTGGTTTTCCTGTTTAATGGGATTTTCAATGGACCTCAAGATATTATTTATGACTATATACGTGTTGCCTCTGGTGGTGAAAAAGTTGCATTAAAAAATTTTTCCGATGAGAATTTAATTCCATTAAATGGTGAATGTTTATTTTCAAAAGAGCACTTAGAAGATTTTATAGAACAAAAAATCCAGAGAGAAATTGAAATAATTGAGACAAATGAATATTTCTTGCTTCAAGATAGTTTGTCGTTTGAAAAATTAAAATGTTGGGGAAGAATATCTGGATCTGAATATCCACAGTCTGTAAACGTTAACGAAATAGATAATAATATATACATTACGGTTCAAAAATTAAATATTTTTCAACAATTCTTATTTTCAAATATCTTGCTTTTCTTAGTTTTTAATCTTATTTTTAAGAACAAAGCAAGTATAAAAAATCCTAAATATATAGCATTTTCAACATTAATTGCGTTATTTTCTCCTGGACTAGTTGAAAACCTAACTTTTTATTTTCAATTGAGAAAGTATGCATACTGCATAATTTTAGTTTTACTAATAAATATACTTTTAAGAAATTTAAAGAGCCTTGAATTAAACGGTGCATTAAGTTTATTTATTTTACAAATAAACTCGTTTAGTATTTTGTATTTTGCATTTTATGTATTTGGTGCAAATTTCAATCATGAAATATTTATTTATTTACTGGGAGTCACGTTTTATTTGAACCTATATTTCAAAATTCACAAATTGTTTGATCAGAGAGTTTTATTTTTTATATCTTTATTTTTTATTATTAATTTGCCAAATAATCTTGCATTTGATTTTTCGAAAAACTGGTTTAGAAATGTTAATTATTCGAGTGAAAAAATACAGAGCTTGGAATCAAGAAATGTAGTTCATGTAATTTTTGATACATTTTCCTCTTCAAATGCACTCAAAGTTCCAATAAATGACCTGGAAGGACTTCAAAGAGTTGAAAATTTTTATTCTACGGGTCCTTATACAGTTCAGTCTTTAGTTGATATGTTTAATGGTGATACCTGGAATGGAGATTTAATAAATTTTCAAGAATATAGAGAAAGTGTTGCAACTGATAGAAATAGTCTGATAAATAAATTAAATAATAACAACGTAAATACTTATCTTTATGTAGACGACTTGTCCTTTAGTTATGTAAATGAAATATATTCTTCTTTTAAATTTAAAAATGTAAAGAGCAACAAAGACTTGGTGCCCGAATCATGGGTAATATTTGATAATAAACCTAAAGAGGATACTAGATCATCAAACAATGTATTCACGTGGTCATTGAGATATAGTTTAAATTTTTTAAATATTAAAGATTTTGATTATTTTGATTTTCAAAATCCACAAGTCCCGATTCAGCTTTTACAAAATTTTAGTGATGAATTTTCACAAACAAGCTCTCAGGGTCTTAATTACTACTTTCTTCATTTGTTGATGCCTCATGAGCCTTATAAGGTTGATTCCTTTTGCAATTATCTAGACCAGATTCAACAAACTCCTAAAATGTCTGAGGACTGTGCTGTATTTATGATAGAAACTCTTGTAGATTTTATAAATGCCTCTAACAAAGAAACCTTGCTGATCATCCATGGTGATACAAGCAACTATGAAGATGAAGACATTACAACCCTTGAAACACTTAAAGACGTAGATAAAGAGGACCTACAATTATTTTTTCAAAAAAGAGTTGATATTGGTTTTCTAATTCTTAATCCTCAAGCTGAGAAAAATATATTTGGATCGGGCAACAAGTACACTACTTTTCTGAAATCTCTTATTGAAGAGTTTTTACTAAATAATTCCATGCCTAAGTATGGAAATGATTTTGAGCCAGACGATTTATATATGTTCAGAACTCAAAATTGGAATAAAGAAGTTAAAGAATATGTGAAAATAGAGGTTGATTGGTAACTAATTATTAATATTATATTTTACAAGTGTAGAGTTAGTTTTCTCCAAAAAAAGATCTTTCACGTAATTATTGTTCTTCATAATTACATCTAATTGATCAATAGTTATACTCGATTCAGACTCTTGGTAAATAAATCGTAATTTTTGGTTTTCAAAAAGAAAATAAATAGTCTCTGGATTATTTTTAAAAATATATTGATTAATTAAGTCGGGTATCTTTTCTTGATATAAACATGAACCAAAAATAGTTTTTTCATCTTTCCCACCATATAAACAATAATTTTCACCCCAAGCATCTATATAAGTGTCACTCGGCTTGTAAAATTCTACTCTTTCATTCAGATAAACAATAGTTGGTGATGCGTATGAAAGGTCTACAAAAAGACTGAATTCTGAATCATCATTTTGAAGTATTTTAAAAGATTCTTCGGAATCTTGAACTGCTGTTAATGGTGCAGTGGGATGTGCTGCCATTCCTGTAATTAAGAGAAAAAAGAGAATTGAATTTTTGATATATTTGTTGAAATTTACCTTATCAATTCCAATTGCAATGATAATAAAAATTAGAGGTGTGAGAATGACATCTCCCTTCAGTGTTCCAAAAGGGTATATTCCTAATACAAAAAGGAGAACAAAACTGCTGAGAGAAAGCAAAGGAATTGCATTCTTGGTAAAGTCTCTAACTAAAGTAAATAATGATATAAAAAACAATATTGTAAAAATTGCTATGAATCCACCGTCATAGAATGAACGTAAAAACATTAATGCAAGAAATCCATTATTGATAAATTCTCCTCTTAAGTCAAAAGTTGACGCCTGATAAAATTCAATAAATCCACCATCAAATAATGCTGGAATTATTATGAAGTAAAGAATTAAAATAACCACAAACAATCCAGTAAGAAAATATTTAATATTTTTACTTTTAATAAATGAATAAATTTCCAAAAGTGCAATCGGTATAATTGCTGCTCCAACTATGAGTATCCATAAAATTTTTTCAAAATTATCTAAAATATTTTTTTTTCTTGGAAAACTGTAGATACTTAACACTCTAACCATTGCAAATGCCTCCAAAGGATAATTCTTTAAATGAATCGAATAAATTCCAAGGCTCGGTGATATTCCAATCAAAAATGCCGTAAAAAGTGCGACATACAAATTAACTTGGCGTTTTATGAGATAGTTATAAGCAATAAATGGAACAAGTATGCCCCATAATGTGCTTGACAAAAAAATGATTAATTTTGTGGATAAGCCTAATTTAGATAATAAAAATACTAATCCGCTAAAGCCAACACTTCTCTGTGCAATCAACATAAACCAATCGAAGTTTGGAGAATAAGTAACTATATATTCAAAAGCATCATCATTGTTTAAAACCTCATAATTAGTTAAATTAAATTTATTGATTGCAGAAATAAGGAAAATTAATAATAAAAAGTAATAATTCTTGTGTTTCATAATTTTTAAATGTTTAAATTTTGTGTAAATAGTCATCTAAAATTTGTCTAGCTATTTCTATATCAATACTGTTTTAAGATTAATCTATAAATATGGAATCTTCTAAAGTTTATTTAAAAGAAATTAAAACTGTTATATATGAGATTATTCAACAGGAAAATATAGACACAATTTTAAACTTTCAATTGTCAAAAAATGAAGAATACGATATCCAGTGTAATGATTTTGTAAAATTTAAAGAGTTGCCCAGTGGATTAAAAACAAAAATTGAGGATAAGTTATCTGCTCTTATTTTCATAGAAATCTGTTCATTTTCTTCAAATAATTTTCTAAATATAAGATTTTCAAATATTTATTTTGAAAATTGTTTAACTGCAAAACAAAATTACGAAAAAGCCGAAAAAAAGAAAGTTTTACTAGACTACGGGGGCTTCAATATAGGTAAAGCACTGCATGTAGGTCATATTAGGTCACTTAATATAGGTAGGTCTTTAAAAAATTGTCTAAAGTTTGTGGGATATGACGTAAAATCAGATATTCATTATGGTGATTGGGGCGTTCAAATGGCACAAATTATAAGCTATATTGAAAAAGAAAATATTAAAGTTCAAACGCTCTCAATTGAAGATTTAGACTCAATTTATCCAAAAGCATCTAAATTATCAAATGAAAATAGCGAGTTTTCAAAAATGGTTTCAGATACACTCCAAAAATTAAATAATAAAGATCAAGAAAAAACGGATATTTGGAAAAAAATTTATAAAATATCCACAAATGAGATTGAAAAAATTTTAGTTAATCTCAAATATGAATTTGATTTACATTATGGAGAAAGCGATGTTATAGACTTAATTCCTCAGTTAATTAAAGAATATCAAAAACAAAAACTAATAGTCACAGATGATGGTGCTTTAATTGCAAATGACAAACAAGATCCGCCAGCACTATTGGTAAAATCTGACGGTACTTTTATGTATTTAACAACTGATATCGCAACAATTGTTTCAAGAGAAAAAAATAATAAAAGTGATTTGTACATTT
>MDSZ01037220.1_pt1 | contig 21254 bp, 36 predicted proteins | sample 811201 | NCBI WGS metagenome assembly MDSZ01 (sample SAMN05326647, study PRJNA326480) | marine metagenome | isolation source: seawater | place: Indian Ocean: North | collected 2010 | reverse complement strand
TGAGACATTCTCTGAGTTGGTGCTGACTGATAAACTGACTGTTATTGGTGGTGCATCTAACCAGTTGGAATCTGTATTCTCAGGTCCTGTTACCTTCCAGAAGAAAGTAACATCACAGGATACACTGCAGACTCTTAACCTTACATTGTCTAACGACGATGGCACGGTGCTAAGAAATACATTCCTTGCAGAAGAAAATGCTCAAGGATTGCCCGTAGTTGACGGTGGTGCTGCATTCAATGACGGGGATATGTGCTATAACATTGACTGGACACCAGGTCATTTCTTGGGTTGGATTTATGAGTCAGGCACATGGTATAAGTTTGGATTGAGTGATACTACACCTATCACATCCAATAGATTCGGTGGTGAAACACATTATGGTATTGGTGAGGCACCTGATGCAAACAATAGATTTAGAATTACAGGTAACGTTGCAGTTACTGGTGACATTGATGTATCTGGTAAGTATGGTTGCTCTGATAAGTATTCACTAGCAACTGGTGTAAACAATGGTAATAATGGGGTGATGTATTCAGGTAATGGTAGCACTACATCGTTTGCTATCTCACCTGGTCACACTGCATTTTCCGTTTTGGTATTCCTGAATGGTGTCTGCCAGAGACCTGGCACTGATTACACTGTTACTGCAAATGCTGTTGACTTCTCAGTCGGCACAACACCGCAGACTGGTGATAACATTCAGATTCGTGAATTGGTAATTTAATTCTAAATAGTCACAAAGGGGAATCCTAATGTCCACCAAGATTATAGGAAACCAGATTGATGCAACAACGAGAGCAATTATGGAAGCTCTCCAAGTAACCGAGCAAATCAATCTTCCTAGCTTAAATCAGTCTCAAATTAATGCGTTGGGTACACCTGCATATGGCACGTTGGTGTACAATACTACCGAAGATATGGCGCAGATATATCTGCAAGATGCTGCCCAAGGTGTGCCAGGTTGGGATGATGTAGGTGGCGGTGGTCCGTCAGTTGGTGAAGAATCAATTATTAGGACAAATGGTCCACAAATTGAGCAAGATTTGACTGTTGGTCCCTCTGCGAATGGTGGCGCAGAGTTTACCAATGGTTTCACTGCTGGTCCTGTTACCATTCAGAATGGTAGGACTGTGACTATTGAGAATGGTGCATCGTGGTTCTTACTTGGTGGTGAGGATAACGACATTGGTGAAGGTCAAGTGATGCAAGTTAGATACTCGCAGACTCCTGCTAGTAGATACTTACTTAGAAACAACAACTTGACTCCTATTCCTGACTTGGAAGTAACTATCCAACCATCACACACCAACTCTAAGATTCTGTTGATGGCAATGATTAACAGTAATGCTAGACACGTTACATCATTTGGTTTCTTAAGAAACAATGGTATAATTACCAATGGACTATCTGGTAACACTAACGTTGGTAGCGGTAGTGTTGCTACTACCTATCATAATAGGGATACTGGTGGAGATATGTTTAATACTTTTATACAGTATATGGACATGCCTAATACCCAGAATCCTACCACATATTCCGTTGGTGCATCTGCATCATGGAGTGGTGGCACAAGAGACCTCTACATTAATGATAGAGATAGTAATGATATGAGGTCAATCAGCTCACTTATTGCAATGGAAGTTAGAGGATGAATTTCACTGATACTGAGAAAGCAGACGCTATCTCAAGACTGCGACCTGATGTTAATTTCACTATCAAAGATGGTGATGAAATTATTTTTCCAGATAATGATGCATCTGCACCCCCACGTGCACAGTGGGAAGCAATGTGCGAGCAAATAAGAAAAGAAAATGAAATTGCTGAAAAGCATAAGACTCCACCAGCACCTGCAGTTGCAGATATGTTGGAAATGCTGTGGCATGACATTCATTTGAATTCACTAAATAAGGGTGGGAGTTTCTACAAACTCTGTTATCCACACTTCATAAATAAATCAGTAGGATAGTAAACAATGGCACAGTTAAAACTGGGAGCTCTTAAAGATCTACAAAATGCTGGGGGTTTCACCTTCTCCTCTAGTGGTGTTACTTGTAATGGCAACCTGACTGTGACTGACATCGTTATCGATGGCACTATCTCTGGATCCTCTGGATTTATTATTCCAAATCCATCTGGTAACAGCGGAAGATTTTTAACAAATAATGGGTCCTCATTATCATGGGGAGACGTAAATATCTCGGCAGGCATTCGCTCAATGCAGGTCTGGACTGGTAATGGCACATGGAATAGACCATCTGGTGTCAGGACTATCATGGTTACAGTTACAGGAGCTGGTGGCGGGGGAAGTGGATTCTGTGAGTCTGGAGGTGCTGGTGGCACATCTAGGAGACAGATTAATGTGACAAACGTTTCTAGCGTTGGTGTCACAGTTGGTAATCCTGGTGGTGGTAGTAACTATTCAGGATGTGGTGGCACAGGTAATACATCAAGTTTTGGCAGTTATTGCTCAGCATCTGGTGGATATGGTGCTAATTGCAGACAACAACATGCTGGAGGCATTGGTGGCAATGGGTCTGGCGGGTCTCTAAATATCTACGGTGGTGGAGGTAATGGACACGGCTCTTATCACTCGTATGGTAACCATAGTTGTGGACAATCTTTCTACGGTGGCGGTCAACCTGCTTCACACGTGCAGCGTAACTATGCACACAGACACCAATCTCATGCTGCATGGGGTGCTGGTGGTAACGGTGCTAGAGAAGGTAACAGAGGTGCACGAGGTCGTGAAGGTGTGGTCGTTGTCTACGAATACTACGGATAAATACTTAAAATCTTACTGCTATGTCTAAGCTAAAAGTTGCTTCAATCCGAGATTTAACCGACCAGTATGGATTCTCCCTGTCTGGTGGTGGTATCTCTACGATTGGCACACTCACCGTTGGAAACTTAGTCATTAATGGACAGATTCAAGGTCAGTCCAACTATGTAATTCCACCTCAAACTGGTAACTCGGGTAAATTCCTGCAATCTACTGGTAGTGGGTTGCAATGGGCAGAAGTATCAGCATCGACTGGTATTAGAAGTATGCAAGTGTGGACTTCTAATGGCACTTGGTCTAGACCTAGCGGTGTTAAATCTATTCTAGTTACTGTTACTGGAGGTGGTGGAGGTGGAAGTGGATTCCAAGAATCAGGAGGTGCAGGTGGCACATCCGAAAGAGTCGTCGATGTTACTAACGTCTCCAGTGTTGGTGTCACAGTTGGTAACCCTGGTGGCGGCACAAATTACTCTGGTTGTGGTGGCGGTGGCAATACTTCGTCCTTCGGTGGATATTGTTCGGCGTCTGGTGGATACGGCGCTAACTGCAGACAACAGCACGCAGGCGGTATTGGAGGCAATGGGTCTGGAGGATCGCTGAATGTATACGGGGGCGGTGGCAATGGTCACGGGTCTCACTATTCATATGGTAATCACACTGCTGGTGGTAGTTACTATGGTGGTACTCAACCATCATCTCATGGTCAGTCCAATTATGCCCATCGACATCAGTCCCATTGTGCATGGGGTGCTGGTGGTAATGGTGCTCAGCACGGCAACCGTGGTGCTAGAGGACGTGAAGGCGTCGTCGTCGTAAGAGAGTTTTACGGTTGATAAATAACGCAGAGGGAAACAACTAATGTCTGTCTTAAAAGTTGGTAACGTTAGAGACCTTGCTGGTATTTCTGGATTCGATCTTTCCAGTGGTAGCATCACGGCACTTGGCACGTTGAAAGTTAACAACATTAACATCAACGGCAATATCTCTGGCTCGTCTAACTATAATGTCCCCTCGCTTTCCAGTGGTAACTTTTTGACAACCAATGGCAGTAGTATGTCATGGGCAAACTTATCTGCTACCAGTGGATTCAGGTCAATGCAGGTGTGGACCAGCAATGGCACATGGAATAGACCTAGCGATGTAAAAACTATTGAAGTTAGTGTAACTGGTGCAGGAGGAGGTGGAAGTGGTTTCGCTGAATCTGGTGGTGCTGGTGGTACATCACAAAGAGTTATTGATGTAACTAACGTAACCAGTCAAAGTGTTACAGTAGGAAATCCAGGCGGTGGTACTAACTACTCAGGATGTGGTGGTAGTGGAAACACTTCTTCATTCGGTGGTTATTGCTCAGCATCTGGTGGATATGGTGCTAACTGTAGGCAACAGCACGCAGGTGGTATCGGTGGTAATGGAAGTGGTGGTAACCTCAACGTCTATGGCGGTGGTGGTAACGGTCATGGAAGTTATCATACTTATGGCAACCACTCGACTGGTATGTCATATATGGGAGGTGGACAACCATCGTCTCACGTCCAAAGAAATTATGCACACAGACACCAATCTCACGCAGCGTGGGGAGCAGGTGGAAACGGAGCTCGTGAGGGTAACCGTGGCGCTAGAGGTCGAGAAGGCGTCGTCATAGTTTATGAATACTATGGTTAATAAATAACACTGTAAGGAGATTAAAGAATCATGGCTAAATGGGCTCTTGTAAATGCAAATACTGGACAGTTGTCTGATATCGTTGATGAAGCAGACAAGTTTGAAGTCTATGAAGGTGCTGACGCTGACCTGAAATGGTGCGAAGTGCCCAACGATGCCACGTATGAGCATGTTATGATTAATGGTGTCGTGGTGCATCACGCTGACACTGAAGATGCTCGCGTCCCCGCAGTTGTCACTCGTGCATTGGCATATGGTCCCTTGGGTGACCAACTTGACATGATGTATAGAGACCAAATTAACGGCACAACTACATGGAAAGACCATGTTGCTAACGTTAAAGCATCAACAACTGCACCGACCTCTATCCCTGAATTCGTAGAGGACCCCAAAAAAGTCCAGTTAGTAGGACGTAAAGCATGGGATCCTTGGGTGGATAACTGGGTACCCCCAACTTAAAGTATTAACTTTATTATGAAAATTTGTATTGTAGGAGGTGGCACCGCTGGATGGATGACCGCCTCTACTTTGATTAAGGCATATCCTGATTGGAAAGTAACTCTGTTTGAGAGTCCTAACATTCCCACTGTGGGTGTAGGAGAATCAACAACACAGTTTTTTAGACAGTGGTTATATTTCCTTGGATTAAAAGATGAAGAGTGGATGGCAGCATGTGATGCCACATATAAACTATCAGTAAGATTTCATAACTTCCACAAACAAGGTGACACACCATGGCAATATCCTTTTGGATTGCCTAGAGGGTTTGCAACACCTGACACGTGGTTTTTTAATGCCAAGAAATATAATTGGAGCAACGATAAGTTTGCCAAGGATTATTATTTGGGTGCAGCATGTGCTGATGCTAATAAGATACCCGTAGATGATGAGCATTTCCCGTTAGACAAACATACTGGATTCCATTTTGATGCAGTTAAGTTTGCTAATTGGTTACGGGATAACTATGCAATACCACGGGGTGTTGAGCATATCCAAGAGACAGTTGATAAGAGTATATTAAATGAGGAGTATGACTTATTCTTTGACTGCACAGGATTTAAGTCAATGCTTAATGATAGTGAGTGGATTGATTACAGTGACTATCTACCAAATGACAGGGCATGGGTAACACGTAAGCAATATACTGTGCACATTGAGAATGAAATGGTGCCTGTTACTGACTGCACAGCACTATCATCTGGATGGGTGTGGCGTGTACCTACGTGGGGTAGAGTTGGCACAGGATATAATTTCTCCAGTAAATATCAGACTGAGAAAGAAGCATTGCATGAATTTGCAACGCATCTGAAGACAGACATGGAAGGATTCAGACTGGTAGAATATAAGACAGGACGTAAGAAAGAGATATGGAATGGTAAGGTAGTATCTATTGGATTATCCTCTGGTTTTATTGAGCCATTAGAATCTAATGGTCTATTGTCAGTGCATACATTCCTATTGTTTTTTGTTAAAGCAATGGGTAATAGAAGTCATGTCACTCAGTATATGAGAGACACATTTAATAGTGAGGCAGGTGATGCATTTGACACATTCTCATCATTTGTTGCACTGCACTATTCATTGACACAACGTAATGACTCACCATATTGGAGAGCAGTAAGTAACATTAGATATCCTAAGATTGGATTACTTGAAAGATGTCAGCGACTGTTTATGTCACCATCATCGTCATTTATTGATGGTATTACATTCGGTCAGTTGGATGGTCTACTGGCAGTGATGGCAGGACATGGGTGGAATCCATTTGACAATGTGTCTATGAATGAGATAGAATTCCATGGAGGTGTGCCCGATGATGCCCCTGCTAACAATCTAGAGATACCTGAATGGGACCTAGATAGTTTACCATCACCATATGAGTATTATAAGAGGACCATCTATGAAAATTGAATCAGTATGTATTGTAGGTGGTGGTAGTAGTGGATGGATGACAGCAGCAATGTTGTCACATTGTTTTCCAGACATGGAGATTGCTCTCATTGAGAGTCCTGATGTTAAACCTGTTGGTGTTGGTGAGTCTACACTCGGACACTTCAATAGGTTTTTAATTCGTCTAGGTTTACACAATAAAGATGCAGAGTGGATGCCTTATTGCAACGCAACTTATAAGACATCGATTGCATTCAAGAATTTTAGAGAGGGTAACGGTGAAAGATTCCATTATCCCTTTGGTAATTTTAATATCAATGACACATACTGTGACAACCCTATCAGATTCTATGAGTTAGCACTCAAGTATCCTGATTTATATCCACCTGAAGAGTTTGCTCGCTTCAGTAATAAGTCCACGTGGTTGGCAGAAAAGACTAAGTATGCTGATAGTATTCCTGGCACTGACTGGAATCCTATGCTAGATGTGTCATATCATTTTGATGCTGAATTGTTTGGACAATATCTACGTGACCACCATTGTATACCTAATGGTGTGGTGCATATTAAAGCAAACATTGAGAATGTAGTTAAGAAACCTGATGGATATGTTGAGTCCATCATGACTACTGAAGGTGGAGTTATCACCACTGACTTATACATTGACTGCACAGGTTTTAAGTCACTGTTACTTGAGCAGCATATGGGTAGTGAGTTTGTCCCATTCAAACATAAACTATTCAATGACACAGCACTAGCAACTAAGATTGAATACAGAGATATTGAAAACGAGATGGAGCCATACACAGATTGTGTGGCAATGGATTATGGATGGGTGTGGAATATCCCGTTGTGGAATAGAATTGGCACGGGATATGTATATTCCTCTGACTATATCAATGAGTGTGAGGCAGAGGTAGAATTTAGAAAGTATCTAAGTGCCCGTTTTTGCCAGAAATGTGCAGAAAATGCTGAAATGAAGAAGATTAATATCAAACATGGTAAGCATAAAGAAGCATGGGTTAAGAATGTAGTTGGTATTGGTCTATCATATGGATTTGTAGAACCACTAGAATCAACTGGTCTCATGACTACACATGAGAATGTATTGTATCTCGTGGATGTGTTGGAGCGTCGTAATAATATCACCACACAGTTTGATAGAGATTCATTTAACAGACAGTGTAATAATATGATTGAAGCGATGGCAAACTTCGTCAGTTTGCACTACACACTGTCATCACGTGAGGACAATCAATACTGGAGAGACGTGACAGAATCCATTTCTTATGGTAAAATGGTAGACGACAAAGCAATTCCTACATGTGAGGAGTTGTCTGGTGCTTTGGATTTGATGCAGAGTGCAGAGAATACATTCGCTAAACTACATGATGAGAATGCTGGCACCATCTACATTGCTGCTGGTTTAGGGTATCGACCCTTTGGTCCATCAGCATTTAATGAAAAGAAAGAAGCAGGATTCCATCAAGGTGACTACAATGTCAGTGACATGCATGATGAATATCAACGTGACCGTGTTGGTATTGAAGAGTGGACTGAAAGACAACTAACACACTATGAGTATCTTAAAAAGAATATCTATGTTTAAGCGAAAGAAGTGGATTCGCTTTGCTGCTCTTGATGAGGGAGTTGCACAACTACATCCCATATTTCCTGCACGTAAACTACACAGGAAGTGGAGGACTGATGCACTCAAACAGCAGAGAGTTGAAGAGCGTAGATGTCCATGGTTACGTGCACAAAATCTATGGAAGAGGACAATGCGTCCTGATGAATCAGTCCCAGAGTTATGGAATCATGCCGTAACTTGCCCAGCATTACATGCTATCATGGACTCTGGTTATATTATTCCAGCACCTGCTGATTTTATTATCAACATGGATGGTGAGGGTGTTAACTTTGAGTGGTGTGCTAATACTGTATTCTATGGTAATAGATATATTAAGGCACACATCCCTGAGCAGACTGAGGGTATGCGTCATTTGATGGACCAAAGTAAACCAGTACTTGATTACACAATCAAACTGGAATTGCCATGGCGTGTGCAGGCACATAAGGATATTGTATTCATTCAACAACCCATTGCATATTGGGATGAAGATAGATTTACAGTGCCAAATGGTATTGTTGACCCATCATATTCTTATGAGATTAATGTGCAACTCTTTTGGCAGAAGTTAGAAGCAGGTGCATATCTTGTGAAGGCAGGCACACCACTGGTCCAGTGGATACCAGTCCACCGTGATTACTTACGGAGCAAAGATATTGAAGTTGTGATTGAGAATGCAAATCAACATGACCTTGATAACAATGCAATCATGGAGTATAATCGTCGTAAGAATTTTACTGAGACGACTACATTATCTGAGAGAATTAAAACTCAAGAGGAAATTCTCAAACTAAATAAAAACATCGAGAGGTTTAATTAAATGTCTGAAATCGTTGAAAATCCTGGCGTAGGTGCAGGTCCTGGTCAAACTGTTACTGAAGTTAATTTGGTAGAGCGTGCCAATGTGCCTACAGAGGCAGAAAAGGTTGAAAATGCCAGTCCTATTGAAGGACTCATTTCCTTTGACCAACTGGTCATGAATTTCCTGCAGCAACATCATGATACTCTAGAAGAGTATAAGAAGTTGAGTGAAGCACTTGACAACATGCATTATACCTCTACTATCACTAAGATTAGTCTAGAAGAATTGCAGCAGAAGAAAGACCAACTCAACAAACTATCAGGAGCAATCGAAGCACTTGCACTGTATAAAAAGCATGTTGACCCTAATGTAACTGACAGAGAATTCGTATTTGATGAGGAATGAAGCGAAAGGATTTGTTTCCCACACCTGTCTGGACCATTGACAACTGTGGGGTGACTGATAGAGATAAGATGATTGAATTTTGCCATCATGTTAAGGCAGAAGACCCAGACGGTAGGAAATCATCTAATCTAGGTGGGTGGCAATCATGGGACTTTAGACCCGAAGTGCTCAAACAAAATGCATTCAAACCACTGTATGATATTATCATGCGATGGTGTTATGCTGCTGCTGATGACATGGGGTTTCAAGAGTATACATTAAGGATGACTAACTTGTGGATTAATATCAACAAGCGTGGTGATTATAATGTAATCCATACACATCCTGGTGCTGTATTGTCTGGTGTATATTATCTCTCACTACCTAATTGTTGTAGTGGTGATATTACATTTCAACGTGACCCTAAAGAGCAACACTTACGTGAGTTTTGGGGATGTAGTGATAACTTTGATAGATGGAATGAAGTTATTGCTGATGAATATGATATGTATCCAGAGGAAGATAAACTGATTATATTCCCTGCACATCTACCACACCGTGTGAATCAGAGTGCATCTGATGGTGATAGAATCTCTATATCATTTAATGTAACAGCATTTAGTAATTATTATCATGAGATATACCCAACTAACCAACCTAATAGGACAAAACTATCTCTCTAGACTGTATAACTTGACCACGGGACAAACTGGTTTCCCGTGGTTTTTCTTGTCTGAAGATATATCATATCCTGTTGATGCAGTAGATAAAGCAATGGGTATTAGAAATGAGAAAAGGACGGTCGGTTTTACTCATTTACTATTAGATGGTGATGGTGTAGAATCTCATTTTCTACCATTATTCAAACCACTGCTAGATAATATATGTGATGAGTTGGGTGACATCCAATTCTTTCGTATTAGATTGGCATTGCAGTTAAATAATGGTAAGGATATTCCAAACCTACCACATACTGACCATGAAGACGACCACTACGCCGCATTATTCTATCTTCATGACTGCTCAGGCGATACTGTATTCTTTAATGAATACGATGACCCTAACTATGGCACAGTCGATGACAGATGGGGACTTGCAAAAACTCAAAAATACACAGAGTGTCACAGAGTAACACCTGAAGCAAATAAACTATTTGTATTTGATGGTCATCAATTCCATGCATCTAGTAATCCTACACGTGACCCATTTCGTGTGATACTTAATCTTAATTTCACTGCTAATCATGATGTTCTTAGAGAAAAACTGGGTACTTGATGATAAACCACAGCACTTTGAAGGTGCTATTGAAAACCCAGAGCAATATGTAACGTGGGCAGAGGTTGAGTATTGTCTGAATAACCCACAATTTTATGACCTAGAATTTCTACGGGATGGACAGAAGGTGCCCGTGCCTGAATATCAATTTGTATGGGGACCAAGGCATAAATCTAAGACTGACTGCTTTGATGCATTTAATGATGGATGTGGTCTCATCATTAATAATTTTGAGCACATGGATGGCAAGCAGAAAATACTAGACGAGATTGAAAGACAGTTTCCAGCAATACATGCAGCAATGCATGTATATTGTGGTATTAAGGGACATGGGTCATTTAATATACACGAAGACCTTGCAATGAATTTTATTATTCAAGTTGAGGGAGAGACAGAGTGGACAGTATATAAAAATAGAGCATCATACATGGTGCCACAAACAACTAATCTATTGATTAGTAATGAAGAGCATTTGGATGTTGCAATTAATGTGATGCTAAAACCAGGTGATATGTTATACATCCCTGCACGTCAGTATCATTGTGCTAAACCAAAAGGCAAGAGGTTATCACTCAGTGTGCCCATGATTGCCAGAATGTATGTAGAGCACTGTAAAGGTGAAGAGAGGTTTAACCGTGCGCTCAGTTAATCCATTTCCTATTATATTCAAAGACAAGTATGATTTTAAGTTTGACTCATTCAAATGGAAGGTGGATGAGTATCTTAAAATGGCAGAGGATAAGATTAATAATGAAAATCTGAGCACACCTGAGAGTGGTGGTGTTACCACAGTGGTGATGAATCAACAACACCCACCACACTCATGGGATGAGTTAAAACCATTCTTAGAGTGGATGTATCCTAAGATTGAAGAGGTGTGGGCAACATGGAATTGTAAACCCATGGAGAAATACCTAGCAGATTCATGGATTAATATACATCCAGAGCACGCATTCACACAATCACATCACCATCAAGGTGTGACTGTGGCAGTGGCGGCATACTTGCAAGTGCCTGAAAATAGTGGTAGACTATTGGTGCAAAATCCCCTACTATCATATAAGAAGGGAGAACCTCTAGACTATTACTATTGGGATAAAGAAATGGATTATGTCCCTATTCAGGTAGAGACTAATGATGTTTTATTCTTTCCAGGTTGGTTGACACATAAAACTGAAAAGAGTAAATCAATAGAGAATAGATATGTTATGTCACTAAACGTCATGGGTAATTGGATTAATGATAGAAGTTTTTGATACACGTTTAATGAAACCTGAATTGTTTCAGGAATTTGTGTGTCTACCATATCAGTTTAGTAGGACTGATGCACCACCAACACCTGACCAACCTAATGTAGATTTGGGTGGCATGTATTGGACTCATCAATTCTATAACTTTACACCTGTTGATGACCCAACATTCTTTCAGAATGCAGGCATTGATGGTAGTGATAACAGTCTATACTTAGATGTGCTCACATATTTGGAAGCAGTTTGCCCAAATATGCCCCCTCGTGCCCATTTATACTCATCATATGTAAATGTATTGAGACATGGCAATTCACCTGGTATTCATGTTGACTCACCACATCATGTTGAATCCAACAAAACTGTATTAGTATATCTTAATGATGTGTGGCATCCAGAGTGGGGTGGTGAAACAGTATTCTTTGACCACAATCTAGACGCAGTGCACCTAGTAGCACCAAGACCTGGCAGAGTGGTGATATTTGATGGTCGTATTCCCCACACAGGACGCACACCCACACCAAAATTCATGTATAATAGGTATATCCTTGCATACAAATACATGGACCCTGATGTGAGACAGTCATTATTCACAGAGCATGAGATTAATAACGTCCCACCTATCCAAAACACGGGTGTAGCAGGATTCGACCCCGTAACAGTTAAAAACATTATGAAGACCCTTGACAAACCTCGGAGGCACGATATTGTTAAATAGTAGTGGCGCTTCCACGGAGGACCAACCAATGTACTCACTCAAGTCTGCACTTCTCAATCGCGAGGAGAAAAACTTAGTAAGAAGAGCGATCTTCCTTTATCAAAAGGAAAATTATAATAAGCATGGTGACTTAACCGAAGGGCAAAAAACTCTCATTCACGACATTGCTGACAAACTTAATTTGCGATAGATATGGAAGTTTTGCCTTTGTTTTCTCAACCTGTTTATATTAACATGGTGGAGTTGACTGAAACTATTATTAGTGACGTTAGCAACACCGATGTTGAGCACATAGAGAGTGAATATATTAATAATGGAAGTATGTCACTTGACACTCAATGGTTAACATCATCGCCTGAAACTATGGCGATAGTTGACAATGAGATGGACAGATATGTCCACGATGTGCTCGGAATTGCTAGACAAAGGCATTATATTCAACATCAATCCTCGTGGGTCAACTACCATCGCGAGGGAGATTCTGCTGCTCAGCACTCACACGTTAACTCTATGTTTAGTGGATGTCTATACATTAAGACACCACCCGAATCAGGAGAGTTTAGATTTAATGTGCCTGCAATGTCACCTACTTACATCACTCAGACTGTTAATCCTGATTTAAGTGAATCAAACATCTATAATATGAGAGAGGTAAGTATTCAACCCGAAGAGGGGATGGTTATATTATTTCCATCACATCTACCGCACAGTGTGAGTAAGTGTAATACAAATCTACCACGATACTCAGTGGCATTTAATTATTTCATTAAAGGAGTATTTGGGAATGATATCGATAACTTACGATTATGACAACACCATTATTCTTATCTGAATCAGTGCCAAAAGAAATTAAAAACATCCTCAAATCCCTTGAAGTGGGAATGCCTGCAAAGTATGGTGAAATGACAGGCACGATTGAATTTATTAGTGATGAGTATATCACACTATGTGTATCAACTAAACCTAATCCCGAAGGTAGTAGACAACCAATGAATAAGTGTTGTCTATGTGTCTATCCACATATGTGGGATGATTTAGAGATTGAAGACACACACTTTTATGATAAAAGAAATTATCATGGTGAAGTCAACTGTCATCCTGGAAATGAGATGCTGCCACATGTGGACGATAGATAATCTGTCACACACCGTTGACCGTGGCGCAAAATACGTGTATAATAATAGTATCAACAACAAAGAAACATCATGAGCAACATTACAACAGTCACTGAAGCACTCGAATCACTCACTCGTTACACTGTTAAGGAAGTCAATCGCTACATCAAAGAAGACTACCGCACATACAGTGGCAAGACTCTACAACATCAAAAGAATCAACTTAATACTGCTGACTTCACTAAGTTGTTTCAGTATATTGTCAACGATGTAATTGAAACAGGCATTAAAGAGTTGGGTCTTGAAAACTCTAGACGTGAAGAGGTTGCAGGTTACGATTATATTATTCTAGGCACACCTGTTGAGTTTAAGTTGATGGGTGGTGAGTCTAAATCATCATTTGCAACAGGTAATAAGACATCACACTTTGGTGGTGCAAAGACTAACATCGTATGGACAATTAAATATACATTCAACGACAATCAGATTGATAACTTTGGCATGGTTGTTATTGATACTGACCTATGTGATTCTAATGTATGGAAATCAAGCAATGGACGTAAGGATAGTTTCAGCACACTAGAATTGATGAAGGGTGAAGACAAGTGCATCCTACTTCAGTATGGTATTGTGAAGGAAGCAACTAAGAAACTTCACTTCCTACCACTACCAACTTCAGTGTTGCTCGGATAATACTATTGACAAGACATGTGGGCATGTGGTATCATTACTACGTGCCCTTTTTTGCTGCTTAATGCTCGATATTAATACCACTCATTTAATGAATTGCATCGATGGTATGAATACTATGGATGCAGAGAGTGTTGACCTATGTGTGACCTCACCACCATATGATGACCTTAGGACATATAATGATTCAAGTAAATGGGATTTCGATGTATTCAAACAAGTAGCAAAGGCACTCACTCGTGTATTGAAGCAGGGTGGTGTTATTATGTGGAATGTGGGCGATGCTACTGTCAAAGGTGGTGAGACTGGCAGTAGTTTTCGACAAGCATTATATTTTATGGATGAGTGTGGTTTAAGACTACATGACACAATGATATATGAAAAGACTGGTATCTCATTTGCAAGTGGTCCACACAGTGTGAGATACTCTCAAGCATTTGAGTATTGTTTTATATTGTCCAAGGGTAAACCTAAGACAGTGAATATCATTATGGATAAAAAGAATAAGTGGGCAGGCATCTCATCATGGGGTAATGCTAAGGCACGTAAGAAGGATGGCACACTTGAAGATGCAGGTAAGAAGAGTAAAGCAACACGTGAATATGGTGCTCGGACTAATATCTGGCGCATTGTAAATAGTGGTGGATTTGGACAATCATCTAAATCATCTTACAAACATCCTGCAACAATGCCCGAAGAATTGGCACGTGGTCATGTTATTACATGGTCTAATCCTGATGATTTAATTGTTGACCCATTCATGGGTAGTGGCACAACTGCTCAAGTATGCCTAGAAGAGAAGAGAAACTTTATTGGTTTTGAGATTGATGAAACATATCATCAAATGTGCATTGAGCGTATCAAACCATATCAGGACAATCTACTGACACGATTATGCTAAGAAACAAAGCGAAGGTATCACCGAAGAGTGATAAAGCAAGAGAAACATATGCTAATTACTTAAATAGTAAGGCACTCGTTTACATTGAGCACAAACGTGCTGATAGATGGTTTCTAAGTGCTATTGACAATCCAGATTTTTGGTTTTGGGTAGATGTGCCCGAAGATGCCAACTGGGAGTATACAGAGGTAACACAATGAGTCAAGCGGACGATGCTGAATTAAAGGCAAGAGAAATGCTTGCTAAGTTACAAGAATATAATAATAGGATTTTAGGTGATGACCTCAATGATAGTATTATTGAGAGAATAAATGCTGCAAAGGAATTACGCGATGAATTGCACAAAGCACGAAACATGCAAAGATTGGCAAGAAGGAAACTTATCGATTCTCAATCAGATAGTGCTACCGAGTAATAATTATACTGTCATCGATGGATACTTCAAACCGTGGATAGTTGACGCGGTGAGTGGATATTATGAGCACTATCCAGTGACGTTTAGTAACTCATCGAAAGCAACATATAAAGAGGGTAGTAGATTCTTTGGCACTATTATTATGGAGCATGAAACATGGAAAGTGCCCCAAGAGTTAAACTCATGGTTTAATCACTTGCTACGTGGTAGCATTATCAATGACATATTAAAAGATAAAGTATCACAATGTGACCGTATTCTAGTTAATGGTCAGGTCAGTGGATTGAAGGGAGTGGACCACACTGACCACGATGCACCAAATGAGAAGATAACAGTCATTTACATGGCACATGGTAACAGTGGATCCACGTGGGTAGGTGATGAAGAAATACCATTCAAAGAGGGTAGAATTGTTATGTTTGACTCTAATAAAATCCATCGAGGTGATGCACCTAACAGTGGATATAGAGTTAGTTTAGGATGTGTATTCTCATGAGAGTTATTGATAACTATTTTCCTGACTGGATGGTGAAACAAGTATCAAATGAATTGGAGTTTATGCCTGTTAGGTATAACAACTCACCATATGGTGATTTCAGTAAAGCACGATTCTTTGGTAGCATGTTAATGGAGAATAATCAATTTATTGATATTAAACCGTGGTCATTTGTGGACCACTTCAATAATTGTGTGTTTAATGATATCCTACCCAATAGTTTAGGTCATTGCCATCGTTTGCTGCTTAATGCTCAACTACCTGAGCAACATGGTGTATATCATACTGATGCAGATAGTGATAATTATATGTCAATCATTTACATGGGACATGGTAACAGTGGAGCAACAGAATTCAAAAATGGTGATACTGTAGACTGGAAACTAGGTAGGATGGTGATATTTCAATCAAACATATATCACCGAGGATGTGCACCCATTGATGGGTGGAGAGTGAGTTTAGGAGGAGTATATCCAACCAGTTGACAAAGTGGCACACAATGCCCCCATATGCCTTAAATGTCATGTATATTAAAAGAGTGGAAGGCAAGAGTGAGCGACCCCAGAGGAAAATGCTCTTTAATCCGAATCTCTTCCACACACCCATTCGCCCCTGATTTCATGCAACTCACAGCAAAAAACGGAAACATGGTTGTTGACTTCTATCCAGTCAAGTTTGCTACTGGTGAGATTCACAATCGCCTCGTGCTCAAAGTTGTTACATTCATGGGACAATCTCAGTCTATGCGTTACATCAATAAGAAGGATGTCCAGTCTGAAGTTGACTCACGTGTGTTTAATTATGATTATCAGGTAACTGCATTCAACACGGATGCACAATTATTCAATAGTGCACTTGCTTGCGCTTGTTAATTCTCTTTTACTATCATGCCAGATTCAATCGATTTCCTCACTGATGTATATGCAGATTGGTGCTCACGTAACAATCTAGAATTAATGTCAGCAGACGATGCCCTTTATGAAAATACAGTTAAACCATATTTAACTGATATTCAAGTGAAGTGGTTAAACGGATTTATCTCAGCATGGGATGTATGTAACCAAAATGACCTTGCTTAACATGAAAACACAACAATCAATGAGAATTATTGATGGTGCACCTTGTCAAGTCACTACAGTTGATGGATTTGACAGAGACCAAATCAACGACCGTTTAGCATACCTATCTCAGAGAATTGATAAACTTAAAAGGAAGTTTAACAAATTTTGTGAAATGCGTGATGCTATTGACATCGAAGATTCAAACATCGATGACTATTTTGAAGATGATGCATTTGACCAATTAACACAACAATGGCATGAAGATGACTTACTCGGAATTGTTAATTAAGTTGTTACAACTCAATGCTGAGCAACTACGAAGTGAAGTAACTATCACTGATGTAGGTAATGACAAACAACACAAATTACATGACTTCATTTATGAAGATTATGACCCACCTTTATTGACATTCTAATGATTATAATTACATTGTTGGTGATATTATTCATCATCTATTTAATCTTACGTTTCTACAATCCACACAACTAACATGGACAATTTCGATTACTACAATTCAGAATCAGAAGGTAAGGATGTCAAACCAGTTGACAAACCGTCTACTGATGCACCAAAAAAGAGAAAAGAGTTGTATGATGAAATTGTTGAATACTACAAACAGAATCCTTTCGACCGATGAGCATTCTACACAACGAAGACAATGACAAGTTAGTATCATTGACTACAGAAGAATCTCTCCTCTTATGGGATATTGTAAACTCTATTGCTGACGATGTGCCACCACACATTGAAGAAGCAATTTTTGACACCTTGTTTGGTAAACTCACTGAATTATGATTGACACATTCAACTTCACTGGCGATGCTGTTACCGTCCTCGGATTTATTGGAGTGGTATCAACTGCAATCATTCTAGTAACTGTATTCAAACAACATTACAATTCACCATTAAATCGTTAATTATGTCACACTCAGGAAACACAGAAATCTTAGAAAATCTATATGAAGAAGCACTTGCTAATTCATATGCTAAGAATCACCATTTACTTTTCAGTAAAGAAGAAATTGAAGAATGTGCGGCAAAAGTTGCACAATCTAAATTTGACGCTATGTGTCAATGAGTGAAATCAGTCTACCAAATCCACACAGACCACAACCGCCAGACGGTGAGCAACCACCTAGGAAAGTGGCACACAAGCACCCCACAGGGGTGTTTTTTCGTGTATATTAATAATATCGACATCACACCTATGGCAATCAATCTCCGTCCACACCAAAAAAGAGCACTTGACTCAATGACGGAGCAGAATCATGGTCAGGTTATTGTCCCCACTGGTGGTGGCAAGACTTTCATCATGATTCAAGATTGTTTACGTCAACTCAACAACTCAACATCACAAACCATCGTAGTTGTTGCCCCTCGTATTCTACTTGCTAATCAACTTTGCGAAGAGTTTATGCAACAAGTATCGAATACATGGACACATGTCATGCATGTGCACAGTGGTGAAACACATCATTTTTCATCCACTAAAATTGATAAAATCACTCTATTTGCTAACACCGTCCGCGCTGCTGCAGAGAGTGTGATTATCTTCACCACATATCATTCACTTCACAAAGTTGTTGATAGTGGTATTCCCATTAATACAATCTATTTTGATGAAGCACACAACAGTTGCACGAAGTCATTCTTTAGTCCAGTTGCTGCTATGTCTATTATCAGCGACCGTAAGTATTTCTTCACTGCTACACCTAGAGTCAGCAATAAGCATGACCGTGGTATGAATAACCGTGTGGTATTTGGTCCGACTCTTGAGTCAGTCCCTGCACCCGAGTTGATTAACAATGGTAGCATCATCCCGCCTACTATTGTCCCATTCACCACAAATCACACTGTTGATAAGAAGAATCCTCACATTGTGCACAGTAACACAGTGCAGGATATTATCGACAATCTCGACGAAACTGATGCTGCTAAGGTGTTAGTTGCTGTCCCATCTTCTCGCGTCCTATCTAACATCCTCGGACACACTGACATGCTCAGTGAGTTGGCAGAGCGTGGATATGATGTGTTACACGTCACCTCTAAATTTGGTGCATATGTCAACAAAACAAAAGTTAATCGTGAAAAATTCTTTGAAACTCTCACCGCGTGGGGTAAAGACGAAACTAAAAAGTTTGTGGTCTTTCATTACAGCATCTTGTCAGAAGGCATCAATGTGCCTGGTCTCACTCACACGATTTTGCTGCGAAATCTTAACGTCGTCGAAATGGCGCAAACTATCGGACGTGTTATCCGACTTGATAAACGCGATTCCCAAGGAATTGCGAGCGGTAGCATTACTGCTGGCGCTCTTAGTTTGTATCACAAACCCACTGGTTACGTTACTGTGCCTGTCCATTCAAATCATGGTGCCGCCATTGTTAAAAGACTGCAAAGAATAGTTGATGAAATCTTCATCAAAGGTATCCCAGCGACTGCGCTAGTGTCATGACCGCGTGTGCCAGTGCACAAAGTGTCACCAATGCGCACACGTGGCGCATTTTTCCCCTATAATAAGAGTATCAAACAAACACACCTCAGAAACATGCGCAAGATTGAAACCCAAATGAATCAAGCAATCCGCAACCGTCGTAACTGGAGCGGAAGCAATACTTCAGTTGTTATCGATGATAACAATGAAGCACGTGTTTATCTTCACGGCAATCACATCGCAACAATCAATGATGATGTGATTCAACTCTTTGATGGTGGTTGGCAGAGCAACACCACTAAATCACGTTTGAATGCAATTTGTTATGAATTCGCATACTCTTGTGGTGTATTTCAAAAGAATTGGGAGTGGTTTCTCTCAGGTCGCAATGGTGTTACCCACCCATTTGTGAGCGGTATGGTTATCGCTTAATTGCCCCTTATTGCTCTTTTTATTACTCTTTTATCATGATTCACACAAACGAAGCATTTCTAAATGCAATCCAAGGACTTCAATCATTCGTCCTTGATACAAATGCCGATATTGATATGGCATATGATTGGGTTGCCGATCAGTCAGGAATTTCATCTTTCGTGCATGAAAATCAAGCATGGGATATGTTTTACGATACATGGGAGAATGCAAATGTTTGATGAAACTAGACCAAGAAAACAACCTGATGCCGATGGTGTTATCAGGTATAATGTTAGAGGTGATTTGATTCCTGAAGCATTCTATGATATGATTATGAGCATAGATAGTGAGTCAATCCCATTCCCAATGTGCAATTACGATGAATCTAAGTGATAATTTAGAGGATAAAATCCAAAGCGAAACTTATGGATTTTTCCCCATTCCCATCACTAAATACACTCTACCAAATCACGAAGAGGTAAAGAAGTCCATCCTAACATGGATGGGTGATGAGAATTTACTACCCACACATGGACGCGAAGCAATTTCGCATAATGTGAAACAAGTTGGACCAACTAACAAATTGTTGACTGACTTGCCACACATTGAAGATGCTCTCAATCTTGCAATCACTAAGCATAATGCACACGCATTCAACTACAAACCAAACTTAGTTATCAATGAGAGTTATCTTGAATTGCATGGTGAAGGAGCAATTTATGCCCCACACGAGCATTCAAATTGTGTTTATAGTCTCACCTATTTGATTAACTATGACCCCGAGAAACATGCATTTATCAAGTGGCGAAAGAATGTAGCATCAAATCATTATCCCATCCTACAAATTGAATCGACTGATGTAACAGCATTCAATTTGACTGAAGCAACATTCAACATGCAAGAAGGTGATGTTATCATCTATCCTGCAAATCTAACTCACGGTTACGACTCAAACCCAAATCCTGAGCGTATCACCCTAACCGCAAACATCACTATTTCAAAATGAATCTTCCGCAACAATACGCGCAACTCATGAATGCATACGACGAAGGCATTCTTCCACCTGACTCACAAATTGAAATGGCACAGTTTTTGATTGATACAGGACTAAATGAAGACCTGCGCCAATATCAACAACTATGCGACTATTTTATTGCTGAAGGCATGTGTTATGATGTTGTATGTGACAGTGAGATTAGTGGCACAGACTAACTACCGTGGCACCTTTTTTACACTATAATAAGTGTATAAGAAACAAAGGCATTTCACATGACTCAAACAATCTCAAATCCAACAATCGAAGCATTAGTCCCAACATGGACAGAAAAGTATTGTGA
>MDSZ01066494.1_pt1 | contig 21255 bp, 15 predicted proteins | sample 811201 | NCBI WGS metagenome assembly MDSZ01 (sample SAMN05326647, study PRJNA326480) | marine metagenome | isolation source: seawater | place: Indian Ocean: North | collected 2010 | reverse complement strand
GGCTGGAATGTGGATGGTGTGTTCATTGTATGTTGGTTGTATAGGTTGTAACGCATCAACAAATTACTTATTGATGATAGTGGTTTCGGTTGTGGAGTATATGGCTCCTGTTATTAGGGTTACGAATAGTGACAGAACGAACATGTCACCATTCCCGTAGGCTAGGGAAGCTAAGGTTACGACGGTGGAACAGGCGAACATTACGCACAGCACCGTGGCAGTTATTTGAAGTAGCGACTGATAGTTGTGCTTGAGCCATTGGACGGTGCTGATGAGTGCGTCGTCTAGCGTGTCGAGTGTGTAGTCCCGGCGCAGTGTGATGCGCTCTAAGAGGGTGAGGTTAGGGTCTTCTTGGCGACGTAGTGTCCAGTGCTCCCAGCGAATGGCTTGGCGTTCGCATGCGTTGTTAACGATGTGGTCTAACTTGTTGTCCATGTTCATGTTCATTGTTTGTTACGGTTCATGTAACGCCTTCGTTTTGCGCTACTCTCCCCTCCTAGCACGATAAGGAGCCCGACTTGAAAACTTCTAAGCATCCTCCCTCCTTACGGAACATTTAGAGACCGGGGCTTTCCTGTCGATGGACACTTGTTTAGGGCGCCTCACGGCGACCGCCAAGTGTGCTTCGGCTGGAAAACCGGGAGCGTTAAGAATGTGACTTTGGGGAGGATGTGTGGAGTTTTCATACAGAGGGGGACTGGTCCCGTGAAGAGGTCGCGCAGCGAATACTAACTCTACCAGAATGAAATAATGGGGGCACTAGGCCTACGGACTAGTGTATGGGACCCATTATTTTCCATTTGGTTGAGTTCGGATGTCGAGCTGGCAGGGCGGAGGTTGATGATGATAGTAGGTTGACGGTGACCGCCCGAAGCGAGTTCCCTCTTTAGGGTCGTGCTAGGATGCAGAGGGGCTTCAGACGAGCCCCGTCGAGTCTGAACTTGGACAAAAACCCGGAAAAATCCACCTGCCTTTTGTGGATTTTTCGTGACTACCCGGCGCAGGGAGTAGCAGCAAACTACTAGAGAATAATGGGGTTCGCCTTTAGGCGAACATCGGACCCATTATTCGCGAACTACCCTGACCTAGCAGGAGCCGGGACGGCGCACAAAAGCCCGGAGGGTTTTGTGTAGCGGACCTCCGACCCTGCGTCCTTGTGGCTAGCAATAGATGGGCCATTGTGAGAGCACGTGTTTGTGTGTGGACTTGTTGCTACCTTTAAGCTGGTGTGCAAAGCGGGGCACTAGGCCTACGGACTAGTGCGGGACCCGCTTCCAGTTCTTTGGCACATCTGTTGTGACGCCACTAGGAAGCGCTGGGGAGTGCGGGCGCTGCGGCTGCGGTGGCTAGCTAACTGGTTGATAGCTGTTGCGTTTGGTTAGGTGTGTTGCTCGGGGTTGATAGGTCTTGGGTGTACTAGTGCGTGTTGCGAAAAAACGCCTACATAAATCAAGACGCGCAAACCACCCTGAGGCCCCGAAAGCCGTCCACATGTGAGCGCTCGGTGCTGCCCTGTGCGTCCGCTGGCTGTAGACCCGGAAAATCGACCCGCAATCTTGGGGGTGCATGGGGGGACACGCTCGGTCACGTGATAACGTACCCCTCTCAGATATTTTTACCTAAACAAAGGACCCTGAGTTCCTTGAGCAAGCCTGTAGCTTTCTCATCTCCCTCTAGGTGTTCAGAGAGCTTCTCCAAGGTGCTTTTGATAACAGCCTTTTTGCTGATGGTCTGTATTTGACCCCAGTATTTTGAGACATCAATAACCTTCATTTTGCTTACCTTTGAGCTGTTCTTTCCAGCTAAGAGCTTTTAGTCCCTTTTTCCTGAGCCAGTCGTCGCACGCTTTGTTGACCGAAGAGGAGAGCCCACGTAGGTAGTCGGGTTTCCTGCTATTTCGGTCTCGTCCTTTGTCGTATTTGCCTCTTTTAGCACCCATTGGTTTCGCTGGAAGCGTTGCCCCTCAGCCCTCGTTGAGAGGGCCAAGGGACTTTGCGTTACACACAACACACAACACGCAACAAAACGTATGTAGAACCTGTTTACGGACAAGCTCAAAAGTCTTTTTTGGCTACCCTGCGTCTCCTTTGTCTGGAGCGCACTTGGCGTCTGAAGCGTCTTTTCATTTTATGTTTGACAAGGGGCACTCAGGGTTACACTATGAGTGCGCTGTTGGTGGGCTTATAAGTGCTAATAACCACTTACAAACCACATTCCACATCCATTATAGGTGGATTGTTATTATTGTCCGTAGGACAGCTCTAAGTGTCCTTAGAGGGTCCCTTAGGCGTTCATATATGCCGTCTCTACAATCTCCACACCCGTATAATGGCGGGAGCTGCGAGGCTCTCAACAGCAGTTACGACCTGTTCTTCTATTTTTTCGGACAGGACTCTGCTTGTGTTGAACGATATTCCAGCCAAGTCTAAGGCACAATGGATCACTTCGTGAACTAGCGTAGCTCTGAATAACTGGCGGTCTCTGAGGACGCTAACGTGTATGTTGATACACCGTAATTCCGGGTCATATTCCGCTAGGCGACCCGGCATTTCTTCTTTGACGTGAACTGGTATGCGTATTCCGGCTACATTAAGGAACTTTGGGGGTTCTATGGTAGGCATGGCTTTACATCCACGAAGTGGCCTTTTTCTTTTTACCGAAATAGGACTCTTCAAATTGTCTTAGTTGTTGGTCTATTTGGTCAACTTTACGCTCTCGGATGCGCTTATCAGCGTCCTGAGCCATCTGTTCGGTCCAGTATGCGACTGCCATACTGAGTGCGTCTAGGCGGTCATCGTGTGTAATGGCCCCTCTTTGGCTTGTGAGCCGGGACATTTGGTAGATTAGCTGGTATTTCAGCTGTGACTCTAGGGGGTATTTCTGAGCGCTTTCATAGTCATGTTGTATGACTTTCGGGTCAACCACCAGCCTGTGCTGGTTCATAACTGGTTCTAAAGTGTCTATGATGCGTTTCTCTTTCTGGATGTTGTGTCTGACTTCTTCGATGGTGCATGGGTGTATTTTGGTCAGGATGGGCTTGAAAAGCTCTACGAACATACCATCCCCGAAGTTACTTTCGACCACTATTGCGTTCACCTTTTGTTGTTTGGCTTTGACGCTTAGTGCCTTAAGGACATCGTCGCTATATCCTCCTTGGATTCCCCCGGCATCAACAACATACAGATACCCATTCAGCATCTTAACAATGGCGTATCCGGTCTCGTCCTTACCCCGTCCTGAGGGGTCAATGGACATCACAGAGCCTGTGTATGGGATGTAGGAGCCTATTGTTTCCATAGGGCGGTAGAAACGGTCCCCTGAGAGCCCCACATTGGGCACAGAGGAGTCCCACTCCAGTTTAGGGTCTCTGGCCCACACAAGCTTCTCAGGAGCCACCTCGGGGTCTACAGACATCACTATGAGGTCGCTAGTCTTCAGCGGGAACCTGTCGATGTCGCTCAGCCGGGTATCCAGCATGAACTGCATGGCAAACCCGGTGCGTCCGTAGGAGGCTTCTCGCTCCGCTAGGTCGATGTCAGAGAACCTGAGAGGCTCTGTAGAGGCCCCTTCGGTGTCTTCTGAGACGCATATCTCGCTTACAGCCCCGTCATAGCCGGTCTGATTAGCCTTCTCCGTTATGTATTTAGCTGGCCAGATGCGCTTTCGATACCCCCGCTCAGTGAGCTTGTTGTATATGGTGTCTTCGCACTGTGGTGTTCCAAGGAACAATATTTTTGAGTCTTCATCAGGCTTGATGATTGCGTCGAACTCCTTGACCTGCTCGCCAAGCTTGTCGCGCATCCCTTGGGTGGCGCTGTTGCTGACAACCTCAATATCGTCAGCGACAATGATATCTGCGCGGGAACCCGTCAGTTGTGACGTGATTCCCAAGGATTTGACGGAGGGGGCGTGGGAGGCTGGCGCAGGTCCGACATCGAAGGAGATTTTTGAGAATCGCTGTTTGTCGTTTGGTCGGAGATGAGCGAGAAGAGGGAGTTCATGGATGAGTCTAAGTGTAAAAGTGCTGAAATCATCTGCTCTTGTTTTTGACGCAGAGACAACAAGGATGTTTTTACTTGGGTCGAGGAGGAGTTGGTGGACAACGTATGCAGAACATATCCAACTCTTACCGACTCCCCTAAAGCCTTCGATAATAACCCGTCTATCTCCTCTTTGCATGTAGTCAGCGATTTCATATTGGATATCTGTTGGGTCTGGTAGGTTAAGCTCCTTCCAGACGATGTAAAGGAAGTTGCGAAAGTCTTTGAGTTTTTCAGGGACTTCCATGTTGTTACACTTTGCGGCTGCGGTTCTTCGATTTACTCATTATGGCGAGATTGCTTTTCCTGTTGTCTCTTGCGTTCCCGTTCTTGTGATGAACGTCCTTGCCGTCGCCCTTGCTGGCTCTCTTAGACTTAATCATCATGCGCCTAGCTTTGTTGCGCCCAGCCCTGCGCTTCTTTTGGCGCGGCTTCTTGTGGTAAGAGTCGTATTCCTGTCTGTAGTTCCTAGCCATTCGCTGCTTCGTCAAAGGGTAATATCTTAACAAGGTCCTCCATCGGGTTGTCCTTGGAGAGACCTGCGTGAATGCCATTGTCCTTCAAAAGCTGCCTAGCGGCATTGAGGTCGCTAGGAGCTGCTTCACCTGACTCAATACGCGAGATAAACTCGCCAATGAGAAGGGACTGAAGGTCTTTGAGCCTTTCTTCTTGGGTTTCTACTTGTTTCTCCATTCCTTATAAGTCTTTAGAATTAAATAACAAAGAGTAGTCACGCCCACCGCAATGCCTACCATCGAGTTTATTTCCGCCAAAGTGAACGTACCTAGCATACCTACTATACCAACCGCAGCGGGGACGTGTGTAGAATCCATGATTATCCAATGGCTTTGATTCCGATTAGTGGACGTGAGAATTGGTTATGCTCGCTCGACGTCTCTTCCCACTGATAAGTGGTATGCAGAGAAACGTCATAAGAAGTAGACCAGTCCCTTGCGGAAAGTTTAATGGTCTTGTCACTTGTCCAAGTAGCTACCCGCCCTGTAGCGGCTGCGGCAACTCCTCCGATTGGGAAGGACCATTCAAAAGTCCTTCTTCCACCGTCAAAGTTCTCTTCGCTTATTTGCGTTCTGAAATCTGTTACTTCGACGCCGTCAAGCCACAGCTTGAAACTGGCTCTTGTGTAGTTTCCATCGTGCGAAGAGACGTGTGTAATAAACTTATAAATAACAAATTGAGCGCCTGAAGGCGGGGTGTAAACAATAGTAGAACCCGTAACGTCTTCATAATCCGCATCAGGCAAGTCCTGTGCCGCCGTTACGTTTGCAACTACCTCTTGGCGTCCCCCCGTCAGATTAACAGTGCCTCCGTCACAGGGAGACAGAAACTCTTCAAGAACTAGTCCGGGGGCGTAGTCAACCGTTCTTCCTGTGCCTCCATTGGCTACCGGAAGAGTCCCGGTAACATTAGACGCAAGGTTACAATAAGTAGTGTTAGCGGACCCCGTGCCCCCGTTCGCTGTTGGTAGCTGCCCTGACATTCCAGAGCCAAGGGTTAGTGCGCCCTTTAGGGCCGTCACCATAGTTTCAGTAGTCACAGTAGATGTCGGTATAGTCAGCGTCTTACTGCTTAGGTCCAAGGTGCTCTCCAGCTTTGAGGCTGTAATGGCCCCGTCAGCGATATCGTCTGTAGCTTGTACAGTCCTCCCAGAGCTGCCGGGTGCGTCTTCGACGGCCTCTTGTGCCGCGAATAGCCCTTGCCTGTATGCGGAGTCCAAGTCCGCTTCGCTAAGCCTAGAGCCGTTCTGGAAGTCCACCAAGGCTTCTAGAGATGAAGACCTGTAGATTCTAAGGACATCCGTAGCTACAGAGCTTGCTGTGGCGCTAGGGGTAGCGGAAAGCGTGACCTTTTTGGTCGTCGTGTCCACGTTGTTAACCGTAAGCGAAGTCCAAGTAGTTCCTGCTGCTGCTCGCACCTGAACCTTGATGTCGTCTGTATTTAGATACTCAAAGGTAAACGGACCAAACACGGTTCCGGTGTGTCCGTTTTCTCCTGAGCCTGAGCCCAGCGTTATTTCTGTATATGATAAAGCCATTTGCTTGTTTGGTTAAGGTGTCTATTTATAGGGGTTAGATTGAAGCATCCTGATGTAGTCCGCTTTTAGCTCAGGAAAGTCTTTGAGTATTTCTCGTTTTGCTCGACTCCTAAACGAGTCAATCACATCCGTAATAGCTCTGTTTCTAGGATGGTTTGGTCCTAGATTGTTGTCGGTGATGTCAGGAAGATTTTGATAACTACTAGACTCGATGAGCATACGAAGAGCTTTCCTCAAAGAAGGTCCCCCACCCATTCCAGAAGCAGTCATCTCTTGCATACGGTCAAACGCTGTGTTTCCAGCTCCGTCAAAGTAATCACGTAAGTTTATCTTTTCATCTCCAGCTGTAAGCATAGGAGACATTGTAGCCCTTCCTTGTTGAAGAGCTTCCAATTCTACGTCAACACTGTCGAACGATACATCACTAGAAAAGAAGGGCCATAGACCTTTGAGACCTCCTAAGTTCTGCTTACGCCTAACTTCTCCAAGGAAGTTCCTTTGAGGCATAGGCCTAGCCGTAGTCAAAAGAGTCTCACCTACGTTAGGTCTTAAAGGCCCCATCTTTTGCATGAACTTGTCCAGAAGCTTTCTAGATTCAAGGATGGCGGGCTCTTCTTCAAATACGTTCTGAGATACATTAAGGGCGTTAGGCACAAAGCCTCCAATAATGTTCCCTCCTAATTGAGGCCCAGCTTGTGTGGGGCGTCTAAGGAGGTCAAAGAATGACGAAAGGTTCTCTACATAAGATTTCTTGGTAAGGTTATCCGCCATTGAGGTGGCAATAACCCCTACAACCTTTTTAATCACGGATGCGTTTTCTTCAATGTCGTCCTCATCACCAAAGATTCCTCGTTCTTTAAGCCGAGCGCGGTCGAACCCGTGAACAATATCAACAAAGATACCAAGCATAGTAGCAAAGGGGTCCATGCGTTGGTAACTGTGCCATTTGTCTCCGATTTTAATCGAATAAGGCTGCTTACCCGCAATTTTCCACGCTTCTCTGTCGGGACCTCCTTGCGGAGAAGAACCAGTAATATTGTCTTTGATTGCCTCTACAAACATTAAGATGCCACCCACAGCCATTCCAGCTGTGGAGAGTCTACCTAAATATTCAGCGGCATCTACAGAGTTACCTCTGCGAATTACGTCGTGATACTTACGAGCCAAAGCGTCTGCTTGTGGAGTTTCTACTCCCATCTTTTCGTAGACCTCCCTCATAGAGGATAACTCCACATCTGTAGGTCCCCCTTTTTTCCGATTAAGCTGACCAGCAATGGCCGCTTTTCTGATTGTTCCGGGCTTACCTATAGGAACTGTATGAGACAGAGCGTAAGTAAGAATGTTTGCAGGAGTTCTGACAAACGGGATAACAAAGGTCAACCAAGGGCTAAAGGTTGCTAGCTTACTCAAATTCTTGGTAAGAGCATTACGTGGGTTATTAGTAAACGTCTGGACAAGAGCCCAGTCTGTTCCTGTCTCCACTAGAGCTTTCCTGCTATAGAAGTCCTGTTGGCTATAGGATTTACCCTCTGGACCTTCTAGGACGATTTCATTCTCCCTGAAGTGGCGGTCCATGTATTTCCTGACGTGCTCGCTTCTAGCTTTACCTACCAACCCCATTTTTTCCGCTTGTTGAGAGGCTTCTTTATAAATGTTCGCTTCGTTTCTGAAGCGCCCATCTTTAGTAATCAGGCCCTCAAACCCTTCCTCTACATACTCAGCTATTTTTCTAGGGTCAGTAATCCCTTTGTCATAAGCCTCCATACCAAGGAGAGTCTTTGTCCTTGCCCTAAAGTTCCACTGTTTAAAGAACTCATCACCAGCAAGCATGATTTTTTGTGGGTGCCTGATAACAGCTCCTAAAAAGTCAATAGCGTCTGCCCATCCGTTGTTCTCTAAAGTCACATTCCCATCTTCGTCAGTCACCTTTCGCTGCTTAGGCACTCCGAACTTTTGAGATGTAAAGTGTCCACTAAGGTCAACTCTATTGTCATGGTAGGCGGTATGCCCTGAGATTGACCTAGATTCTCCGGTCTTAAGAGATATCTTGGCGAACTTAAGCGCTTCAACAAAATTCTGGATGTCGAACATCGCGCTAAAGTTAGCTTTAAGTAGCTCTTTGTTCCCGGTGAGTAGCGCTCCAGTAGTGAGCTTAAAGTGACCTAGAGCCATGACCATCATGTTACTCGTAAGGTTCACGGTCCACGTTACTGGAGAACCAAGCAGGGCGTTCAGATACCACTCTTGTGTCATCCCCATCAGGTTTCTTTCTGACGGAAGAAGCTTGGACAAAGCTGTAGCTCTTTCTACAGGGTCGTCGTGAGCAAGAGCTTTACGAATGCTCTTCATTACAGCCTTTTCGCTTCTTCCCCCTCTGAACCCTTGGTGAAGGGCGTCTGTAGCGTCTATGTCCGCTTTCAGCGCAAATTCCGAAGGAGTGTCAAAGCCTATCCTTCTAACGGGAGTAGGACGGAAGCTGCCTGTGTAGGTGTCTCCGTGGAACATCAAATACCTATGAGACATTCCCATAGAGTATTCTGTGCCAAACCTAGAGAGCATCTTATGGACATTCAGGTGGTAGTCCATTGCGCTGTATAGCTCCGCTCTGGCTTTCGCTACTGGCTCAAGCCCTTTAGCGGTGCTCTCGTCTACCGCTTTTTGGAAAGCGTGAAACTTTTCCTCTACGTGCCGCCCTGCGTCAAGAAACCCATCAAACAAAGCAGTCTGGTCCGCACGGAACATAGCCAATTCATCTGCTCGTCCCTCAAAGTATTCTAGGTTGAGCTTCCTTGGCTCAGAGCCCGTCACGCTAGACATCAAGTCAGCGGCTTCTTGTGCAAGCTTAGACTGTGCCTTGTAGTGGTCTAGTTTTACTCGCTCAGAAGCACTGGGTGAGGGTGCGTCTGTTCTTATTTTTCTTAATACCTCGGAAGCTACCGCCATGTATTGAGCCATTAAGTCTGCTTGGTCCCCTGCGGCTCTCGCTCCGCTATAAACCGCTCTGGGGTTTTTCGGGTCCCATCCACCATTCTTCTTAAGCGTAGCTTCTGCCGCTTCTCTCAGCACCGTAATTTGGTCCTCTGTTATTTTCCCTTTAAGGATATCCAGAGCAAACCTCCGCTTAGTAGCGGTATCCATAAACGAAGGTAAGACATTCTTACTCTTCAAGAAATTATCCAACTCAGCTTCGTTCCACTTATGCGGTTCCAAGGACGCTTCGTCTCTGCTAGGGGGTGCTTCTTTAGGGGCGGCGCTTTCTAAAGCTTCTTCGCCTTCTTTTGGCACCCTTACGCTTTTTATTTCCCATTTACCCGTATTGCCATCCATAGTTGATTCTATATGGATGTCTCGCTTACCTTTAATATCTGGGCCTATTACCCCCAGCTTTTCGAGTTTAGTAATGACGCCCAGTGCTTCTTTAATTCCTAGCCCGAACTCTCGTTGAAGGCCTGTTGCGGTAGCGTTTTGCGTTCCTCCAATCCAAGCAGCGTATTGTGTCAACTCAGAAGGAATAGATACATCTTCACCTTCTTTTGCTATCGGCGCGGCTTCTTCGGCTTCTTTTACTGAGGTTTCGGTAGTTTCCCTTGGCTTCTGCCACCAGAACTCCGGTGAAGGCTCAAGGCCCTCTGCTCCCTCCATTTCTCTTGCGCGTTCTTGTGCTTCTTTAAACTTAGAAAACGTAAGACCTTTTTCTACGTCAGGACCTCTGGATGCTGAGGCAGCTTGATATGCAGCCTCATCTTTCGCTTGTTGAGCTTCTAGTTCTTCTCGCTTTTTACCTCTTCGATACAGATTACCGAGATGCGCCCACAAATCGTCTGCGGTAGCGGTTTGTCCGTCTTTTCCCGGTATTAGATTCATTGCTCCCATTTCCTTTGCTACTTGGTCAGGAGCCCGCCCCGTTGGTCCAAAAATCCTTCTATGAATCTTGTTAATTGGTCCCCCTCCACCAAACATCCCCTCTTCAAACCCTTCATACAAATCAGGGTGCTTTTTCCTTCCTTTTTTGGGGTGCATGATTCCCCCGCCAGATATCATATCAAATTCTTCCGTGTCCTTAAACGGAACATGTGCGTCTATTTCGTCGGGGCGCCTCGATAGCACCTCCTCTAAAGACATCATCTCCCTGTCCGCTGCCGCAATCTCCTCCATGCTTCTGACGCGAGCTAGGCCAAGTCTTTCCAATTCTTCTTTAAGAACAGGAACAACCCTACCCTCGTCGGTAGGTAGGAAGGCGTAATCATCCGGGTCTTTCTTGTGAGTGTTGATGACACCACTACGCGCTGTCCTTTCGTTTGCGTAAGAAGAGCCCTTCTTGGGACGCAAGAAAGTCTCTCCTCTTTTTTGCCAAGGCTGAAAAGGTGAAGACTGCTCTGCGGCTTTTACTTTAACAGCTTCTGGAATCCCTGCGTTCTGGGCCTCAGTAGAGAGACGAAACTGAGCTTGAATCAAAGCTTTAGCTTCGTCCGGGTCGATGGGGTTGCGCTCAATAGCTTCTTGAAGGTCCGCAGCGGGGTCAGGGTCTTCTCCTCTGGCTGCTCTTTCTTGAGCGCTCTTTGCGGCATCGGGGTGCCTTTTCAGTAGCTTAAACAACCCCTTACCTGCCGCCACTCCTCCAACAACAGCAGAACCAACAAAGAACCCTTCAATCATGTTCTTAATTCTGCCTTCAATTTCTGAGTGCCGTTCTTCGGGCTCATTAGGGTCGTGAGCAAGCCACTTGATAATTTCAGGCGAGTCCTCGCCGCCCATCTTGGTTAACAAATTAGAAAGACGAAATTCCTGCCCTTTAAAAGCCATGAGGTCTGAAACAGCACCCACAGCTGACATTTCGGCAAACTGACGGCTTTTCTTTTTGACGCTTTTGAGAAGCTTAAGCTCCTTAGCTGAGAAGTTCTTTTTTCCCTTTACGGTATTATTAGCAATTACACGGGCGGCTTGCTCCGCTGTGCTTTTACCAAATGCTCCTTTCCCTCCTTTAGCGGCCTTAGCAGCTAGCGTAGCGGCCTTGTGCGCTTTAGCAGCTCCCAAAGCTTGCATACCGGGAACGAAGAAAGTCGCAAACTGAAGAAACCCTTCAACTAAACCACCCGGAAGAGTAGTGCTTTTACCGAACCAGTTCTCTCCCCAACTTCCATGCCCACGGTCCCAGTCAGCGAGTAAGTCATCTCCTGTAGCCCAATCCGCAAGGTCGTAGGCGCTTTCAGCTAGACCGCCTATAGCGGCTAAAGGGGAACGAATAATGTCTCCAAGATAGTCTCCTACATTCTTTTTCTCCTTTTGCCCTCTAGTGCCGAGGTCTTCATGCCACTCTTGCTCTTCCACGCCCTCCGTAGGAGTTTCTTCTCCTAGCATAGGGCTATTATCGGAATCCAAAGGAGAGCCTCCTTCAGAAGTTCCTCTACCTAAAGAACTAGGTTCTGTGGTAGCCTTGCCTAGAGTGTTTAGCGTCTTACCTATATTCATGTCTTAAAATTCTATTTTCTTCTGAGAGCCCCGATTTTAAGCATCGCTTTGTATTCGGGTCTTTGCATTTGAGATTCGTAGAAAGAGTCCCAGTCACCTTCTCCCTTTTCTTTCTTAAACCCAAACATAAGCGCTATGTCAGATAGTTGCTCATCAGAAGCTCCAAGTTTAGTCTTAACCTGCTCCTTAGAAAGCTGGGTGTAGCGTATTGAGTCTTTGGCGTTCTTGCTTTTTGATTCGTCGGTATAAACAAGTCCTTCAAATAAAGGCTGGTGCATTTCAATAAAGCCGTGCGACAAAGTAACGTGTGGTTTTGTAGTCGTATTATGCTCTCGCATAGCGAGCTTAAAAGCTACACTGGGCTCACCGAGCACAAGACTCTCAGCTGTCGCAATCGTGTGCCTTCGGTTTTTTCTTTCTAGCGCTGTTAAATTAGCGCTATTAATCGCATCTTTTTTTACCATGCTAAGTATAGTAGGCGCATCTACGACATTACTGTAGAGTCTAGTTGTTTTAGTTTGTAAATCTGTAAAGAAAGGCGCTAAGCGCGCTATTTCTCCGGTTTGATAGTCTTCCATAGTAATCATTCCTGCTTGCCCTTTTCTTCCTTTACTCCAAGTCCAATCAGTGAATGGAACGCCCCAACTAAACACCCCCGGTTTAAATTCGCCCTCGTTTAGTATCGTAAGTCTTTTTTGCAGCACCGCGCCGGGTTCTTGAAAGGGCGCTCCTAGTTGCTCGTTATGCGCTTTTAAATCTTCTCTTTGCCAAGGAGATGGGGATAAATAATTTTTAACTCCTGCCTTAAGATGCCTGTGGTAAGATGTAGTTTCCGCTAGGTAATTTTTAATTGACTTTATCTGAGCAGCAGGAGTGGCTTTATTAGCTTCAGCACTAGCAGCAGAAGCGATATACCTAGTTTCTAAGTATTCGTCAGCTCCAGTAGCGTCAATAGACATTGTAAGCATTTTAGGGTCCGTTTCGGGAGCAGCTGACTCAAGCTTTATCGGGCCGTTCCAATATAGTTCTTCTACTCGCCCTCCTCCCAGTTGGAGCATAGCTGGCTGAAACTCCCTACGCTCTTCGTTTGCGAATTTAGTTCCTTTTTGTCTCGCTAGATTTTTCTCTTCAGCGGACATTGGCCCAGCATAATCCGCGACGAACGTGTCTGGTTCTCCGTCTCCGTCAGTGTCTACAACTAGAACCCGTTGCTTTTTACCAAGTCGATGACTTAACAGTGCGCTTGCAGCTGCTCTGTCTTCGTTGACTCCTTGCATGAAAGATTCCCTTTGCTCTTCAAACCCGCGAAGCCTTTTCCTTCTATCCTCATCTTCTTTTACGCGCCTCTTTAGAAAATCATGGTATACATTAGGAGTAGACTTCCAAAGCTCTTCCATTGCGTCTCTCAAAGCGTTGTTAATCTCATCCGAGGTCACCGCTCTTCCTTCCGCTCGCGCTTCTTTTCTGAGTCTTGTTATGGTTTCGGTAGCTAGCTTGTTTTCTTCTTTATTCAACGCATCTACAACTTCAGATAGCTCCGCCACTGCGTTTCCTGAAAGCTTGGTAACGCTATTTCTGTTTCCATTTGCGGCTTCTTGGTTTAAGAACAAAATACGATTAGCTAGCGCGTATTCGGGAGTATTGGGGTCTAGGTCTTCAAGTAGTCCTTTCAAAGAAACAGCCATCTCGCTATCTTTGGCTCTATTTCTCCACCATGATTGGTTTTTAGCGGAATATAGCTCGTCTTTTCTTTGAGCTTCGTCGTGATTAGCTACAGAGCCCATAAGCGCATCTGCTTCTACCGCTGCTTCAGCATTAGAAAGCTGTTTAAAGCTAGCCAAGTATTCTTCTAGTTCTGGGCTATCTTTTAAATGTTCAGGCATAGAAGAGCGAATAGTCTCTGCTAGCTCTTCCGAAGAAGGGACCCCCTCTCCGGTAAAAGCCGCTGCTACGCTGTTTCTAAACGAGGACGCTGTGGCTTCTCCTGTGGGCATTGTAAGCGCTAAAGAGATAGCGTCTCTATTGATTCGCATAGACGCCTCGCGAGCCGTGGCTTTTCTAGACTCATCCTCTCTTACCGCAACCAAAGCTCGGTCTAGGCTGGTTATGATGTCACGTCCTACCCGATGCTCGCTTGCCTTTTCTCCGTCCCAAGTAAGCTTATCCAACATGTCCGGCACGTTAACCAATGCTCTTAGAATCCCCGGTTCTTTTTCTGCAATAGCTTCAGCCACTAAGTTGTTCAGTGTCTTAATCTGCCTACCCTGCGGTTTGACGATTAAGTTTTTAAAGGCAACGCTATTAGTTATGTCCGCAGCCTCTTCATCTCCTGTAAACTTTTCGACTGCCTGAAGGGCGATACTAATACCCATTCTTACTTGAGCACTAGTAGGACTATTGGTGCCGATTCCCTCAGGGTCTAGTGGAGGGTCTTCGGTTTCTATTTGAGGGTTAAGAAGAGAGTCAACAACAGTGGGTAGGTCAACGCCGTGCTTTTTTAGCTCCCGTGTAACCGCGCTTTGTTGTTTTGGATTAAGGTCTCCAAGAGCTTTTATAAGTCCTTCTGTTTCTTCTCCACTAGCGGGTGCTTCTATGTGCGTGGTGTCGATGTCTTCAGGTAAAAATCCAAACTCACTATTGGTAGCGGTTTCTGCGTTATTTAAGTCTCTAGCTGTGTTTTCAGAGTCCTTTTCTTCAGCCGCTGTCATTATAGACTCAGCGTGCTTTTCCAGAACTTCTAGATTGAATTGCTGAGTAGACTCCAAAAGACCTCTAGCGACACTTGAACTAGGGTTGATTTTCTTTTCTTCCAGCCACTCCTCAGCCCACCCTCTTATCATCTCTTTGATGTCTTCTTTATTAGTAGGAAGAGGAATCTCAGAATTCTGTATGCCTTCTAGGTGGTCTTTTACTCTCTGGTTTATAGCTGATTTATAAAGAGGGGTAAGGCGAGCGCCAGTAGCTAGGTGTATTCTTTCGTCAGCAAGTAAATCATCTCTAAGGTCTTTGTCCTTGGATACCTCATGCTCAGCTGCTTCTACTCTTTTTCTTTGGCGCTCTTGCAGGTCTTGTAGTTGCGTAGCAAAATTAAACAACCCCTCATCATCTAAGTCCGCAAGGAGCTTGTCTTGATACATATCAAGATTATCAAGAGCGATGCGGTCGTTCTGAAGGTCTTGCTGAATGATGCGCTCATCTATCGCTTTAGTGGCCAAGCCAATAGAAGCGATGCTCTGGTTTACCTGTTTCAGCTTTTCTCCTTCAGAGAACTTTTCAAATTCAAGAGCCTTCCCTCTTTGGGCGATTTCCTCTTTTTTGAACAGGTAATCGTTGTATTGGTTCATCAACCCACTAACTCCCGACAGGGCGCTAGCCATGCGTCCTAAGCTAGTTTCAGAGGCTGGGGTGGTTCCGGGTATTTCTACCCTACCCTGAGCGGAGCCTTCACGCACCGCACCTCTAAAGGGGCCGAATTGTCTGATGGAAGCTGGGTTTACTTGTACTCTAGCTTCCTGCTGGCTGAGCAGTTTTCTCCATCTTTTTCTTTCTTCAGGACTCATTTATTTAGTTTCTTGGAGGGCTGTAACCGGGAAGCAGTAGACGAGAACGGGCGTAACCTTCATTCCGTAGTCTTTGCCCTTCTGTTTGCATTTCAGCAAGGCGCGTAGCGGCTGCTTGTCTACCAGTACTTGCTATAGCGGCTTGTGTTCGCGCAACTTCTGTAGCCCTTCTCGCGGCATACAGGTCGTTTTGCATGCTAAAGTTAGCTCGCTGAGATTCGTATAGCTGCCCTTGTTGGTAGGCTCCTAGAGCACTACCTAGCGTCTGCATTCCTATACCAAGTAAATCAGGCCCTTCAATAGGAGGATTGAGTCTCCTCCAATCTTGAGTAAACCGCATCGAGGCTCCTTCTTGTGCAAGCCCTAGCGCGGTTACTTGGGCTTTTTCTGACAAAGAAGCCATAACCTTATATTCTAGCACTTCATTCCTGAGGTTATCTAGCGCTAGCCCTACTGAGCTGCCTTCAACACCGCTTTCAGCTGCCGCTGTGGTTCCTCTGGAAATTTGTTCATCACCTTCTCTTTGCGCTTCGGCTGCTTCTAAAGCGGCTGAAATATTAGCCTCATCTTGCGCCCTAGCTTGCTCAGTGTTTGTGTGAGCATATTGAGCAGCAAGGTCGTTAGAGGCTTGCTCTTGAGCCGCTGCTTGAGCTTTTGCGGCTCTAGACTGAGCCACTACTTGCGCTACGCCAGAGCCCACAGAAGAGGCTACCGATAAAGCGGTTAGCATAGGTGGTGGAATGCACATATTAAAGTTTGTCTCTTGTTATAGTAAATTTACGGAAAGATTCTCCGTTGATAATTAAAGGGGCGCTGAGCGTTGCTCCGCACCATTCAAGCCACTTAAGGCATATAAAGTTTTCTGCGTGTATGTAGTTTGATACCTGACCATATAATTCAGTTAAGGCCCATACCCATTTACGACAATGCTTAATAAAGTCCTTGGAGTAAGCGTCAACTTCAGGAGAGCCCAGCATCCAAATATAAGGGTCTTTAGGTCTCCCTGCCCCAAAAATAGCCATGACGCTACCGTGCTTGGTGACAACGGTTAGCGTTATGTCATCTTCGGTAAACGCCTTATTCAGAGCGTCTTCAGGTGTGCTTTTGAAACAAGCAACCTCAACCTTATCCATCTCCCTGAGATTCTCCTTAAGCTCTTTTATATGAGCTTCTGTGGTGACTCTTATAGAGTGCCCTTCTGGAGTAGTCTCAACGACGCTATCCATACCTTCTGGAGCGCTGATGGACAAAGGATTCAAACTCCGCGCTTTGAAGATTGCAGGGTAGAGCGCTGGAGTTTTCTACCGTGATTTCTGTTTTTTCCGGGTTGGTGAAAACAGGGAACCTGAACTCCGCGCTTTCCAAGGGAAGAGTTCCAATAGTAGACGAACCCACTACAACAGAATTATAGGCCACTTCTGATGTGTCTCTTAGATAGGGGGTAACCTTAACAACGAAATGAGCCGTCTTGTTAAAGAACAGCGTTCCGTTGCGAATCATCATTCTACCTGAGTTGGTGGGTGTCTTTCCTTTTTCAGTAGGCTGGGTGAACAGCTGCTCCGAAAAGGTATATTTCATTGTGTAAGGAATCCCTGCGTAAAAAGGTCCAGAGACTCCCGCAGGGAGCGTGTTATTATTAAACCTAACAACGGTTTTTCCTATATCAGACCCGGTGCCGTCTGCTGTCGTGGTCCCTTGGACAAGCAAACCGTCCTTGGTATACACTTCTATAGTCTCTGAAGCGTCTAGCTTGTAGTCGAGAACAAGCCTTGGATACCCTAGACTGGTGTCTGCTGTAAGAAACTCTACACGTTGGTCAAGGTGTGTGTTGTATCCTTCAGGGTCTCTATACTTGGTTTCCAGAGGAAGCTTCAAAAGAAGCGTCTGTCCGCTGGGGTCTAGGATGTCAAATAGGTTGTCTCCAAAGGTAGATTCTTCGTCTGTCTTTACTATGTATAAGTCAGAATCAACAAAACCTATACCCCTGATATTACCTCCCATAGTGAACTTACTCCATGAGCTGAGGACCTTCTCCTTATTAGCAAAGAAATACTTATAGATGTAGATGTCATTGCCGTCAGTCATCGCCAAGATTTCATCAGCGCTTGAGGCTGTCATGGCTGTAATGTTCTTGGGAATATACTGAGGAACGTGGGCCGTAACTTCGTTAGCTTCATACACGTCAGTGCTGCCTGATACAGCATACTCGTTAAGTCCCGTGAAGTCTCCCCTTTGGAAAGGAAAATAAATATAAGACCCAACCGTCAAAGGAGGAACGCTACTACTGTAGTCAAACTCTGTAAGGGGGTTAACAGCAACGGTCTTGGGAGTCAGTAAGTCACCGCCTCGTAGTGAGAACTGACCATAATCAGAAAAGAGAATAAGGTTCTCTTGGAAAGCTACAGCCTCCCTTAAGTTAATGACGGAAGAAGAAGCTATATTAACGTCAATAGGGTCCCCGTCTAGAAGGGAGACAACCGAAGTCCTGTAGAAGTTGTAACTCTGGATGTCGTTTACGCTATTATAGCTACCGAACTTGACTTCGCTAAGGCTAATGGAAGGGCCGCTAAGAAACCCTAGTCGGCTTTTGAATTGGAACATTCCGTCAATTTTAGAGCCAACAAAAGACGGGTCAGGGTTTGTGTTTGCGTCCCCGCACATAACAGGGTCTAAGGGAATATGAGAAAGCTCAAACGTGTTTTCTGCGGTGCTCTTAAGCACAAGGGGCATCGTGTTCTGGTTGATGCGGTTTTCCACTTCTGGGCCTACCGTTTCTTGCCAATAGCCCTTACCTATAGTTCCGTCTAAAGTGGACTCATCTGAAGCGTCTACCACAAACTCAACATAGCGGTCGTCTGTATCTTCATCAGCGTCCCCAGCTACTTTAACCTTAAAGCGGTGGGGGGATACGTTTGGGAGGTCTATGACAGATTTAACGCTTTGGTGAATTACTCCCACAGCTTCTCCATTAAGGCTGTCTATAGGAGAAATAATGAAATCTTTAGTGCATTCTATTGTCCCCAGCAACGGGTGAGGCAAGGTGCTGGTAAAGTCTGCGTCGGTGCCTACAGGGTGGTAACCTGAGGACGCATCGGCTGGGTCGTTTAAAGCTTGGTTTGTGCCTACTGCGATGTTTTGAGAATCGTTTACCACATCTGAGCCGGTACCAAAAAGTGTTTCTAAGATGACCTCAGCGTTCGCGTTTTGTGCCTTGTTGTAGAAAAAGTCACCAACCTTTTGCTGACTAGGCCCAGAAAAGATAAAGCTCTGCAAAGGAGTCGAGTCGAGAAACCCCCCGGTAGCTTGTTTCTTCGTGACTTCTACCCCGTATTTCTTTGAGAAGTCCCCTTGGCGGATAAACACTAAAGCCTTCTTATCTAGCTCTTTTGTTTTAGTGATGTCTTTCTCGACCGTCTTTTTAGTGTTCAACACGTAAGTAACATCCCCCGTGGTGAGCATTTTGATGTCATCCTTCGGCGTAGTAGACCCAGAGTCTCCTTGGGCTATGTAATGTGAGTCTCCTAGAGATAACAAAGAAGCCCCAGCTAGCGTCCATTCTACGATAGACTGCAAACCACCAGAGCCAGCAATACCTAGCCCTACGTTGTTTGAGGAACTAGTGTCGCCTTGCCCTCCTGAAAGGAGGAAGGCGTAAGGGTCAGTAACGGTGAAGACTACTTGTTTTTTATCCGCATCAGCTCCGACAGAAATCAAAGAGTATTCTGTATCAGAAGCATTACGCCCCGCTACTACCGTAGCATTCTGTCCAGTAAGCCTAGAGTCTCCAGCTTGGACGACTACAGGAACTTCCTGAGACAAAGTAACAATTAGGTTCTGAGTGTCATGTCTGGAGGAGCTATCGAGCCAACTGGGGTTAGTCCATTCAGCGCTAATTACAGTGCCTCTGTATCGCTCTGATATGGTGGCTTGTTGTCCGGTGGAAAGGTTGAAAGCGCATACCGTCTTATTCTGGTCTCCGTGAATAATAACCACATACCTTTCATTGGAATCCCTCTCAATGAAATGCACCTTCGCGCCTTCCTCTAGTATCCCGTCAAGAATACGCTTAACGAACTGCGTAGAGGGTCTTTTCTGTAACCCGTCAATTACGCTGCTTAAAGCGTTTTCTTGAACGTCACACTGACCAGTATATCGAATAGAGTCAGGCTGCTGAGAAACCCCTTGAATAAGGTTACTCACCGAAGTGTTAATGAGCGGCATTATCTTATGTTGTATTTACGACGCACACCTAAACGGTATTGAACGTCTTGGCTGTCGAAAATGGTTCTGTCAGAAGACTGTGAGTCTAGCTCTTGAAGTCTAGCCCTTGCTTGCATCTCATCGACTGCGATAAGGGACTCAAGCTCCCTGCTTCCTACGATTCTTCCTTGGAAAATCCTAGAGGCCCTGAGGGTGATGTAGCGCTTAGCTACTTCAGGTAAATCCTCCCAGACCAGCTCTTCCGTCAGGTCTACCTTAACTGAAGAAGTAAAAGTAAAGGTCCTGTCTTTGCGATTATACAAATACGAACCACGTTGAACGTAGTCGTCTGTATTATCCACGGCGTCTACAAACAGCGTCTTCGCCGGAAGAGGGATTTTGTTATCAGCATCTGGAGAAATGGAATGGTCAGTCACTGTATTGAAGTGCCATTCCTCAGTCTGAACTTCTCTAGCGACTTCACGCAGCGTGGTGAGAGCCACATTAGCGGATACCGGCAAAGCTTCTGAATTTGCAATGCTGTTAATAGGAGCTTCGCCAATATGGCCAAGCATTTGGTTTACGCTTTCTAGTTCTGTAGTCATTAGAGAAAAAAAGGGGGTCTCCGCAGAATAAACTACGAAGACCCCCTCAAGGGTTAGGTCTAGTTAGTTGACAACACTTACCGCAGCCTCAGGCCGCAGGATGCCATGACCCATAGCATACTTAGCAAGCATCAGATGCGACTGCTTCGACATGGAGTATTCGCTTTCAACCGCAAGGTCGAGAAGCTTAACGGTGCCGATAGCGGACTTGTGCCCTGCCAGCATCTCAAGTTCCGTAGCGTCGAAGTTATACCCACCAGTCTCGAACGGAGCCGAAGTATCGTGTGGGTGGTTATTCGCATTAGCGTCATCAGAATCTTGGCTAGCACCCAAGTTCATAATGTCCTGCAAATGGTTCGACTTGACGATTTCAATACCAGCCAACTTGTAGACAGTGCCTTCAGAGCCGCTACCAGTGTTACCGAAATCCTTATGGATTGCAGCACTGTTAGCAGCAGACAGGGTGTGGTATTGGGCCGGGGTGACAATAGCGAAGCGGTCAGTCTCAGGGACATCTTTTTCATCCAACCGCTGTGCGATGAATGTAAAGAGGTCAATGAGTTGTTCAGCCGTTCCACTACCCGTAAGGGACAGGCTTGACTCGTCGCCAATAACAATTCTGTTACCCGTTCCAGTCACTCCAGAGATGTTTTCCTGCCCAGCGCTAGCTGCACCGAACAGCGTCTTCATGGTCGCAATATCGAAACGCTTAGCAAGCGCACGCCCAAGTTCCGTAGCATACGTCGAGCGCACGTCATAGTGGTTCTTGAGTTCGTCGATATTGGCGATAGAAGTCGCCGCGATGAGAACATCGTCAATGTTGATGATACGCTCGTTGTGCTGGATTACAGACGGATACTTAGTTCCGTTTGTAGCTTCAAACACGTCTTCACCGGGCGTATGGTATTTCGCAGTTGCTTTCCCGATAACAGGGAACTGCGCCGACTTACCGCTCGAAATAGTCCGAACAGTGTGAAGGTTTTTCATAACATTCGACTCCTCAAAAGAAGTCAGAACCTCATTAGCGAAAACCTTTAGGAAGAGGGCATCTGCGTCACCGGAGGCTTCTACCTGTCCAATGCGAGATGGTACAATAAGGCCATCAGCCATAATATTTTATCTTTCTAGGTTAAGAGTTAAGTTAATTTACCGTTTCAAGTCGTTCTTTTCGCGTCGTTTGCTCTAAAGCGTTATCCTTACGGGCGCTCAGGCTACTAATCCGTTACTTTTCGACAGGAAATTCTTTATACCTCTAGCGTATGCTCGCGCTAGAAGGCTGCGGGAGGTAGAGAACATTCTCCACTCTCGTTCATTAGAGCCAAAGAAAG
>MDSZ01184740.1_pt1 | contig 21261 bp, 11 predicted proteins | sample 811201 | NCBI WGS metagenome assembly MDSZ01 (sample SAMN05326647, study PRJNA326480) | marine metagenome | isolation source: seawater | place: Indian Ocean: North | collected 2010 | reverse complement strand
GAAAATTAAATGATCATTTACCTTCTTCTGGACCTGATACTAGTGATTAGTCTACTCTTTTTCTTTCGCCTAGTTGTATCGGGCTTTCTTAATTTAGATTTATCAAAGCCTGCTACAACTAGTTTGTGAAAAGCTTTTTCTTCAGTAAGTGCTTCGTCAAATCTCCACTCAATTAATTTAATATTGTGGGATAGTAATAGTTTCTTCTTAAGTAAATCTCTTTTGACTGCATCGTCAAAATCCTTTTTAGTTTTATGGAAAAAATTAGGAAAAATAAAATGTTGTTGTCCGTGATACTCTACAACTAGTTTATACTTAGGAAAATATATATCTGCGTAAAGCATAGTACCATAAGAAGTAACTAACCAATCCCAAGTAGTTTCCATTTCGTACTTAGCTCCGTGTAGTGCTTGGGATATAAGTATAGCGGATCTCAGCTGCCCTTTAGAACACTTACCATTCTTAAGTGTTCTTCTTACTGTACCTAAAATCTGACGCTTAGCGGGTTTACCCTTACTTCTTGGTCCTATTTTAGTTACTCTGTGAGCTTTACTCTGCCTAGCCATCCGCGAAAGAATTTCTCTTGTTTTTCATCTCTCTCGCAAATGCTAATATATCTCATTCCTTGTAGGAGATTCATAGTCTTTAGTATATATTTATGGTCTTTATTTTTAAATAAATTAAAAGCTGCAATACTTTTTGGTCCTAAAAATCCATCTACTTCTAGGTTTTCAAACATCGTACCATTCCTATTAAGTAAATTCATAGACCTTTGAAACCATTTAGCAGCCCATCTAGCTCCACAGTTTACACCAGAATCAAACATTTCTAATGCAATCTCAGGAGAAAGAGCTCCTATAGCATCTAATTGTATTACATCCCAATAATCTGTTTTGTAAATAGACTTAGCTATGTTTTCTGTCATAAGTTTCATTGGACCTGTATAGCCATGTAATTCTGCAACTTTTTTAGTAATACCAAAGTTCGTTTCTCCTCCTCTATCTAAAGGATCATTTACATAACCACCTTCTACTTTTAATATATGAGAAAAAGCCTCATCAAAAAGACCTTCTTCGCTTATAACAGCATTCTTATCTACCTTTTTCAACATAAATTTAATTACTCCTATTAATACTGCTTTAACTTTTACCCAATGGGGCATTAGCTTGATTGATATCGTTTTTTCCTTGGTTGATATTTTAACAAGGAAGCAGGTGCTGGATCACTTAAATCCTCTGCTGTGTAAGTAGCATTAGCGTCTGCTGCGAATACTGCTACGTCTGCTGCCCTTTCACTAGTTCTAGAGCTAATTAAAGATGCTCTAGCTGAATTAGGACTTAAACTTTGGTGATGTTCCATTTGTTTAATCGCTGTTCCTTTTATTATTTGATGATAAGCTACATTAAACTGTAATTCATTTTCAAACTTAAATATAGTTCCTTCATATATAATAAAAAGAGGAGCAAAAGATTCCCAAGTGTTTCCTGCAGAAGTGAAAGTACCACTGTTAGCTTCACAATCAGTTTGATTATTATTATATGTAGCATCACTACAAGTTCCTTCAGCCAGACATGTTGTTTTAGTTTTCCATTGAGAATCACTACAAACATGTTTGATATTTTCATTTCTAAAATAAACAGAACTAGATCCCATTATACTTGATTGTCTTCCTGATGGAAGAGAGTTAAGAATGTTAGTATAATCAGCATCTCCACTTCCTACAATCATATTACTGTACATTGAAGCATCAGCAGCTTGTACTTCTGATAAGAAATCACCAGTAGCAGCTTTAGCCCAGGTTCCAAAAACTTGAGTCTTATCTTGCTCAGTCTGTTCCCCATCACCCATATTATCTACTTCTTTGGCAAAATCTATTTCAATTACTTGTGCCATTAATTATTCTCCTATTAATTAGTTATTTCATTAACACCAACACCAGCGAGTACTCCCATGAGTAAATATCCCCACTTGATCCACCACTGGTCTTGTTGAGCTTCAAGATTCTTGATCTGCTCATCTTTTATTTCTAATTTTTGATTCAACATTACTCTAGTTGAATCACATAAAATTAATTGATCTTCTACAATACTTATGTCTTTACTTAATAACATATTCTTATTGTAATATATTTCTTTTAGTTTAGCATCCTCCAAAAGAGCTTTAACTTGCTCGTCGGGTAAGCAAACTAAATCAGCTTGTTTTTCTTGACTTAAACCAATCGTCAACGGCGTTAGCCATATCATTAGAGTCAAGATTTTTAACATTTTTCTTAATTTCTTTTTTCTTAGCATTTAATTCTTTTACCTCTTTTCTAATTTCACTACGTTTTTTCTCTTTAGTTTTACCTAATTCTTTTGTATCTGCTATTTTTTTATCTAGTTTTTTAAGCTTATCATTATATTGCTTATTCATTAGCTTTCTAAGCTTGTTTAATTTAGCACTTCTTCCCGTCATATAAAAGAAAATAATAAGGCCCATAATGCCAGCGCCAATCATAAAACTTTTAATCTTTTTCCACATAATATCTCCTAGTAGTTTAGTTATGTCATTTATTCTGTTTGATTTTGTTGCTTTTGGATTTTCCAATCCTTCATATGCTTTTCTAGTCCACTTTTCATTCTACCTGTTGTTTCTTCAGCATACCATCCAGTTGTGTAAGTCTTAGGCATTTTATAAGCTGCCATTGACTTAATAAAACAATCTTCTTCGGGAGGCATACCCCATATTCTCTGATTTTTATATGGATTTATCTCCCAATCATTCCAATTAGCTGGATCTATCTCGTCTATTCTATCATCTAATATTGTACTTGAAATATTATAGTTTCCAGACTCATGTTTAGTTTGTCCGTCTCCTCTTACAAAATAAATATATGGTAATGATTTTACTTCAAATTTTATTAAATCCTGATCGAAGGCACCCCCTCTAAAGGCTCCCGGACAACTATTAACATTCGTCCCTGAAAAATTAGTATCTCCTACACAATAACAACCTAAACTGACAGAATCCCAATGACATGAAGGACTTCCACTACATGTGCTTTGGTCTGTCAAGCTTCCACAGTCTTCCATCGCTCTATTGGCAGGGTCATTGTAGTAAAGATCAATTGGAGAATTAGAACCTAAGTTTGTTCCTGTTCCTGCAAATCTAAAATGCATAAATATATCTTCTTCATTCGTTATATTTAAACTATAAAAGTCTATATCCATTCCACTATAACTATCAAAATTTACCATTTGCCCATCCTCGTGTAATATCACTACAAAAGAATCCCCATTTCTCTTAAAATGTAATCCTGATTCATTAAGAGGAACAGGTTGACTGTAATCATTTATTGTAAAATTTTCACTTTGATCTAAAGGTCTCACGTTTTGTAATAAAAATTTAGGTAGTCTTTTTGGAGAACTATACGCTCCAAACAATTCTGTTAGTAAATAATGAGTATTGATAGGTGTGGGTGTAACAGACATAATATTACCCGTAATATACCACTATGGGTGCAAAGTCTGCTCTTACTTCATCCCATCCGCCGTTAAATGCGTTGTTGTTAGCACCGGTTGTTGGAACTAGATCTGCTTGAATATAATTATCATTATAGAAAATAGCTTGTGAAAAAATATGAGATAAATCAAAAGTATCATCACTAGGATGAGAATTTGCCCCAACATTTCCATTAAGATCAAAGCTATTGCCAGTTGCTGCGTTACTAGTATAATTATCAATTTGATATTTAACTGGAGCACACCTAGTTAATACCAGTCCTATATTTTCTGAAAAAGGATAGCCTAGTCCTTGTAAATTTAATAAAATTTCACCGTTATTTGGGTTTGGAGGAGTACCTGTTCCTGCAAATAATATACGACTATTTCTCATAGTATGATATAATGTTTTATTATGTGGAGTAGTCCATTCTAGTCCATAGTCTGGACTTCTTAGAGATTCATGGGTACCTAGATTACTAACATAAGTACCTCCAGCCGAAATACGTCCTTGAGATAACAAAGAAGGTAGTCTAACTTTAACTCTAACTCTGTCTCCTCCCATATTATTATTATATACAATATCTATTCTATACCAACCAACAGTATCAAACATATAACTAAATGAGCAACTATTACTAAATGTACAATCTACGGTAGCAGGAGGATAAGAAGGATCGGTGAGCCAACTACCATCTGTATCATCTACTTTGTTAATATATAAAGTTCCCTGTTGATCAAAGTATACAGACCCCCATTCAGGGTTTCCTCCTAGTAAAAATATTTCTTCTACATAAATATAAGTATACATATGCACAGTAAACTTAGTTTCACCTGTATCGGAGTAACTTCCATTTCCATTAAAATCGATAAGATCTTCTATTTTAGCATCTAATCCGTGGGTACTGTGATCTAAGTCACTGTCTCCCTGACTCCAAGTCCAAGGTTGATTAGCAGTATAGTCAATAGCGCCAAGACTAACTAAATTTGACAGATCATTGGTTTGATAGGAATTGTTTTGCCAAAATAATATTTTCCAATTTTGATCCATATTAAACCTCTTTGTTACTAATAAGGTATGTCAATTTAATAAGTAGCATTTAAATACTCATGTTTAGGTAATGTATAATTATGAAGTATTGTTCTAGCAGCAATCCATGGGTCAGTTAAATTAATATTTGTTCCATATGGTTCTTCTCCTTTCACACATTTATTTGAAGTAAATTTAAATGCATCAGGATATTTATTTGTATTTGGTATATTTTTTGCGTAATCATCATCCTGTATTAGTCCCCATAATTCGTGTTGGAAATAATTAAACACACCCAAATTTTCTAATTTATTAGAGACCTCTTTAGTTACCAAATTTACATATTTGTCAGTAGGACAGAGGTGCAGTACTGTTGACTCATCTTGTAAAGTCTCTCTAAGAACAACTATATGTCGTAATTTATCTTTTCTAAATGGAGTATAAACTCCTTGTTTAACTAAAGCATTATTATTTAAAAATAAATCTTTAAAGAATTGTTTAGATACTAAGTCATTTGTTTCTGCATAATCTAAAACATCATTTACTGCCTTATGTAGATCCTTTAATCTTTGTTTAATATAAATATCATTTGATTGCCAAATTCTAAGACCTCTCCATTTTCTATCAAACCCTGATGTATGAATCTTAGAAATATGTTCTCCTAAATCAGGAATACCTGGAGTATATAATGAATACTCAGTAGTAGAAGAATTTATTTTATCAAAAAGATTAGAAATACCTAACTCATCAAAATATCTTTCAGTTATAGAATCACACTCTAGATAAATATTATTATTATTTTGTTTATTTAACTTAATACTTATAATTAAAGCTATTAAATCAACATCCCACCAAAATGGATTAAAATCAAAATTAAAATTATACATATCACTTCTTAAAAAATGTCTAATATCTTGTTTATTAAATTCTAATGCAGTATCCAGTCTATTATTAAATAAACTTTCTTTTGTTTCATCACATGTATATTTATATAATATATTCATTAGTAAGGATAGTTTGATTGATGATAATGGTTAAAAATAGCATGTCCAGTGGCGCACCACTTCCAACTATAATCAGGCCTTTGACATAAAGCTCTGGTTTCATAAGGCTCAGCTTGCCCCTGCGTTCTTGAAGCATTAATTAACCAATATCTAGGAGCAGGAGTATTTTTTGTTATTACTTTTACCCAAACATTATAAGTAAAAGTTTTCCCTAAAGGAGCATCATCCGGTGTGCAAGTTTGACTACATGACATCTCACAACACAATTTATCCCAAGCCTCAGAGTTATTTGCAAAATTATCTCCGTACGTCAACGTACACCAAGATCTTGTATTGGTATTTGTGTGACCAGCACATACTTTATGATCTCCAGTTCCCATACATTCAGCACCCGAACAGACTGATCCGCTGTTGCCATAATAACCCGAAACTCCATCGTATACATCTTGATTTATTCCATAGAAATCGTGCTTCGTACTTGCTGCATTTACATATCCCCATTCAAATTGTAAGCTATCTTCATCATCACAGTGTTCCCATCCTAGCATACCTCCAAAACCAACTCCAGCAGGGTTACCAGTTCCGTCATCAAGATAGGCGTCAGGGTTGTTGGAGTAATCGACATTCCAAGGGGTAGTACTAAATCCTCCATCTATATCTTTAAAGTATAAAGCACGTTCCCAATGAAGTCCTGACCCATTTGTAGATTGGTCCATCTCTAGTTTCCAACCATTACCTACCATCATTTGAGTGTATCTTTCTAAACCCTCATCTAATGAGTCGGTATCTTGCGGATCTGGAGAAACACCATGCATATGTTCTTCCATAAAATCTTCTAATACAAACATTGTATTTGCTGCGACTAAATAACTGTTATTATTATGATCATTTCCATTATGTACTGCTACCATATGAAAAGGTGCTCCTATTCCCCACATATTTAATTGACATTTTTGTTGGTCATTTATACTGTCTCCCATACTAAAATTATAACCTTGGCATCCATCACTTGGTCCAGGAACTGCACCAAACATACCTTCATCTGCAGCATCAAAAGCACAACCAAATGTTGCTTCTCCAAAATAACCTGAAGTACTTAATCTATACATAGCCTCAGGAGTAGCAACCCCTTGCATCATATACTCATTTCTATTTTTTACTAAATTATTTGCTGAAACAGAGTTAGGTATATAAAAAGGATGACTATCATAGTCTGCTCTATAATCAGAATCATCATCATACCCATTACCATTGCAGCTGCCAATAGGTTCGTCCCATTCGTATATCTGACCCCTACTTCCTATTCCACTGTTAGTGGTAGTACAGCAATCATATGAATTCATTACTTTGTAACCCTTTGTAGGCTCAAGCGTCTCTAATCTACTATCAAAAGCTACTTTACCGTCAGCTGTTGCTATTTGCATACCATACCTTGATGATCCAATTGTTTTAGCTTGTAGATCATTATCTATAATATAATCTACTGGAAGATATAATTTCCATTGCACTTTCCATCTGTGGGCAATATCATAATTCCAAAAGTGCTCTAGCAAAAGAAAACCTCTTAAATAATTATTTGTATCATATACTAAAGTTGGAGCATCTATAATCATTGGATCATTTTCCACTCCATAACCATCATCAGTATCTACACCAGTATCTGAATTAGTTGCTTCTCTGTAAAGCAAATCTTGTCGAGGCTTAACTGCCAGTATACCTTGTACAGGTTGACCATTGTGAGGAGGTAACGGAGCTCCAAATCCTTCAAACTCTGTTACACAGCTTCTTAAAGTATCTACACCCATATTATCTGTATTCTCAGCAGCTCGAACGGGAGTTCCCTTGGTATTAAATCTCAAACCTCTTAATCCAACCGCATAGTTTACATAAGTAGAATCTATAGATACATTTCCTGATTCATTAGTTGCTGAAAATCCAACTTCTGATTCTCTACTAAAATTTCTATCCCATCCTCCTATGGCAGAAGCTTTTGTAATATTTATTCTATCCATTTCTATTCTTTGTGTTCCATGATTATGTTGCCATGTCCATTGAGTACTGCACGTATTGGAACCTCCTCCATTGTCACAGCCTGCTCCTCCACTGCAAGAACCCATTCTTTCTTGATCTGCGTCATAACATTCTCCGTATTGTAAAGCAATACGGAGTGTAACTAGATTTTGGATATTTTTAGTTTTAATTCTGAATTTTTGCCAAGCCCACTGCGTACCTGAAATAGTTACATTCTTTGCTGATTGCATTTGTGAGTCATTTACACTTACAAAAGTTGAGTAGGGAACTCCCGTATTAGTTTTAAAGTGTTCATTATCTACTGTTTCTCGCCATGCATATGATCCATCTTCTTTTTGATAAAGTTCTGTAGGATAAATTTCCATGTCTTCACAGTTACCCCAGTTATTTTCACTACAATTAAAAGACATAGTTAATCTTGTTTTGATTTGAAAATAGTCTCTATATCTCACTTCTAAAATGTAGTCTTCCCAAGGCTTTAATCCATATCCTCCATCTCTCCACATGGGCACATCATCTGTATTGTCCCAGTTTGGTCCAGTCCACTGTGACCCATAAGTATTCCAAAAGTTGAACTTACCTGATGACCTAGTGACATCTGTACTTCCTGCGCACGTACATACTTTGTAAGCATCAAAATTATCTGTTATACCATCCCAGTAATCCATTTATATAAAATACCTTGTAATTTTCATAGTGTAATATACTGTTTATTTAGTTAAAATACCAGAATTTATGGAATATCATCGCTAGCAGTAAGATCTCCCAGTTTAACTCTAACAGTTCCTGTATCATCTTTAACTACCATTACTCCATCTGATAAATTCCAGAAAGTTCTTTCATCAAAAGATTTTATTACTCCAGCTGATACTAACGATGATGTTAAGTTATCTACAGTTATAAAACTGGCATTTATATGGTCAGCGTTAAGAGTCCCTGTAGTAATACTATTTCCATCAATCAGAGTAGTACCTCCAGGACTAATACCTAAATCAAACATACCAATACCATTATCTCCAGATTGATTTTGTACATCATATCTTATTTCTAGCTGACAAGTAGCGGCTGGAGCAGGAATTCTAACATTACCTACTTGCATAGTGCCTGTAACACGAGCTCCTAATTCTTCAATTCCTCTGAGTTGTTTATACATGGCAGGCAGAGCTCCTCCAGATTTTATAACATTATTTTCAGTAATAGCAGGATGAGCAAAAGAATTTATACTGTATACATAAGCGTTTAAACGGTGACCATAGTTTATAAATCCATAGTCTGCTGAATCAGAACTAGTTTGAGTATGCCATTTAACTTCAGCAGAGTCCCATAGAGTACTCTGTGCAGATGCATTATCAAAATGCCAAGCATCATTTTCAAAACTTAGATTAGAACCAGAGCTAGCTCCATTTTTATAAGCTATTGTATGGTTTAGTTGATTACCTGAAATATCGTAAAACCTAACTCTAAGTGAAATATCAGCGCTCCCATTTGCATTAGTTGAGTGAGGATAAAAAGCTGCAGTTAAGTTATAACCTATCGCAGGGTCTATAGGTACTTCAGGTGTCGTAATAGTAATAACCCCACTTCCATCTTCAAAAAAAGATATAGCAGCTCTTTCTCCATTCACTTCTGTTTTTGGATCTTCCTTAGATACATCCCCTCCTCCTATAGAATCCTGTCCTGTAAATTGCCATCCAGCTGCCTCTAAAGAGGCTATCCCAGTTACATCTTTAAAATTAGGATAAAGTAAGTTTCCTCCTATTCCTACCGCTATTTTATCTGCAGTAATTGCCCCCGCTGCTATTTCATCTGCAGTAATACTTCCTGCTTGTATTTGATCTGCACCAATTGTACCATGTACTATTAAATTTCCATCTATAACTTGTGCTACTGGTATCCAAGTGCCAGTATTTGTTCCACTCGCTCCATCATAATATCTAGTTTCGCTAAAACCTATTTGTCCATTTTGCAAAACGGCAGTATCACAAAATAGAGTAACTACATCTCTTGCTATTACTCCACCGTTAGTACCAGCAGTATCTACAGCAATTGTATCATCCCATGCATTATTTGTAGTCTCGTCACATATATCTACATAGTATGTACTTGATCCTCTAGTACCTGCTTGTCCGTCTATTCCTTGTACCGCACTAAATCCTAATGAAACTGGAAATGGTCCAGCTGGATTACCACTACCTCCAGTAGACCAAGGTACATCTGAATCAGTATCAACAATATGAGCCTTATATGATACTATTAAAACTTGATGTTGAGAATCTGAAACAATTACTTTTTGAACTATATAACTATACCATCTATTGTTATTTATAAAATAAACTAATTCAGATCCGACAGCTACTTTTTCATAAATATATTCTCTTGATGTACCCGAAGAATCATATGTAGATAATACTATAATATTAGCGTTTTGAAAACCAGATTGAATATTATGATTCCAAAAACTTTGATCAAAGTTTGCATAATCATTACTCGCGCTAAGATCTGTTTGGTAGGATATACTATAATATCCACCCTCAGTAATCAGAAAGTTAGAATCACTATACCTAAGTTCATCATACTCAAAAGTGTGTGATGTGGCAGGTGCTCCACTTTGTCCAGCTTCTCCTGTTTTAGATTTACTTAAAGATTGAGTTTTAGTTATTCCTGAAAAAGATTCTCCATTAAATAGCTGCCCAGATATTCCATACGTTAATGTAAAAGAATCTACTGAATCGGTTATATTACTATGATCTCCAATGACTGCCATACGATTAGGAGTTGTTCCAGAACTACTAACACTTCCTTCTGTTATATCTGCTAGATTTGGAGTTTCACTTAGTTTCCAAGTTCCAGGACTTGTTCCCACTCCGTCATAATCAAGTCTATTAGCACCTTGATATAGTGATATATCAGTTCCACTACCTGAGTATGAAGTAACTTGTCCATTTACATCCGCAGGGAAAACATGAGCTTCGTTTGTCATTACAGTTGTAAGCGAACTTGATCCTTCTATTAATTCTGATATGGTAAGTGAGTCACTTATAGATCCATCTACAACTGAAGTTGTAAACGTAACTTCTATTTGTCCTCCTAGAAAATCATCTCGATGAAAGTACAGTTGAGTATTTCCCGAATAATCTACACTTTCTTGATAACTATCTATACCTACAACTGACCATGTTCCGTCGTCATTTCCCTCTAAGTGCTGATGATTTAAAGTAACAGTAATACTTACTAAATTATATGCCCCATCTTCTCCCTTAGTCCAGAATAAACTATCCGATTCTAATCTTACTGATTTCGCTGGATCCCCTTGAATAGTCTCTCCCTCTCTTGCAAGACTTAGTGTAAATAATTTTTGTAAGGTTATACCTCCGTAAGCAGCTTCTATACTACAAGTTCCTGTATCTACTCCTGTTACTTCAGTGATAACATAGGCGCCTTCTGCAAGCATAGCACAAGTAGTATTTGCATCTCCGGTTGCTGTGTACGTAATATCATCGTAAGGTACTTGATTTATACCATCATAAACTTGAAATACACCAGTAATTTCAGGAGTAACAGTACCATTATAATTAAAATCACCAGTATTGCCCATTGCAATAGTACCTGATTCATTAGTAAGATAGCCTGTAATAGATTGTTCTCCTGGAAGTCCAGGTAAAATTCTATTTATAGTTATAGTATCAGATATATCAGTACCCCAAGTAGGGCTTTGACTACCTCCAGCATAATATGCTTGTATTGTTGCCGCGGTAGATCTAAGAGCACTATTTGCTGTATGATTCATAAATTCATTTATAGTTATAGTAGCTGATGTATTACTAGTAGTTGCTAAATTAATATTAGTAGAGGCTGCGGCTATAGATACATTTCCAGTTTGCGTTGCAGTCCATACTGGCTCAGGATCTGTGCCGCCATTTATAACAGTTGAATTTATTGTAATTGCTTCTGTATTAACATCTCCGAATACTTGCACTTTTGTTACATCAAATCCATCAGTACAATCAGTTATATGACTAGCACATACTAATTGTATCGTATTCTGCCCGCTTATTGCATGGGTTCCATCATCAAACCATTCATACCAACGTTGAGTATTTTCATCCTCTGTTCCATCTGTGTGATCGTCCCAATCTGCAGCGTAAGGTCCACCTAACTCTGATCCGTTTAGAGTGATAACCGGTTTGCCATCTGGATCATTCATCATTACTCTAATGAGTAAAGGACTATCGTTATCTGTTGTAAAACTCCAGCTTGCTGCGCCTTGAGCATAAACCCCTCCTGGACTAGGCCAAGGTGCGGCAGACTCAACAAGACCTGTAAAATTTAAATAAGATTTTTGGAATACAAAACTTTGAACTTCTGTTCCTAAGCTCACGCTTCTCATTTGCTCATTGACAGGAGTACCATCAATCATTAATGTACCATTCATTTGCAGACTACTTCCAGTATATTTTATACCTTGTCCAGCATCAAAATTACCAAACTCAAAATCACCATCTGCTGATTTAATATTTACTGTTCTATCTCCACCTCCATTATAAGCTTGTAATCCTGCAGATGTTAGTTCAATTCTTTGATTATGAGGTGTCCAGGTTCCTCCATTTGCTATACATTCTCCTTCAGTACTAAATCCACTATGTATTCTAAGTTTTATACCGACACCACTATCATATGGAAAATCAGTACTTAAACTATTACCAACTGTCCCGTCATCTAGAGTTGGCATATGTATTACATCTAATTGCATTACATTAGGAGATACAACAGTACTTCCATACTCTTGAGAAGGACCTGCATCAGCTAAAGTTTGAGCCATGTATACCGCAGTTGGCTGGCTTGCTCCAACTTTAATAGGATCTTCGACTATTTTAAAATAAAAAGGAATGTCATAAAAATCCTCAGCTAGATCCCCAGTACTCTGGTCAATACCAGCGTCAGTATATAATTCAATAATGGATCCAGGCTGTAAGGCTAGTAATTCTTCTTTATAAGACGTACCTGTTACATCATAGGCATTAACAGCTATAACTGTAGCCTCAGTCAGATTAAATGTAGTTTCATTAGCTGAGTTCCAGTCATTGTGTAATAAACCTCTGTGTGTCCCCATTTGCCAGTGGCCGTTCCAAGTATTATGATCTGCAGATGCATCATCTGCTCCTCCTAGCTGTCCACTGCCGTCAGCATCATCTAAATTCATTGCAATATTAGTACAGGTACCAGATGGACTAGCAAGTTTAAAACTATCGGTTAGTTCAAGAGTTTCTCCAAACATATCTTGGGCTATAACAGTTTCAGCTAATAATAATCCAGTTGCTACACTTTCAAACTGAGCACCAAATTCTTGCCAGTAATTAGTATCTACTGTACCGTTAGCTGCAGCTGGTACAATATTTAGAGGATCATGACTTGTTGTACAAATATAGTATGAACCATTATCTTCGTGCCACTCTTTAGGCGATAATGGAGAGGTATGATCAAATCTTACTACTTCTCCTATTGCATTTCCAGTATTACCTGTGTCGGGATCTGTTCCACTATGAGTTCCTGCATAGTACATTCCTCTATCCACTTGCCACCCACCAGTATATGTAACAGAAGGTCCTGTTGCTCCTGTTAATCCTGTTTCACCTGTTTCACCTTGCGTTACAGAATATATAGTTTCTTGTACGGATCTTGAGGGATCAGATACTAAAGTAAAAACTAATCCTACTTGAGTGCTCTCTGTTCCTGTATCATCTACAGTTATTTCCGTTTCATTAAAATTAGTTTGTATGTCTATCTCTCCGTTAGACTGATTTACTGCTAGTACGCCAGTGGTAGAAGCTTCTACTCCTCCATTAGCATCGTAAAATGTAGCTGTAACGGTTATAGTACCAGGGTCCCATGTAGACGGACCGGTTTGTGTAAATACTAAACCTGGATTTCCTTCTACTGTTCCTACTGGAAGTCCATCTGTTACATCAACTAAAGTTAATGTATCTAAAATAACATTAGAATTGATAGTATTTACTAAATAAAGAGTTAAAGTACCATCTATATCGTCTGTTGTAAAATCTTCGTTATTAGTATCCAATAAAGTACTACCGTCACTACTAGTAGATATCCTAATACCTTCAGCAATATCAATTGACGACTCTCCATTAGATTGATCTTGTTTTGTTGCCACTACATTTAAAGTACCATTGCCGTTCAAAAGAGTAGTCCCTGCTGTAGGTTTTAAATAATAAATGACTGGATCTAATGGTACACTTCCAAAGATGAATGGAGAACTCCATCCTTCTCCTTCTATTTCTGTTCCATCTACTCTGTATAATTTTCGAGTTTCCCATATAGTAAGCCCAGGAATTGCGTCAGCTGGAGGCGCATCTATCCACCCATCCAGCCCCTCTAATTCTGCATTATCAAGAGGCCACTGTATACTATTATCATTATTAATTAATGACTCTAATGCATCAAAAGTTCCTACTGCTACTGTTAAGTATAAGGACTTATAGTAAGTTCCTGGATTTCCTTCAAAAGATTTAGTTATACTGTATTCTTTATTTACAAATGCTGTTTGATTGCCACCATTACCGTCATCAAGGTTGACTTCAGCGTCAAAATATTGTATTCCTCCTGATATATATGCTGTTGGATCTAAATATAATACATTGTATGCGCCTGTTGTAGGATCAATATCACAAACTACAGAACTTCCTCCCTGTACATTTTCAAAGTCGGCTAGATTAAAACCTAACTTAACATAATCTCCCCCAGTATTTTCATGATACATTAAATCTATTCGATGCCAGTCTCCAGATCCTAGATCTGGAGATAAAGCATTATCTGTAGGATTTTGTCCCCAGTCTCCTGGAGTAGCAAGTCCCGTTCCAACGTCCATATTAAAAACATGATTAAATGTAGTATTATTACCAGATGCCCATAAACTTCCATCTATAAATACTTTGTACTCGTTATCACCACCCATTTGTATATTAATAGGAGATATATCAGCTCCTACTTTAAAGTATGTAGTTGCCCATACTACAAAATGATCACCAGGATCGGTATCGAAAAATGTTGAAATATTCGGAGTATTTCCATCCCCATCATGATCGTGACTCATATCAATTCTAGATTCAGAATTTAATTCAGACCACTTTCTTATTTTAAATTGGTCAGGAGTACCTAGACCTAGTAATGTTTCAAAACTTAGAGTATCCAGATCAGGAATAATAGCATCTGCAGTTTCTTCTTTCCACATTCGTCCATACCAACTACCTACAGCTTTAAAAGTTGCAGGTATTAAATTTGCACCTTGGTATACAGAAAACACTCCGCCAGAGTTGCTTAGATCTGAAACATCTCCTGTGTACGCTGCATCCACAGTGTGTGACTCATTGGATAACACTCCTGTTAGTGCAGATGCACCTAAATTTAATTTAGGAATAGTAACAGAATCAGCATAACCTAAGCTACCACCAGGGTCTGATGTATTATCGGTAACTACTAGATTAACTATTATATCTTCAGATTTATATAACTCATACGACCCTTCTAGGTGTAAGACTAATGAGTAAGAATTAGTGGACGCATTATTCGCTGCAACTTCTATATTATTAGCAAAATCAACATAAGATTGACCAGCTGTAAACGGGCCAATGACATAAGACTGGCCATTGGCTACTACTGTCCACTGTATAGTGTCTACATTTATAGCTCCTGCTATTCCTATTGTTAAAGATATAATTTTGTTACCTGGAGATATAATTGATTGATCATTAGGATCATAAACCCAATTTTGTGGTTGAGATAATATTGATACAGATTTTGATGAATCTCCAGCTAATAATTTACTTACTGTAAAAGTAGCAGATCCAACAGTATCACCGCTATCTGTATCTACTACTGTTATTATAGCACTACCTGTAGTAGGGTCTCCGTCTGCATTAGTTGTATTTTGTAAAGATACTGTTGGAAAATTAGGTAAAGTATTTTGACTATCTACTGATGTCCAATTAGCTCCTGAAACAAAAGAAGAGACTGTACAATTTCTTAGTTCTGTTCCTCTATATAGCTGTACTGCAGTGAAAGATCCGATCCACTCATTAGGGTCTACATTGCCATATTCATCTGCAACTACACTGTGTGATTCATTAGATAATATAATACTAAAAGCATCATTACCTTCTCTTAATCTATAAACTGATACTGTGTCCTGTAAAGCTGCTAAAGAAATAGATCCATCTGTCACTTCATTATAACTTGCAGTAATCTCTACTCTTTCTGCTCCAGCAGATTCTACGTTACTACTGTATAAGTATACAGGCGTATTAGGTGCTAAGCTTAAGGAAGATTCTATTCCATCTATCTCATTAGTATATAAGTTTACACCATTACTACCCGAACAGTTAATAGAAGCTCCTGTAATATCCCAAGCTTCTATACTCCAAGTTATGTTTGAAGGTATCCCTTGAGTATTAGCTAAAATTTTAATTGTATCTGGCTCTTGTATCTGTCCATCTTGATTTGCTATAAAAAACTGAGATGCTGCATTTAAAAATAAAGATTGTGCACCCTTTCCTTCTATACTTCCCGAAGCATATAAGGACCAGTCTTGATCTGCAGTTTCAGAAGGTTCTAAGCTAGCGCTTTGATTAAGTATACAAAGCCAATAAGATGAATTGTAGAATACTACATCACTAGATGTATATAGTTTTTCGTCGCAATTACCTCCAGTTCCGCAGTTATCTTCTGTATCTATACTTGAACAAGCAGTCCCTGCATCAGTTGATCCGTTACCGTCACAAATACCTGCAGTCCAGTTGCCAGCGAACTGTGGAGTATAGTTTCCGGTTTGTGGTTGAATTTGAAATAAATTTCCTATTAAAGTTAACTGGCCAGATACCGGATCAAATTGTAACTTATTGCCGGAAGGATCTGTTAAATTACCAAATGCAAATGATCCATCAGCGGCATCTAATTCTACGGTCGTATCTGAATTTTTAAACATTCTTAGACCAAGTTCATCCATGGTTAATCCAGTTCCCTGAGGTTCTCCATTTTCATAACCTCCGCTCCATATACTAAGACCTGTTTCTAGTCTTAATGTTCCACCTACTATAAGATCAGCTGCTAATTGAGTAGTCCAGTCTACTTTAGCTAAGTTAACCCAAGAATCGATCCAAGTCTTAGAGTTAGTTTCACAAGTTGTTTGATCAGTGTATGCAGGGAAACCTAAACAATAACCACCTGTCGGAACATTATTATCAAATGTCATTTTATAATAAAATTGATTCTGTATAGGTGTAGGGAAATCAAAGGCGTATACAGTATTATCATTAACTATTAAACCTATGTCTATTTTCCACTCTGGTTGGCCCATTTTTGTATTTAAATCAATTCCATAAGCAGTTTCAAGTGAATCTAATGCAATAGTTGTTACTCCATTTAAATCACTAACAGAGTCTATTATTACTGGTTTAAAACTTTCAGACCATACTCCTCCTTGTGCAGCGCAACTAGATTCAGTTGGCGAAGTAATGTTAGAACCTGTAACTTCACAAGATGCAATTCTTATATAAGACAGTCCTAGATGTCCTCCTTCTCCTGTTACTCCGTCTAAATGGCTAAGGCCTAGTGTGTCTAGACTGTCCTGTATTATTAGATTAGTCCCACTATTTAAACTAGAACTATTATAGGACATATCTGCGTATATTACTGGGTAATTTTCTCCTAATCTTTGAACAATAGGAATAGAAGTGTAAGTATATCCATCTGCAGAGTAACTTAATTCTTTAATTGCTCTAACGACATTCATATTGTCTGTTCTAAATACTAAACCAGTAGTTGGTACAGATATATCTGTTTTAGTAATTACACTAGTAGCATCTGCAGAATCAATATATATTGTGGTTCCTAAAGCACCTGCTACATCCGCTGCTACTAATGGTGTAACTTCTACTCCCGATGTAGTAGTTAATAATAAGGCATCTGTAGCAGAACTATTATATCTTTTATCTTGTCCCTCATTTCCTGCTGTGTCAATAGGAACTCCCCAATAGTAATAAGGATCTATTGTTTCTGCGTCATATTGTACATTATAAAAAGATGTATCGGTATACTCTTTTGTACTTCCTGGTAACGTGCCTAATTCAATCAGTTCATATGTACTAGGGTTAGCTGATACAACATCCCAATCATCAGGAGTTGTGCTTACTTTTTTACTTCTAAATAATTTAATACTTTGTATTTCTGAATAACCTTCTCCAGTAGATAGCACACTTCCTGTGGCTCCTACTTCATTTGTAGTACCAATACTTCCATCGTCTAGAGGTGAAGCTGTCCAAGTAATATTTGCTCTATTAAAGCCTCCAGTACTTCCTAAAGTACCTGCAGTAGTCCAAGTGGGTTTTAATTGATCCCATTTATATTCTATTGCATAAGTATTTCCAGTAGCTCCTCCGTCGGTATTTACAGATCGTAGATACAAGGTATGAGATCCTTGTTTTACTAAATCTCCTCCTGGAGTTGTGCTTATCCAAAACTGAGAAGTTTGTCCATTTATTAAATAAGCATTTCCAGATCCTGAAAATTCTGTCCAGTTTATACCATCATGACTTGCTTGAACTCCAAATAAATTATCTTGATTAGTTTGTTCATTTGTACAAGTAACTAGTAATGTTAATCTATCTGCGTACCAAGTTGTGCTAGCACTAGTACATGCATTATTATTCCATGTTCCACCATTATTAGTACAGCAATCTTGTTGGTTATCTCCACTATCATCATCACACCAACCGTCAGTTAAAAATTCACCGCCAGTATTAAACCATCCATTCTCATTTACAAACGCTCCTACATCTGGCTTTTTATAGTTTTTAATCCATTGCCACGATAAATTAGGAGCTAATTCTACTATTGTATCGTAGACAATTGCTGGTTTTAAAAATTCAGCCCAAGTAATATTAGTATTTTTAGCGTTATCGGTAGCAGATATTAAAAATCCATACTCAATTCCTTCTAAGTCATCTATAAATCCTGGATCTACATTTTGTGTCAAAGATAAGCTTTGGGCTAAGTTACCTCCATACGAAAAGTTTACTGGCCAGTCAGCTACCGCGCCTTCATCTGTTAGCCATGTGTGTCCACCTCCTGAACAAGCGGTCTCAGTTATTATTGCTGGATCTCCCTTACAGTAAGCTTTTATTGGGTAGGGGAATAGCTTATATTGATAATAACTATTCTGAGTAAAAGCTGCACTATCAGTTCCCCCATCTACTGGGCCCCCATTCACATCTTTATCAGGAATATGTATTTCTTTAGTAGTTGCAGCATTTCCTATTTCATGTAAAGTATATTGATTTACTGAAGGATAAGCTGCTCCATGATTATTGTATAAAAAATCTTTTCCATTATCATCTGTTAATATTAACATGTATCCACTCGATACAGTCATAGCCCAATCATCTAGATGATCTTCATCAAATTGATGATAGCCAGAAGCATTCCATCCTATATATTTTAAACCTCCAGGAGCGGGACTTGGATCATTAGTTTGTAGTAAACTACCCATAAATGGTTGTAAGTGAAATTCTCCTGGACCCGATTTAGCATCTGTAACTGATGTTTCTGGCAGTGTTGCAACTACGGTTGTCGTAGGAGTAAATCCAGCATCAGCTGAACTTGAGGAAGTAATAGCAGCCTGATTTACTAAAATAGGAGGTACATAATCTAGTGTAAAAGATATAGTATCTGGATAATCGGGCGAAATAATCTCTTCATGTGGAGCATACGCTCTTATATAATATAGATCTTCGTCAAAACCACTTTCCGTAAATACAAAAGTATAATGATAAATATGAGGATTATCTGTACTGTATAGAGAAGGTTCATATGTAGCTGTTCCTGCTACTGTAGGAGTCCCTTGTCCTCCTGGTAATTTATATATTGTAACATCAGGAGCTTGTTGTAACTCAGAAGTAGGAACTCCTCCAGCTGTACTTAAAACTCTTATCGATAAGGTTTCATCAGCAGTTATGTATGGTAAATTGTCAAACTCTGTTTCTAATAAAACAGATAAATTATTTACTAAAGTAGATAAGGAGATTATACCTTCAGCATCTATCTCTGGATTTAAAGTTCGTAAATATTGATAACCGCCATCTACACTACTACTTAGTAAAGTAAACTCACCGGTGTAGGCAGGTCTGCAAAAAACATAGTAGTTAGCTGGAGAAGCAACAAATCCTGCAAACCCTGCTGGATTTGTGGGCGCATGTATATAATCACCTGGGTTAGTTGACCCTACTGGGACTAACCTAAATGTGTCTCTATGGTTACCTCTGAGTGAAAAGCTTTGGCTCATTTATATCCATTACAGAGCCTGTTGTGCAGATCTTAGTAAACTATCTCTTAAGTTTTCTAAATCAACCATTAATTTACTGACAGTCGCCATTCCACTTCTAATGAAATTAATTTCCTCTGTTGATAAATAAAACCTAGTATCAGATGGCACTATAATATTATCTAACTTTTCATTAATTAGAGATAAGTCAGTAAGTAATGTTCCAACAGTATCCTGCAATGCCCCTATTTTTAAGTCTACAGATGCAGTAGTTTCTAGAGTAGCTACTTTAGCCTCTAGATCTGCAATTCTTTGTAGTATTGTATCTTGTGTTGGCATTATGTAGTCTCCTTATATTTTATTTTTAAGTACGGAACTTCTGGAGTTGTACCTAAATTTTTAGTAAATTCAAATTTGTATTTCATAGTATTGCCTACTAGATCAAAAGTATCAGCTGTTCCAGCTACTGGATATGGAAAGCCATTCAGTGTAGAATCATATAAAATATTATCAGAAGTATCCATTATAGTTAATTTTACATTCTCCATATCTACTCCTGTTTCTATTCCTGTAATTGTAATATTAGGTGCTCCACTAAAAGTGTATTGACCTTCTGTACTGCCAGTGTCTGCAAATGGATTATATAGAGCTTCAACTCTAGACATAGCAAATGATACGTGGCTACTGTCATTAGATAAAGGATTAGCAAATAAATGAATAGTAAATTGACCATTAAAAACATCTTTTTGTAAGTATATACATTGTGTGCCTACTGTCCATCCATTAGTAGCTTCTTGTTCAGCATCTCCTACCTTATAAAATAATCTATATTTTACTCCGGGAACGGGGCTTACTTTAAACGTATTTAAGTAGGGAGACAAAGTACTTGGTAATGTAAAATCAATTTCAGCTTTTTGTCCTAAGTCTATATCGGATACAAGCATAGAAGAGTTTACTTTTTCTCCCCATACCGCATCAGGACTAACAATTAGTCCAAGTAAACTATTATCGAACTGATCACTGGTAATAGTCACGCCCATACTTGGTATTAGTTCTCCATTAGCATTTTCAGATAAAGGAATCCTAGAAAGGACAGACTCTCCGTCTTTTGTAGCAAGTATCATTGAATGATTATCAGATACTAGTTTATCGGTGGTAACATTACTCAGATTTCCTAAACTATTTGATATTAACTCAGGCCCAGTTATATGCATTTCATATGTACTACCGCTTACTGCCATATCATAAAATTTATATTCATTAGGAGTATCAAATACTATTTCATCATTACCCGATCCATCGTCCTGGGTTGTCAACAAGTTTACCGCAGTCTCATAAGCAGCGTTTAGCATCGCTAATCTTCTTTGTAAATCAGAATTAGTTATATAT
>MDSZ01067653.1_pt1 | contig 21262 bp, 22 predicted proteins | sample 811201 | NCBI WGS metagenome assembly MDSZ01 (sample SAMN05326647, study PRJNA326480) | marine metagenome | isolation source: seawater | place: Indian Ocean: North | collected 2010 | reverse complement strand
TGATTTTCTTTTATCTTTAGAAATGAATAAATATTTAATTTTAGCAATGGTAATGGTTATGATTTTTTTATTAGGTTGGCCATTAGAGTGGGTACCAATTGTAATGATAATTGTACCAATAATTTTACCACTTATTGAGGCGTTAGAATTTAGTTTGATATGGTTTGCTATTTTAGTTGCAGTAAATCTTCAGACCGCCTGGCTATCGCCGCCCGTTGCTTTATCTGCATATTTTTTGAAAGGTGTAGTACCAGAGTGGGATTTAAAAGATATTTATCTAGGTATGATGCAATTTATGGTTCTCCAGGTGATTGGATTAATTATAATAATAGCATTCCCTAAAATAGTGCTTTGGTTACCAACACTGTTGTATGGACAGTAGTAAATAATTGTTTATTATCTATTAAGTGAGTCAAGAAAAAGCAAATATACATCTTACTAATTGGGATATTGTTGGAATAAATCCAAATGATAAAAATTGGACTAGCGGAGATATATTTTGCTTTTGGGCCAATAATATTCAAAGTTTAATAGGTTTTTCATTAATTGCATCACTCTATTTAGTATATGACTTAAATATCATTATTGTTTTGGTGGCATGCATTGCGGCAGGTTTTTTAGTTGCAATCTTTTCTTATATAGTCGGTCAACCATCACAGAAATATGGTTTACCATTTCCAGTAATTTTAAGAAGTTCATTTGGAGTCTCCGGAGCAAGGTATATAGGAATGCTAAGGGGAATTGTTGGCTTGTTTATGTTTGGAGTTCAAACATTCTTCATATCTAAGTCAATTGGATACTTAATTAGAATTTTCATTTTTAATGTTAATGATACTTTTTTAGAAAATGAAATATTCCTAGTATTTGTAATGGGAATGGATTTAATTGATTTGTTTAGTTTTGCGTTAGCTTTATTAATTCAGTTTTATTTGTTTAAACAAGGACAGAATTATATAAGGTATATTCTAAATTTTTCCGCATGGTTTGTTTATATAGGTTTAGCAGTATTTATAATTGTACTTGCAGGTGAAAATTCAAAAGAAATAATTAGTTCATTTAAACTTAGTACTAAAACTGAAAACTTAATTTCTAGAGAAAATCTTTTAGCATTAATTAGTATTACAGGTACACTATTTGCTTTTTTTTCAATTGTTATTCTTAATATAGGTGATTTTTCAAGATACGTGAAAAATAGTTCTGAAAATTTAAGAGGAAATTTTTCTTTAATAATTAATTTAATTATTTTTTCATTTGCATCAGTTTTTATAGTATTAGGTGCAGATATAGTTATGTCAAAACAACTATTAGAGGTTGAGCAGCTACTAACAAATCCAACTGATATTATTGGAAAAATTGATAATACTTTTTTAACTATAATTGCAATTTTATTTATTTTGGTTGCATCTGGATCTACTAACCTAATTGCAAATTATATACCTTCTCAAAACGCTTTATTAAATTTTTTTCCAAAAACATTAGATAAGTCTAGCTCAGGTTTATTAATTATAATTTTAGGATTAATATTTGGAGGACTATGGCTTCCAATACTAAGCCAATCGGGCATTTTATCCATAATAGATACAATAGGATCCTTTTTTGGACCAATAGCTGGAGTAATTATTGCTGACTATTATTTAATTAAAAATAAAGAATATATTTCAAAAGATATATTTTCAGATTTAAAGAATGGATCCTACTATTATAGTGGAGGCTGGCAAATTAAAGGTCTATATTCAATTTTTATTGGGTTTATATTCGCAGCTTCAACTATTTGGAATTTAGAAATGAGATTTTTACAAAGCTTTGCATGGTTAATAGGAGCCTTTGTTTCTTATGTTGTATATTATTTATTAGCGAGTGATTAAATGGATAATATTTTATTTAATTTCAATAATAAGACTGCTGTTATCACAGGTGGTGCACAAGGATTTGGTTTAGATATTGCAAAAAGATTTTTAAATTCTGGTGCAAGAGTAATAATTTGGGATATCGATCCTGAGATGATTAAAAAATCGTCGAAAAATTTAAATAACCCAAATCTTAGTTCATATACGGTTGATGTTTCTGATTATCAAGCTGTTGAGGACTGTGTAAAAGAAATCACCAAAAAATCTAATATTGATATTTTGATTAATAATGCTGGAATTACCGGTCCAACAGCAACTCTTTGGGATTATGACATTGATCTCTGGAAAAAAGTAGTAGACATTAATTTAATGGGAACATTTAATTGTTGTAGAGCAATAGTGCCCAGTATGATTAAAAATAACTATGGTAGAATTGTAAATGTTGCGTCAGTTGCTGGAAAAGATGGCAACGCAAATGCTAGCGCATATAGTGTTGGAAAAGCAGGGTCAATTGCATTAACTAAATCATTGGGTAAAGAATTAGCTGATAAAAATATAGCAGTAAATGCAGTAACGCCTGCTGGTGCCAAAACGCGTATTTTAGATCAAATGACCAAAGAACATGTGCAAAGAATGTTATCTAAAGTTCCAAGAGCTAGATTTCTAGAAGTTGAAGAGTTTACCTCTTTAGTTTGCTGGCTTTCGTCAGAGGAAAATACTTTCTCCACAGCTGCAGTTTTTGATATAAGTGGCGGCAGATCTACCTATTAAATAAGTAATTTTTGATCAACTATCTTTATTTGGCTTATTTTTGCCCTACTAAATTTTATATCTTTAGACATAACAGGTGCCAAAATCATTATTGACCAATATATAAAGAGTATAAAAATCGAAATTGTCTTCATAAACATTATATACTGTCAAAAATTGATCTTTGAATGTTTAAATTTTGTCAAAATAATGTATTAAGAATTTTTTATTAAAAATATGAAAAAAATTTTCAAATTTTTGCTTTCCTATCTTCTTATCGCTAGTCCCTTGTCAGCTGAAGAAGTTAAAGTATTTGAATTCACAGAACAGGAATTTAGCACCTTAGAAGTAAGAAAAGTAAGAGGAGCGGACGCAAAAACACAGTATTTTTTAGGGTCAAATGAAAACGGAAACTTTTTAAAAGCCGTAGCTGATAATGCTGCCTCAGGTCTAGGAAAGGAAATAAAAATAGATCTTAATAAAACTCCTTACTTAAATATATCATGGAAGGTTGAAAAAGACCTTAAAGGGATAAATGAGAGAAGCAAAAAAGGTCATGATTACGCAGCAAGAGTCTTTGTTGTAAAAAAAACAGGAGCAACACCTTTGTCAAATAGGGCAATGAACTATGTATTTTCAAGTAATAATGATGTAAATGAATTTAACCCAAGCCCTTACACAAAAAAATCAATAGATTATGTGTTGGCAACAACCAAAGACCACTTAAATGAGTGGGTTACAGTTAAGGTTAATGTCAAAAATCATTTTAAGAGATTTCACGACTTAGATTTAAATGAGATTAATGGTGTTGCAATAATGGCTGACACTGATAACTCAAAATTAAGCTCAATATCATATTATCAAAATATATATTTTTCGTCAGAATAATTATTTTTTAATAAATTTTTTAAGGTACATGCTTAAAAAAGATAAAATGACAGCAGCCACAACATCTTCCAAAGGCGATGCTATTGGATATCCAAAGTTCCATATAATTACACCTATTAGCCAAATAATAAAAACTTTCATAAAAAAACTTATTTAATATAATTAAATTTATTATTTATGGCAAAAAAATTTAATTTTGCAGTCAAGGTTTATTATGAGGATACCGATACAGGTGGGGTAGTTTATTATGCAAACTATCTAAAGTTTTTAGAAAGAGCCAGATCAGAAGCGATATACTCTCTTGGATTTACAAATTTAGATTTACTAAAATATCATGGAGTATTATTAATGGTTAAATCTTGTAACATAGAATATAAAAAGCCAGCTAAATTTGAAGATAAATTAGATATAGTTTCAGAAATATCTTCTTTCACCAAAACATCATTTGTTATGAAACAAAGTATTTTAAGAAATAATGAATTGATTTCAATTGCTGATATTCAACTTGTTGCGGTTGATAAAAATGGCAAACCTTCAAAGATTCCTGAAAAATTAAAGATTGCACTAGAAAGTTAATTTAGTTTTTTAATTTTATTGAAAAGACTAACCATTTTTTTTTCATTTATTCTACCAGTATTTACATTTCTTGGACTTGGATGATAGCATCCAACTAATGATATACCATTTTCTAATTTAAATATTTCTCCATGACCAAATTTTACTTTTCTATCAATAAAAATCCTTTTTTGGTAAAAGTATTTACATGCATCAAAAGCTATTTTGCCTAATGCAACTATTATATTTACATTTTTTAAATATTCTAATTCACTACTAAAAAATTTTGAGCAATTATCTAATTCAATCTTTAGAGGTTTGTCTTCAGGAGGAACACATTTTAAAGCGGCTGTAATATATGCATCTTCTAATTTAAGACCATCGTTTATATGATCAGAATTACTTTGATTTGAAATATTAGCTTTATAAAGGCATCTATAAAGAAATTCTGAGGACTTATCTCCAGTAAATACTCTTCCTGTACGAGTTCCACCATGTGCAGCCGGTGCTAAACCAACAAATAATATTTTTGCATTTGTATCTCCGAAACCAGTGATTGGTTTTCCCCAATATTTCTGATTTATAAATTGTTTCCTTTTATTTTTCACAATTTTATCTCGGAATCTAATCAAACGAGGGCATAATTTACATTTGATTATTTTACTATTCAAATTAGATATATTGTGATTCATTTAATGAGATACATTAATTTAATACTTATAATTTTACTATCTGTATTTTTTCCAAAATTAGTTTTTTCAATGGAAAAAATTATATCTGAATTACAAAATGGTGGAAAAATAATTTTTATTAGACATGCTTTAGCACCAGGCACAGGTGATCCTGACGGATTTGACCTTTTGGATTGCAAGACTCAAAGAAATTTAAATAGTACGGGAGTTGAACAATCTAATAAAATTGGAGTTTTTTTTAAAAAACATAAAATTGAAATTGATCAAGTTTTATCAAGTGAATGGTGCAGGTGTAAAGATACCGCAAAGCATGCTTTCAAAAATTACAAAACATTTGATGCATTAAATTCTTTTTACGACGAAGATTTTTATAAATTTAAAGATAAGCAAATCAGAGATTTAAAAAGTTATATAAATAATTGGAAAAATAAAAAGAATCTTATTTTAGTTACTCATTATGTTGTCATATCAGAAATGTTGGGTATTGGAGTATCCTCTGCAGAATTAGTGATTGTTGATAAGAATTTAGAAATTATTGGAAGATTAGAACTTCAGTAGTTTTATACTAAAAACATACTTTATTTAAAGAATATTTTAAGTTTTTTTGACAATTTTTAGCTTAACATGCCCAAAAGATATAGTATACATACCCAATGAATGAAATGAATGTTGTTATAGTTGGATTATATACTTACTTCAATGTACCAGTAAGAATATTACACCCTTTAGCAGACAGAATAGATGGCGTTAAAGCACATACTATTTTTTATAAAAACTATGACTCAAACTTATTTAGCCTTCCAACGGAAAAAGAGGAAAAGCTTTTTTTAGATAACATAATTAAAATAAATCCAAAAATTGTAGCAATTAGCTTATTATCTCCTTATGTATTGATTGCAAAAAGAATTACCGAATTAGTAAAAAAACATACTGGGGCAGTTGTTGTTTGGGGAGGAGTAGGTCCAACCATAACTCCTGAGGAACACATTAAAATGACTGATGTAATATGCATTGGAGAGGGAGAAAGAGCTTTTGAAGAACTTATTTTAGCAGTCAGAGATGGAAAAGATTATTCAAATATTAAAAATCTTTGGGTTAATAAAGACAATAATGTAATTAAAAATCCACAAGGTCCACTTATACAGGAATTAGATACTTTACCTTTTGCAGTATATGGAAAAGAAAATATGTATTTTATCGAGCAAAACAAATGTACAACAGAGGATCCAGAACTTGATCACAATATTTTATATTTACAGTCCACAAGAGGATGTCCTTATAGCTGTTCATTTTGTGTAGAAACTATGTATCATGATATTTATAAAGGACTTGGAAAATTTGTTAGAAGAAGGTCAGTAGACAGCATAGTTGAGGAAGTAAACATGCATTTAAAGCGACCAGGTAATAAGAAAAAAAGAGTTTATTTTATTGATGAAGTCTTTGGTTCAGCTCCAGGATTTATAGATGAGTATTCTGAAAGATTTCCCAAGGAAGTTGGTTTACCTTTTGACGTTTTATATCATCCAAAGTCATTGAAAGTAAGGACAATAGAAAAACTCGCTAGTGCAGGATGTAAAGAAATAAATTTTGGAATTCAAACTGGATCAGATAGGATAAGAAACGAGGTTTTTACTAGACCAGGCACCAATCAAGAAATAATAGAACTTACAAATGAAATCGCAAAATATAATATTGCCATAAGGTATGATTTAATTTTAGATAATGATTTTGAAACTAAAGAAACTCTTATCGAATGCATTGATTTAATATTACAACTGCCAAAACCTGTAATATTCAATACATTTTCTTTACAACATTTTCCTGATTATCCAATGACAAAGCTAGCTATTGAAGCAGGGCATATAACAGAGGAAGAATTAGATGATTGGCCAACTATGATGAGAAGGACTACAGAAAATTGGAAATTTATACCAAGATGGAAAAAAAGAGAAAAAACAAGAACGAACCAACTTCAAAGATTAAATAATATTATATGGATGATGTGTTGGAACCACGCTTCTGATAGGATTGTAAAATTTGCAGTTTTCAGAAAAGGCCCGCTATCAAAAATAGTATTTCATTACCTAAATGCGAAATCTGTTTTATTATGGTTTATTTGGGGTGAAGGTGGTTTATTGCATAGAGCGAGCTTTAGATTTAGACTTTTAACTTATCCAATTGCTGCAATAAAACTAGTTCTCAAAGGGGACTTCAATCAATTGTTTGATAAAATAAATAGAAAAGCAATGACACCATTTAAAAGATATGTAAATTCAAGAAATTTAGGTAGTTAAAAATATTAAAAGCAACTAAGTGAATTTATATCAATATCTTTCTTCAATGCTAAAATAAAATTATCAGAAAAATTTCGATCATACAAAACACTCTCTGCAATATTTTTTTCCAGCTTAAGATAATTTAACTTATTTATATTTCTCAAATATAGTTTTTGTACTTCATTACTTGGAGCAAATAAGTTCCTAAACCCATCTGAATGAGGAGATATTAGGTAACAATTAAAATTATGGTCTATAAGATTTTCAATTATTTTTGACTTAGTAAAGCCTGGTGAAAATTTTTTTAAATCATCTTCCCGGTGCATTTCCATTAAAATATATTTGATATTAGTACTTAAAAGACTTTTAGCACCATTTAGTATTTTTCCCTCAGCACCATGAACATCCATTTTTAATATATTTGGTATAAATTCCTTATTTTCAAATAATTTATCCATAGTAATTGTTTGTGTTTCTTTTCCAAATTTGGATACTTTTTCTAAATATTCTTTTTCATCCTTTTTTTCTTTATTTATGTTATCAGGATTTACTACTCCAACATCATAAACATATAAATTTTCTTCTTTATCAGAAAGAACTGCATTAATAACTTCGATATTTTTGATGTTACTTAGATCAGCTGATTTTTTTATATCATTACAAAATTCTTTATTACTTTCTAGTGCATATATAGGTTTTTCGTATTTTAAAAATTTTGAAACATAACAAGAATAATGACCAACGAATGCACCTATATCTGCAAAAATAGGATTTATCTCTTTTTTCAATACACTATTAAGACACACGGTAACAGCAAGTTCATAAACTCTTCCTTTGCTTAGAAGTTGTGTATAAGTATAATGTGCTTGTGAATTTTGTTTTCTAACAAAAATTTTAAATTTAATATCTTCAATTTCGTAATTAAATATAATCGTACTATCAAGGGATACTTTTTTTAAAAAAAGAATTATTTTCTGAAAAAAAAGAATTAAGTATTTATAAGAAGCATGAGGAAATATTTTTAATATAAAAAAAAATATTTTATTTATAATATTTCCAAAAAAAGATTTTGACATAAGATTAAGATATAGTTTTTAAATATATTAAGCTCTTTCTAAATTAACTATATTTTTTTTTGAAACCATAATTTACCACCATATAGGCTAAATAAGAAAAGAATATAGTTGAAATTATAGTATTAGTAAAAAATGGTATTGCTAATATATAACAAACAAAAAGACCATTAATGTTTTTTTCGTACATATTAGAAAATGCCCAAACACCTAAATTAGTAAGTATAAAAAATATTAATGATGAAACAAAGCAATAGAATATTAAATTTTTTAAACTTATTTTTTTTGCAATAACTGATTGAAATACAATAATTATAAATAATGAAATATAAACATAGATGGCTCCCCAGTGAAGCCCAATAAATAAATCACTTAGCAACATAGAGGCCAACAAAATAAAGGAAGAAGACCAAATATTCTTAAATAAGTGAGTACTTATAATTGCCGCAGCAATTATTGGTGTAAAATTTGGAGGATGAGGAATTAGTCTTGAAAATACCAATATGAATATTAATAAAAAAGGTAAATAATTTTTTCTATAATCAGCAAATAAATTAGTCATTTATTAGTACAGTTTTATTATTTTATATATTAAAAAATTTAACTTTAAAGACATTTATTATTAACTTTTAATATTCACGTCTAAATCCAAATAAAACTTGTCGACCATCTTGGCTGTATGTTGCGGGTTTTTCATACCGCTCATTCAATAGATTAGTTATATTTATAGAAAACACATTTCCGTAAATATTTTTTCCTATAGACATGTTAACTAAATCAACACTTTTAACAAATTCATTTTTGGAACCAGTCCAATCTAAATGATCTCCAATATACCTATAATTTAAATTTAGATTAAAGTCACCAAATTCAGAAAATGATAATTTACTTTGATAATCTAAACCATAAGAAAGATCAGGTCTTCTCGAGTTAGGTCCGTCAGTGTCAGTTCTGCTTTTTGCAAAATGAGACAAGAAAGATAATATCTGGTTATTAGTTTTTAGTGTTATTTCACTTTCCAAACCTTCTTGTGTAGTATCAAGTATTTTATTCTCATATCCTGACCATGATGAATTTATTTTAATTCTATCTTTCATTCTGGTTCTGTATGCAGTTGATTTCAAGCTAATATTTTTTGTGAAATTAATCTCAGTAAATAATTCACTAGTTTCACTTTTTTCGGCTTTAATTCCTCTGCTTCCTTTATGAGAGCTTGAGGATCCATAAAGTTCGTATAAGCTAGGATTTTTTAATCCAGTAGAACGAGTTACACCAAAGTTAATTTGACCTAGTTTTTGAGTAAAATTTGCTTTGTATGTTTTATTGCCTCCCGTCTCTTTATGGTCATCATTTCTACCATGAATTGATAAGATCTGATTTTCGTTAATTAGATAACCAATATTTGCAAAAAGTCCTAGGTTAGAGACATGACCTCTGGTTTGAGAAGTAAAAGTAGTTGTAGAATAGTTTCCCCAATCATATTTATATTCTAAACCAACACCATAAGAAAAATTTTCATTGAGTACGAACTCACCTTCACCTTTTGTAACCAATGACTCACTGTAGTATTTGTCTTTTTTTCCCTGCTCTTGGTATTTCCTATCATAATTATGATAGTGAAAAATGGCACTCTTTTTTGAATTTGTTCCAATACTCTCTAATCCTGTTTGGAATGCATACATTTTATTATCTGATGTAACGCTTTCTTCTCTTACATTTGATTTATCATAATCAGTTTTGGTATCTCTATAATAAAAAGTAGATTTACTTTTCAGATTGTCATTAATCCATTTTTTTGCGTTCAAATTTACTTGATAATTTTTAGATCCATCTTTTTCTTTCCCATCAGCTTTTGCACTATCAGTAACACTAAGATTTGATGCGCCTTTAAAATTTAGATGCCAGTTATTATCAGTAATTTTTGTTTTGTTATAATCTATTGAATTATTTTTTGGGCTAAATCCATTTATTGAGTAACTATCAGTATAATCTACATCAGTTATAAAATTTACTGCACCGCCAATGGCATCAGGTCCAAAATGAACACCATTTGAACCTTTATAAACTTCTACTTGTTGTATTGTTTGAATAAAATCTTGCCCAAAGTCATGCATGCCGTTTGTAGCTGATTGATCATTTATAGCTACACCGTTTAATAAAACTAAAGTATGATTAGACTCAGAACCCCTCATAAATATAGCACCTGTTTGTCCTTTTGGTCCATGCTGATAATAATCTAATCCTGAAACTAATTTTAAAACATCAAATGTATCTTTTGCACCTGAATTAATAATATCCTGTTTAGTAAAGATTTTTTTATTTATATTTTCTGAATTGAAACTTGAAGTGTTTGTAGTTTTAGTAATTGTTACGCATGGTATACCATCTTCATTTTTCCATTTACAATCTTCTAAAGAATGTACCTTAAAATTTAATAAAAATAAAAAAACACCAAAATAAATTATATATTTCATACACATCTCCACCATAGAGGTTGTAAGTTTATTTGTATGCCGGTGCTAATTTTTCATTATAGAACTAGACTTTTCCTGGCCTTTGTTCAACAACGGGCTTTACCGGGTGGTCTTAGGACTTTAACCTTTGCAGGGACAGCCAATGAATTTCACACTGATTTCCCACCTTAATTTCAGTAATTTTTTCCTTATATTAAAATTTTTTTTTATTGCAAGAGTATTTGCAAGAAATATTAAAAGCTGTATAAACTAAAAATAGCGAATGGCGGGGTAGCTCAGTTGGTTAGAGCGCGGGACTCATAAGCCCGAGGTCAGTGGTTCGATCCCACTTCCCGCTACCATAATCTTTAAAAAAAATATATAAATAATAATAAAATATGATTTATATTTCACATAGAGGAAACATAAATGGACCTAATAAAAAATTAGAGAATAATCCTAATTACATAAAAGATGCTATAAAAAAAGGATTTAGTGTAGAGGTTGATGTTAATTTTAAAAATAATAATTTCTATTTAGGACATGATAAAGGTCAATATAAAGTAAGTAAAAAATTTTTAATAAATAAAAAAATTTGGTGTCATGCAAAAAGTATTGAAGCAGCCTTAATGTTAAAAAAGATTAAAGCCCATTATTTTTGGCACCAAAATGATGATATTACATTAACTAGCAAAGGATATTTTTGGACATATCCAGGTAAAAAACTTACTAAAATAAGTATTTGTGTTTTACCTGAATGGACTAATTCTAAAAAATTTAATTGTGCAGGTATTTGCTCCGATTTTATATCCAAATATAAAAAATGATTAAATTAATTATTTTTGATTTAGATGGAGTCCTGGTAGATACTAAACTAATACATTTTCATTCACTTAATAAAGCACTAGAAAAAACTAAATCAGAATACCAAATTACTTATAATGAACATCTTAAATATTATGATGGTCTTCCTACGACTGAAAAATTGAATAAATTACTCAAAGAGGGAAAAATTAAAAAAAAAAACTTCAGTAAAATCAAAAAATTAAAGCAAGAATATACAAAGAAAATTTTAGGCAATGAAATAAAATACAAAAAAAATTTATATGAATTATTTAAATATCTCTTTAAAAAATATAAAATTGCAATTGCAACCAATGCAGTAAAAGAAACTTTAGATATATGTTTAAAAAAATTGAAGATTAAAAAGTTTGTAAATTATAATATTTGTAATGAAGAAATTAAAAACCCTAAACCAAATCCTGAAATATATTTAAAAATTTTTGTTAAGTTTGGTCTATATCCTAAAGAAGCTTTAATTCTAGAGGACTCACATGTTGGTCGTGAGGCAGCAAAAAGTTCAGGCGCTAATCTTTTAGCGGTAAAAGATTTAAAAGATGTTACACTTTCAAGAATTAATTTAAAAATTAAAAACATAAATAAAATGAACTTAAGTAATAGAAAAACATCTTGGGACGATGAAAAATTAAACGTACTTATACCAATGGCAGGTGCTGGCCAAAGGTTTAAAGATGCAGGATATATATTTCCTAAACCAATTATAGAAATAAATAAAAAACCAATGATACAGTGGGTAGTTGATAGTTTGAATATTAAAGCTCAATATATATTTATTGCTCAAAAAGAACATGTGAAACAGTATAATCTTGAAAGTGTTTTGAAAATGATGGAGCCAAATTGCAAGATAATAGAGCTAGATAAACTCACAGAAGGTGCTGCTTGTACAACTTTATTAGCTAAAGAATTTATAAATAACTCTAATCCATTAATTATTGCAAATTCAGATCAATTTATCGAATGGAATAGTTCAAAAACAATGTACAAATTTACATCTCAAAAAGTTGATGGAGCTATTTTAACTTTTAAATCTATTCATCCAAAATGGTCTTATGCAAAATGCGATGAAAACAAAATAGTTCAGGAAGTGGCTGAAAAAAAGGTAATTTCAAATAATGCAACTGTTGGAGTTTATTATTGGGCTAAAGGAAGTGATTACGTAAATTATGCTGAACAAATGATAAATAAAAATATTAGAGTAAATAATGAATTCTATGTTTGTCCAGTTTTCAATGAAGCTATAAAAAATAAAAAAAAAATTGTTATAGAAGAGGTAGATAAAATGTGGGGATTAGGCACACCTCAAGATCTTAATGAATTTAATCTTAAATTTAATTTTGATAATGAATGAAAATATTTAGATTAAAATTTATTTTAAAAAAAATTTTCGGCGATAAGTATAAAAATATTAGAAATCTAGGTATCAAATATTTTAATCCTTTTATTTTCAATTTTACAAAAAAAATAGGCAGTCAATCTATAGTTAAAAAAGAAAAAGGTTTTATTATCGACTCGACTATTGATAACTATTCTACATTTCACTTAAGACCAAAAAAAAGTGAAAATTTTGATCTTTTGTCAACTGAAATAATTTCTAAAAAAGTTGCAATCATCATTCAAGGTAACATAGGTGAAAATTATTACTTTTTAAAAGAAACATTGGGAATTTATAAAAAAATTTTTCCAAATATTATGATAATTATTTCAACTTGGAAAAATGAAAATCAAAGTAAAATCTTAAAACTAGAAAGTAAAAACATTAAAGTTTTATTTAATGATGAGCCGAATACATCCTCTCCTGGTAATAGTGATTTTCAATTAATTTCAACATTTAATGGATTAACTTTCGCAAAGCAAAATGGAATTGAATTTTGTTTAAAACAAAGGTCAGATCTAAGAGTCAATAAAAATAACATTATGTCTTTCTTGATATCATTAATTGAGAACTATCCAATAAAATCTAACAGTTACATAAAAGGTAGAATCATAACCACAAGTTTAAATACTTTAAAATATAGATTATTTAGTTTATCAGATTTTTTATTATTTGGATTTGTAGATGATTTATTAATTTATTTTGAAAATTTAAATTATGAAAAAAGCTTAAAAATAAATAACTTTGGTGAAGCACCATGTTTTATAGAAGAAACTCCAGTAGAGGCAGAAATTTTATTTTGTGCAAGATATATTAAAAAAATTAATGGTGAAATAAAATGGGATTTAGATTTTTGGTGGAAATCCCTTAAAGATTATTTCTGTGTCGTTGACTCTAATTCTTTAGACATTTTTTGGAAAAAATATGATTTAAAATTTGAGCACAGATATTATAGAAATTATTCAAAAAAAATATCAAGAGGCATAGAATTTTCAGATTGGCTATCTTTATATAATGAAATGGAAATTAATTGGAAAAAACATTTTAACGATCACGAACGCTATGACAAAAATTATAGTATTAAAAATTTTAAATTTTAATTTATTAGTTTTTATTTTTGATTATAAGCTTTTTTAACTTGCTAAAAAAATTATTTGCTCTATCGAAATCTATTTTCTTTATTTCCCATTTTTTTGAGGAACCTACAATTTCATTATCTAAATAAAAAGGAATACTTTTCCAAGGCCCACCAGTAAAATCATATAAATAATGTTTGGAATTTGAAGTGTTTAAATACTCTAACATACAACGTACTGAACTTTCCATTACATGTATCTCCTTCGCGTTTTCTATAATTTTACAATAATCAAAAATACTATGTTTGTAAGAGTTTCTTATAATTGGGTATTTTTCTTTTAAAAAATACTTAGGAATTGTGAAACCCCTGCTATTATCATCGTGAACAAAAATATATTCTTCATTTTGATTTACTAAACTATTAAATAAACTATTTTCTTTATCTATATCTCTTTTCCAGTAAGTAAGTTCAAATCTTTTAGAATAATCAATGTTGAATTGTTGATAAAAAATCATATCTATAGTTTTATTTTTGTTTTTATTTTTAAGAAAATAATCAAAACCAATTGTTTCCAATATATCATCCTTCTTTAGATAAGAATTTACCTCTTCCTTCTCTTTTTTTTCGTCATCACTAATACCTATTATTTCTAAATTATGAAGATCACGGTACATAAACTTTACCATTTCATAATATTTATTCTTGGAAAATAATTTATAACTTTTATTTTGATATTTATTTTTGATAATAAATCTTACAACACCATTACAATGGAAGTGATCACCCAAGCCCAAGTGATGATAAATGTAAACATTTTTAGACATTTTTTTATTTAATTACCTCATTTACTTTAAAATTTCCAAACCACGAATTTTTAAATTTTGAATATTTATTTGACAAATGTTTTATAAAGCTAATAGAACTAATTTCATTTTTACTTAAATCATAAGGTATAACTATCCTGCTATTAAATCCTTTTGGTACATCCATATAAGTTAAACCAATATTTGCTTTTGCCATTAAGTCTAAATTTATCATTCTTTTATCTAAATATTTTAAATTAAAAGCACCATGACCACAGTCAGGATTACTCGATGGTCCTTCTAAGTGTTCTTTCATCAACTCACGATCATATAAATACATACCTTGATATGGAAATTTATGACTTATGAAACTTAAATTATTGTTTATAGGAATATACGGTAATTTATTTTTTATATTTTTTTTTACAAAATCAATTGCATAAAGTTTACCATTTTTTTTTTCAGTTCTTATAAACCCCGGGATAAGATGATATTTTTTTAAAATTTTTCTTGAATTGTTCCAATATAAAAAATTTTCTTTATTAATACAAATATCATCCTCAATGTATAAAAAGTGAGTATAATTTTTATTTTTAAAAGCATCCTTCATTAAAGGGATGTGATACCAAGGTAAGAGTCTGTCATTTAAAAGTTTGTTATGTATTATAATTTGAACATATTTTTTTTTTTTAAATTTATTTTTAAATTTGTTTATTTGTTTTTTTGTAATATTATTAGTTAATATTTTAATGGTAGAACCTTTTGAAATATTATGAATATTTTCACAAACATAAGAAAGGTTATCAATTTTCTTTTCATTATAAAAAAAAGGAATTGTTGCGTAAATTTTTGTTTTTTGATTAGCGTTTTTAGTAAGATCATAACTTGGAAATTTGACATTTTTTTTAAATTTATTTTTAAAATCATGAAAATTCAAAGAGTCTATAAAATATTCTTCTTTTTTCCCAATTGACTTTGTGATTTTCCTAATTATTTTTAGTAAGGTATAAAACATATAATCCTAAGTACTTATATATCAAATTTCGTATTTTAAATTTACAAATTTCTACATTAAATTCAAAAAAGGTATATATTTAAAATACTATTATTTATGAACAACGATTTTGATGATCTTACTATAATTATATTAACATTTAAAACAGACCTAAATATTTTAGAAAAATGTTTATCTTCAATTAATTCAACAATAAAAATTTTTATTATTGAAAATTCTGATAATTTTATTCATAGAGAAGGTATTTTAGATAAATACGAAAATGTTACAATTTATTGTACAGGCGAAAATTTAGGTTATAGCAATGGAAATAACTTTGGAATAAATAAAGTTAATACAAATTATGTATTAATTCTTAACCCTGATACAATTTGTGAAACTAATTATTTTGATAATATTAAACCTTATATTCAAAATAAATTAAATTTCTCAATTATAGGATCTCAATATATTAATGAAACATCATTTGCTCCTGCTGGTTTTTTTAAAAAAAATTTAAGTATGAAAAATACAAAATTTAAATCAGATCTCCATTTATACGAAGTCGACTGGATAGTTGGTTGTGCAATGCTAATTAAACTTGATGAGTTTAAAAATAAAAATATATTTGACGAAAATTTTTTTCTATTTTTTGAAGAATTTGATTTGTGTAAAAAATTGAAAAAAAATAATAAATTGGTGTATTCATCACCTAAACTCTTAGTAAATCATCTTGGTTTTAAAAGCTCAACACGCGATGTAAATGAAATTGATCTAATAAAATTAAGAAGTTGGCATTTTATGTGGTCATATTTTTATTATCATAAAAAGAATGATGGATATTTTAATGCTGTAAAATTAACTATTGGTAAGGTTATAAGATCAATTTTTAAAATGATATTTTATACAATTATGAATAACGAAAAGAAGAAAATACTTTATAAATATAGATTTTTAGGAGCTATAAACTCAATGTCAGGAAAAAATTCTTGGTTTAGAATTAATTAATTTTTGATTATTTAATTATTTTTTTTAATTTTGAAATATTCATTGATATATTAGATGGGAAATAATGTTTTCCAGATCCTTTTTTAATTTTAGGATTAAACTGTTTTGCAAAATTATAGATTGATTGAATTTTTCCACCGACATTAATTATTCCTTTTTGTTTTAAAAGCTTTGGGAGTATTTTTGCTATTTCTTTATGAAATATAAAATTTGTTTTTATGTCATTATATGCAATTTTATGATTAAAAGGTTCTTCACACATAATAAGTCTCAATATTAATGAGTTATCATAAAGTTTAACACTAGACTCCCCTCCAAGTTTAGACCAAGCATATTTATTAAAAGGATTTACAGCATCATGCTCTTTATAGTTTCCTTTTAATCCTGGATAAACATATCCTGTTGAAAAATATATTAATTTCAATTTAAACATAGAACATGCAATTACTACATTAGATGTTCCGATTATATTTAATTCTATACTTTTTTTAATATTTGTATCATGAATTGACATCGGTCTTGATAAACCTGCGGCGTGAATAAAGTAATCAGGTTTCTTCTTAGAAATATAACTAATAATTGATTTTTTACTTAAGATATTAAGCTCTTTTTTAGTTGGATAAAAAACTTTATAATTATTTTTTATACTTTTAAATACTTCTCCAAATCTTCCTGAACCTCCAGTAAAAATTATTTTTTTTTTCATTTTATGTATTTTGATATTCTTTAAAGGTCATATTACTTTTATCTTTTGAAGATAATATTGGTTTTTTTACTGGCCAATCTATGCCAATATCTTTATCATTGTACATAATCCCAATTTCGTTTTTTTTACTACGGTAATTTGTACATCCATAAACAATATAATTTTCTTTATCTAAAGAGCAAAAACCATGCGCAAAGCCAGGTGGGATATAAATTGACTTACAATTCTTTTCACTCAAGATTATTGAAAAATATTTTCCAAAAGTTTTTGAGTTTGATCTTAAATCTACAACAACATCAAAAATTTTTCCTTTAATTACGGATATAAATTTCCCTTGTGCTTTTTTTTTTTGAAAATGTAATCCCCTAATAATATTTTTTTTGGAATAGGACATTACAAAAAATGGAAATTTTTTTTTTAATTTTTTTTCTAAAAGAAGTTCTTTAAAGTATCCTCTTTTATCTTTGAAGGAGATATTTTGAATTACTAAAAGACCTTTAAAGTTTGTTTTTTTAATCTTCATATTAACTTTTTTAGATATGACGAGTATTCACAATTGCCATAAAATTTGATTGATTCTTTAATGTCTTTTTTATTTATCCAGCGATTTAGAAAAGCTATTTCTTCCAAACATGCGATTTTAAAACCTTGCCTATTTTCAATTGCTGACACAAATGTGCTAGTTTTGTAGAAATCTTCTAAAGATCCTGTATCAAGCCACGCACCTCCACGTCCAATAATATCAGCAGATAGTTGATTGATATTTTTATATTTTTTTAAAAGATCTGTAATTTCAAGCTCTTTTCTTTTTGAAGGTTTAAGTTTTTTTGCAAAATTTATTACTTTGTTATCAAAAAAATATAAACCAGTTATCGCTAAATCAGAAATAAACTTTTTAGGTTTTTCTTTAATAAATGTAATTTTATTATTCTTTATTTTTGCAACACCATACTTCTCTGGGCTTGTTACTCTATGCAATAATACTTTTGCTCCAGATTTTAATTTTGTGCATTCCAATAATTTTTGTGACAGATATTGACCATAGAAAAAATTGTCACCTAAAATTAAAGCTACGTTGCTTTTATCAATGAATTTTTCACCTAAAATAAAAGCATCCGGCAAACCCTTGGGTGAACTTTGTTCTAAATAACTTAATTTTATACCTAATCTTTTTCCATCGGGTAGTATTTTTTTATATTGATGTAGCTGACCTTTATTTACGATAATTAATATATCCCTTATATTTGCCAACATTAATATAGACAAAGGATAAAATATTAGTGGCTTATCATATATTGGTAGCAACTGTTTATTAACAGCCTTAGTCAATGGACTCATTCTTGTGCCCAAACCACCAGATAAAATTATACCTTTTTTGATCATATTTTTTTTCCCAATCTCATCAAAATATCTCTTTTTTTTAAACTTAAAAAATATCTTTGATTTTCAAAATACCATTTAAATGTTTTTTCTAAACCCTCATTTAATTTAATTTTAGTTTTCCAATTTAATTTAGATTTTAACTTATTACTATTTATTGCATACCTCAAATCATGTCCAGGTCTATCGCTTACAAAATTAATTTTTACTTTATTACCAATTTTGTATTTTTTTCTTATTATGTTTAATAATATTTTAATTAGTTTAATATTGTTTATATTTATATTTGAACCAATGTTGTAAAAATTTCCAACTTTTGCTTTTTTATATATTTTCTCTAATGCCTCACAATGGTCATCGACATAAATCCATTCTCTTGAATTCAAGCCTTTTCCATAAACCGGAAGAGGTTTATTATTTATAATATTAAATATCATTTTAGGTATTAGTTTTTCAGGATGTTGTCTTGGTCCGTAATTGTTAGAGCAATTCGTGATTATTGCTGGTATTTTATAAGTTCTTATATATGAAAACACCAAGTGGTCAGATGAAGCTTTGCTGGCAGCATACGGTGAACTTGGTTTATATGGATCTGTCTCTTTAGATCTACCTTTAAGAACGTCACCATAAACTTCATCGGTAGAAATATGTATTAATTTTGTATTTTTATTATTTTTATAAAACTTTCTGAAAACCTCCAATAAATTGAAAAGCCCTATTATATTACTTTTAATAAATGGGGACGGATCATCAATTGATCTATCAACATGCGTTTCAGCTGCAAGATTAAATATTCCTTGGGGTTTATACTTGAAAAAAATTTTTTTCAGTTTTTTTTTGTCTTCTAAATTACATTTTAAAAATTTATAATTTTTGTTTTTACTGAATTCTATTGTGTTATAAAAATTAGATGAATAACTTATTTTATCTATATTAATTACGCTATATTTTTTTTTTAGAAGGAGTTTTATTAAATTACTACCAATAAAACCTAGTCCTCCGGTTACAATAACTTTGCTCATTTTTTTTAAATATCTTAATCGATATGAGTAGTATAGAAGAAAATGTTATAATTATGGTTAAATTGCTTTTTATTTAATGACCAGGAAATTCAATTAAATTTTCAACTTTATAGCCACTTTTTTTAAGTTTATCACACCCTCCGAGGTCAAATAAATTAATTACAAATATAAATAAAATTACTGATCCTTTAGCCATTTCTATAATTTTAGCTCCAGCCTCCGCCGTCCCGCCAGTTGCAATTAAATCGTCTATAATAACCACCTTATCTCCTAATGAAATTGAATCTTTATGCATTTCAATAGTAGCAGTTCCATACTCTAACTCGAAATCTACAGAGTATCTTTCTGCAGGTAATTTATTCTTTTTTCTTAATAAAATAAAAGGTTTATTCATAAGATATGAAATAGCAGAAGCAAAAACAAAGCCTCTTGATTCAATCGCTGCTACCTTATCAAAATTATGATTTTTTAATATTTTAACAATTTGATTTATTGTTTCAGAAAAAGCTTTCTCATTTTTAATCAAAGTAGTTATATCTCTAAATAAAATTCCTTTTTTAGGATAGTCGGGTATAGATCTTATATAATCTTTTAAATTCATAACTAATTAGGTTATATATTAAATTATATATATGACAAAAAATAAATTAGCAATAATTGGTGGCAGCGGTTTGTATGATGTGGAGGATTTTAAAAAAAGAGAATTTTTAGAAATTTCTACTTCATGGGGTAAACCATCTGATAAAATTTTAAAAACAAATTATAAAAATAAGGAAGTATATTTTCTTCCAAGGCATGGAAAGGGTCATTTTATTTCTCCATCTAAAATTAATTTTAGAGCAAATATAGATGCTCTTAAGCAAGTAGGCGTTACAGATATCGTGTCTATATCTGCAGTAGGATCTTTAAAGGAGGAATTAAATCCTGGAAAATTTGTAATAGTTGACCAATTTATTGATAGAACTTTTGCAAGAAATAAAACTTTTTTTGATGATGAAATAGTTGCGCATGTTTCAATGGCACACCCTACATCAGCAGGACTGATGAACGCTTGTGAGGTTGCTATAAAAAAAGAACAAATAGATTATCAAAGAGGTGGAACCTATGTAGTTATGGAGGGTCCTCAATTTTCTACTTTAGCAGAGTCAAATTTATATAGATCATGGAAAGCAGATGTAATTGGAATGACCAACATGCCAGAAGCTAAATTAGCTAGGGAAGCAGAAATAAGATATGCATCTGTATCTATGGTAACAGATTATGATTGTTGGCACCCAGATCATGAAAATGTTGATGTGCAACAAGTAATAAAAGTTCTCTTAGGAAATGCAGCTAAAGCTAAAAATATGATCAAAAATTTAATAGAAAACTTTGAAAATCATATTGACCCAAAGGATCCATCAAATAACTGTTTAGATGTCGCAATTATAACTGCACCTGAAAAAAGAACTCAAAAAACAAAAGATAAACTTAAAAATATTGCTGGCAGAGTTTTGAATAAATG
>MDSZ01041357.1_pt1 | contig 21262 bp, 21 predicted proteins | sample 811201 | NCBI WGS metagenome assembly MDSZ01 (sample SAMN05326647, study PRJNA326480) | marine metagenome | isolation source: seawater | place: Indian Ocean: North | collected 2010 | reverse complement strand
TTGATGATAAAAACCAATCAACACTAGGTTATCGGGATGTAACATTAACAACCTTAACCAATGAAGTCGAACCTATCGCTCCTATAGCTAGAGTTTATTAGAGGATAAAATGGCAAAATTTAGCTTACCAAAAAACAGTCAAATCGTTGAGGGAAAAAAACACCCCTTGCCGAAAACACAAGGAAAAACAAAACAATTTAAAATTTATCGCTGGTCCCCTGATGATGATAAAAATCCACGAGTTGATACTTATACAATTGATTTAGATGATTGTGGACCAATGGTTTTAGATGCTCTTATTAAAATTAAAGATGAAGTTGACGGAACATTAACTTTTCGACGATCATGCAGAGAAGGCATTTGTGGTTCATGTTCTATGAACATTGACGGATCTAATACCCTAGCATGTCTTAAAAGCATTGATGAAATCAAACATGACATTGTTATATTTCCATTACCACACATGTCTGTGATCAAGGATTTAGTTCCTGATTTATCTAAAGCATACGCCCAGCTGACCTCAATAGAACCTTGGTTAAAATCAGACACAGCTCCTGTTAATGGAGAAAGAAGACAATCCAAGGAAGAAAGAGCTGTATTAGATGGGGCATGGGAATGCGTTTTATGTTTTTCATGCTCAACTTCATGCCCATCATATTGGTGGAATGGAGATCGTTATTTAGGACCGGCTGTACTTCTTCAAGCGTATCGTTGGATTGCTGACAGTCGAGATGAAAATACTGGGGAACGACTAGATGGCCTTGAAGATCCATTCAAGCTTTTTCGATGCCATACTATTATGAATTGTACAAATACTTGCCCAAAAGGCCTAAACCCTGCAAAAGCTATAGGCGAAATCAAAAAACTAATGTTAGAAAGACATTAAGTTTCATAATAGCTTTTACCTAGAATCGATTTTTAGATGGTTTTATAATATCTCTAGAAATTTCTATGGGGAATTTTTCTCTTATTATTTTGTCTGAAGCATCATCAATATAAACGGGATAATGATTATTCAAAATTTCTCGGGCGTATTTTTCAGCTCTCTGCCTTATGTCTGGTGAGCCCTCCTCCTCCCACTCTTCCTGACGACTTCGATCAGCTAAATTAGGATATAAATATTCACTTTTCATTAGTGATAATGTTTGTTTTGCTCTTAAAAAATGCCCCTCACCTTCAACGGTTTTCTTAATGACATCATAAGAAAGTGTTTCATCATTGACCTCGATTCCCCTAACAACTCTCATAACCATTCCCAGCATTTCATTATCGATAACCAATGACTCGTAAGAGCAACCCATAAGGCTGGCCATCATACCTGATGATTCAGAAACATTATTACAACCTGCAAGTGCTGCCATAACAACTGATATACCTTTCTCATAACCTGACTGCGCATCAGGAAGTTTGGAGTCTGTCATACCTGCTCCAACTGAACTCGCCAATCCATAGTAATTAGTAATTTGAGCTGAAGCAGCACTCATTATTGCTTCCTCTCCTCCTCCTCCAGAAAATGCACCCGTCCTCAAATCTGTAACAAATGGCCATGGACCAAAAATGACTGGATGGCCTGGTTTAATAAGATCAATTAGCATCAAACTCGCTAGCGTCTCTGCTAGAGCTTGAACGAGGCATCCAGCCAATGCCGCTGGAGCTGTTGCCCCTGACTGCGGTGCAATCACTACCCAAATTGGAGCATTCATCTCCAAAGATGCAATAGCTACTTCACAATTATCCGTTCCATATTCAAGTGGTGATACAACTGTACAACCTCCTCCATGACAAAAAGGTCTTTTAACAAATTTCCCTTCTCCACCTGCAATGATATCTAACATTTCTAAAGTTGGTTTCACGTGCTTTCCATCAGAAAAGGTCAAAGCTGTATGCTTAAGTGTACCAATAACACTTGCATATGCGGTATTAATATCTGCCTTATAAAGATCCCTCATCTCTGTTGGCACAACAAACCTTGAATAACTATGAATATTATCTAAATAGTCAACCATACGTGCAACATCATACACATCATTGATAGTTGATGGACGATATGTTTTTGAGCCTAAATCTAAAATTGTTACTGCTTCTCCAGCACCAAAAAGATTTACCTTTTTATCAGAAAGATCAATGTCATGTTTAGTGTCTCTACCATACAAAACTATATCTCTTCCTGCTCGAGCAATCACATCTTCAACTAAAGATTTAGGAAAGCATAGTCGACCTTTTTCATTGATTTTACATCCTTGACCAACAGCTGCTTCAGCTAATTGAGGCAATGGGTTTCCCATGCCAATATTTTGTAAAACTTCTAGGGCAGTAGAATGAATTTTCCCAATATCTGTATCACTTAATGGCTGATATTTACCTCCCTGCATTCCCTTTGAAATAACAGGTCTGGCTTTACTAAAATTCATCAAATTCCTTTTTCTTTTATGTTTCTTTTTGAATTCTTTGACCATGATCTTAACTAGAATTTTTGTTTTTTATGGCTAAAATTCCTGGAAGATCTTTACCTTCCAGCCACTCCAAAAATGCACCTCCTGCAGATGAAACATATGAGAACTTATCAAAAACTCCTGCATTATTAATAGCTGAAACCGTGTCACCTCCACCAGCGACAGATATAATATTATTTTTGCTAGTTAATTCTCCAATATGTTTAGCTAATTCAATAGAAGACTTATCAAAAGGTTGCACCTCAAATGCTCCTAGAGGACCATTCCATAAAATAGTTTTAGAGTTAGATAATACTTTATTAAATAATTTTAATGAAGAAGGACCAACATCAAGTATCATATGACTTTTTGAGCATTCCCCCAAAATAAAGTTTTCAGTTTTTACACCCTTTCTAAGTTTGGTTGCGCAAGCAAAATCATGAGGTAATATCAATTCACAACCAGACTTTTCGGCTAATTCCTTAATTTGCTGAACAACATCTAATTGATCTTTTTCTACTAAAGATTTTCCTATCTCATATTTGTCGTGCAGAAAAAAAGTATTTGCCATAGCACCACCAATTATCAAGGCATCCAATTTAGTGATGATGTTTTTTAATACTGAAATTTTTGATGAAATTTTAGAGCCGCCAACTATCGCAACTGAAGGAGATTCTGGAAATTCTATAGTTTCATTTAAAGCATTAATTTCTTCAATCATTAGAGGGCCAAAATAAGAATCTATAAATTGAGTAATTGAGTATGTAGACGCATGCGCACGATGGGCGCATGAAAAAGCATCATTTATAAACACATCTCCTAATTTAGATAGTTTTTTTGCAAAATTTTTATCATTTTCTTCCTCTTGATTATAAAAACGAAGATTTTCACATAATAAAATATTTCCTGCCTTCAAATTTTGAGAAGCATTAACTGCGTCATTGCTGACACAATCATTAGCAAAAATAATATCTTTTCCCAAAGCCATTTCTAAAGCTTCTTTGATTTGAAATAAAGACATGCTTCGAATGTTCTGCCCTTTTGGTCTTCCAAAATGTGAAATAACTATAAGTTTTGCTCCTTCTTTTAAGTATGGTTGCATTCCTTTAGCAAAACGTATTATTCTTGTTAAATCCTTAATTTCTCCATCTACAATAGGAACGTTCAAATCTGCTCGAACCAGAATTCTTTTACCAGAAGTTTGTTTTGGTGAAATAGTTGAAAAATGCATAATTATTAATTCTTATCTCTTTAATTTAAATTAATCTTTAATTTAACAGAATGCAAAAAGTATTGCTTTCAAATACCAGTAATGTATTTTTTTTAAAGTATAATAGCCATAAAAAGACATCGCCTCTCAAGGAATAAAAATGCCTGAAATTAAAAATGAAAACACGAATGATTGGGAAAAACCATTATTTGAATTGCTCAAAAAACACAGTATAAAGTTTTTGCCCTTTGTTCCTGATGCTGGTCATGCTGACCTAATTGCGCTATCGGAAAATAGTAGTGCTGTTAAACCTGTTGTCCTAACAACTGAGGAAGAGGGAATAGCTTTTTCATGTGGTGCATGGTTAGGGGGGCAAAAGTCTGTTTTGCTGATGCAAAGCAGTGGTGTGGGCAACTGTATTAACATGTTATCAATGTTAGGAAATTGTAATTTTCCATTTGTTACTTTAGTTACTATGCGCGGAGAATTTGGAGAATTAAATTCTTGGCAAATCCCAATGGGCCAAGCAACCCAAACTTGCTTAGAAGCTATGGGCCTTGTAGTCCACAGAGTAGAAAAAAAAGATGATATTTTACCAGCTGTAGATGCTTCATTATATTCTGCCTTTTCAAGTGACCAGCAAATTGCAGTGCTATTTTCACAAAAGCTTATAGGAAGAAAAATATGGTAAATACTTCTCAAAAATTGAAAAGAAGAACCGTTGTGAGTCAAATAGTTCAAAAATGTTCTAAAGCCAGGATCATAAGCGGTCTTGGCTCTCCAACTTATGATTTGCATAATGCAGGAGATCATGAGCGTAATTTTTATCTATGGGGTGCTATGGGTGGAGCTGCAATGACTGGTCTCGGCCTTGCTTTAGCAAAGCCAGATTTACCTGTGATTGTTATTACTGGTGATGGCGAACAATTAATGGGAATGGGCTCTCTTGCTACAATAGGAGTTCAACAACCAAAAAATTTAGCCATAATCGTACTCGATAATGGTTATTTTGGTGAAACTGGAATGCAGGAAAGCCACACCTCTAATGGGGTTGATTTAAAGATCATTGCAGAGGGATCAAAATTTAAACATAGCCTTACCATTACTAATCATTCAGACATGCAAGTTTTATTCAAATTATTACCACCTTCAGAAGGCCCATTATTCGTTAATATTAAAGTTGACAATGAAAATTTAAACAGAAGCTTACCTATTCTAGATGGAGTAGAGTTAAAAAATAGATTTCGACGGAGTTTGGGCTTTGAGCCCAAATAAAAAATAAAGGAGTTAGAAATGAAAAAGATTGGATTTATCGGCTTAGGTCGAATGGGCAGACCAATGGCATTAAACCTAATAAAGAATGGGTTTGATCTCACAGTTTTTGATATTGATCAAAATGCTGTCAATATACTTGTTGATGAAGGAGCCATGACAGTGAAAAGTGTCGCAGAAATTGTAAAACATTCTGAGATTGTAATCACTATGCTTCCTAATCCCGAAACAGTATCAGATGTATTACTTGGCGCAAATGGGATTTTATTACAAGCATCAGAGGGTTTTTCAGTTATGGATATGAGCACTGTTGACCCAAAAACAACCGATAAAATTGCTAATTTTTGCTCAAAGAAAAAAATTTCTTTCATAGACGCTCCTGTTGGGAGATTGGCGTCTCATGCAGATAAAGGGGAATCTCTATTCATGGTTGGAGCCAGCAAATCAGATTTCGATCGTGTCAAACCACTGCTTAACTCTATGGGGACAACAGTTTACCACTGTGGTCCTTGTGGATCAGGCACTCGCACAAAGATTGTTAATAATTTTCTTGCTGTAGCTTCATGTCAAATGAATGCAGAAGCTTTAACCTTAATGAAGCAACTTGATTTGGATTTAGATACTACACTTGACGTTCTTTATGGAACAACCGGCTTTAACGGTCAATTGAAATTAAATTGGTCTTCTAAAGTCTTAATTAATGACATAGAACCAGGATTTAAAATTGATCTTGGTCATAAAGATTTGTCTCTAGTTGTAGAAACCGCAAATGATTTTAATGTACCGATGCCTATGGCTGCTGCAGCTAGAGAGGCATTCAGTTCAGCCAGAGCCAGGGGTTTTGGTGAAAAAGATTTTTCTGCTATGCTAGATGCACAATGTGACTTGGTTAATACTAAACCTCCACGATTATCACATAATTCCAGACATATCACTTAGGAAAAAAATTTTCATCATTCTGATCAAGTCTAAAAAAATTTTAATTTATAAAATATTTGATAACTCGCTAACCAATCTGTCAAAATCTTCTTCCGTATTCCAAAGATGGGGCGTTATTCTTAAAAAACCTGCCCGTTCTGAGAGAAAAATATTTTTATCAGCTAATAAACTCAGTAAGTTTTCTGGTCTATCTTTAGGTAGCTTAGCTCCCAAAAAATGAGGGGCTCTCTGACTCTCTGGAGTAATTGATAAACCAATTTTTTCCAGTCTTTTTGAGAGATTACGGTTCTGCAATAATAGAGTGTTTTGAATTTTTTCTACATCCCACTCAAGTATTTGTTCTAGCGCTTTAATAACTCCAGGAATAAGAGAAAAGTTTGACCTTTGACCCATGTCATATCTTATCGCCCCTTTATCATAATTGTCCGTGTAATTAACCAGATTTGAAAAATCTCTACTTCCTTTCCTTATAATCCATCCTTCCTCAAGAGGTTCGCCAAAACAATGCTCTGGAGCAGCATAAAGAAATCCTGTCGTGTAAGGGCCTAACATCCATTTGTAATTAGCAATAACTGCAAAGTCTGGTTTAACTCTCTGAAAATCTATTTTCATTGCTCCAGCTGATTGGGTCAAATCCAAAACCAAATACGATTTTATTTCATTGCTTCTCTTTCTAAGAGCAATAAGATCAATTATATTCCCACTAGTCCAAGTTGCATTCGGAACCGCAACCAAAGCGCAATTTTCATCCATTTCTTTTAGAATTAAATTTGTTAAACTTTCTCCTTCTTTGCCTTCAACAAATTTTATCGAGCAGTTATTTCTTAAAGCCAATCTTTTCCAAGGGTAAACATTTGACGGAAATTGATTTGCGATTAGAACTATTTTTTTTCTTTTCCCAATTTTCAAATTATTAGCAGCCGTCTGAATTCCATAGGATGCAGATGGCACTATTGCTATATTTTTGGAATTTACATTAACTATTTTAGCAAAAAGTGATCTTGCTTGATCGACCTGCTCATAAAAATCAGGAATGGTTAATCTCCAAGGTTGAGATTTTAATCTTGCGCCTTCATCAAGTGCTGAAACTACAGAATTCAGTAGCGGAGACATATAGGCTGTATTCAAATATGCTACATTATCGGGAATATTAAATAAATGTCTTTGTGATTCAATCATTATCTTGAAAACACTAAACCTTTTCTATTACTAAAGCACTACCCTGACCAACACCAACGCACATAGTGCAAAGAGCATATTTATTATTTTTTTTAAGATGTAACTCTTCCGTAGCAGTAAGAACTAATCTGGCACCCGTCATGCCCAATGGATGTCCTAAAGCTATAGCCCCACCATTAATATTTACTCTTTCATCATCATCTGACAAATTTAAATCCCTCATTGTTGCTAAAGCTTGCGATGCAAAAGCTTCATTTAATTCAATAACTTGAATATCATCCAAAGTTAACTCTGATAATTTGAGTACCTTTAAGGTCGCTGGAACTGGTCCTATTCCCATAATGCTAGGCTCAACACCTATAGCAGCGGAAGAAACAATTTTCGCTCTTGGAGTCAAATTGTGATTCTTAATAGCTTGTTCGGAAGCTATAATTATAGCAGCTGAACCATCGTTTACCCCACTAGCATTGCCAGCAGTTACAGTTCCATTTTCCCTAAATGGTGTAGGCAGAGAATTTAATGCTTCAATTTTTGTTTCTGGACGAGGATGCTCATCTTGATCAACTAATAATTCACTTTTTTTTGAGCTTACTTTTACAGGAAAAATTTCATTTTTTAATCTTCCTTGAGCAACAGCATTTGAAGCTTTCTTTTGCGACCATAAAGCAAACTTATCTTGGTCCTCGCGACTTACTTTCCATCTTTCAGCAACATTTTCACCTGTTTCAGGCATCGAGTCCACACCGTATTTTTCTTTCATAATGGGATTTATAAACCTCCAGCCAATTGTTGTATCATATATCTCAGCATTCCTAGAAAAGGCTGTTGATGATTTAGGAATAACAAAAGGTGCTCTGCTCATACTCTCAACACCGCCAGCAATTACTAAGTTGGCCTCTCTTGACTTAACCATTCTTGCGGCATATGAAACTGCCTCCAGTCCTGAAGCGCAGAGCCTATTTATGGTAATTCCTGGAGTTGATTCTGGTAGGCCCGCAAGTAATAAAGACATTCTTGCAATATTTCTATTATCCTCACCTGCTTGATTTGCACAACCAAAAACCACCTCTTCTAAAAGTTCCCAATCAACTCTTCTGTTTCGATTCATTAACTCTTTCAAAGAAAGAGATGCAAGGTCATCAGCCCTAATTGAAGATAACGCACCCCCAAATCTACCTATTGGTGTCCTAATAGCATCACATATAAATGCTTCATTCATTAATTTGTCTCTCTCCTTGAATTGGCTATTTCAGTTCTGTTTTTGAGATCTCTCAATGTTTTTAATTCTAATTCTGTTGGAGGTTGAGTGATTTCCAAACTATCAAAATACTTAACTTTCCAGCCACAGTTATCTTGAACCATTGCCTTTGTCACGCCTTTATGCATTGAAGAAACTTTAAATTCTTTTGAGATTGGATCAGGTTTCCAGACAGCTAAATCCGTAATTAATAAGTTTGGTCCTTCAGTATCTATATTAAGTGATTTACGGTGGCCTTTACCTTTTCCATGACCAAAACTTGTATAAAAATCAATTTTTTCAACCATACCTCTTAATGATTGTTTCATAGTTATGAAAATTTGCTTAGCAGATGAAGCTATTTCAGGGGCTCCCCCTCCACCAGGCAGACGTGTTTTTGGACTTTTATAATCACCTATTACAGTGGTATTTATATTTCCAAATTTATCCAATTGGGCCGCTCCCAAAAAACCAATTGAAATCCTACCCCCTTGAAGCCAATACCTAAACATTTCTGGAACCGGCACTGTAGAAATGGCTGTTTCACATAATTCTCCATCTCCAATTGAAAGGGGTAAAATATTGGGAGCAGTTCCAATGGTTCCACTTTCATAAATAAGGGTTATGTCTGGAGCGTGTGTCAGTCTTGCGATATTACATGCAGCTGATGGAGCACCTATTCCAACAAAACAAACGTCTTCATTGGTTAAAGATCTTGATGCTGCTATCGTCATCATTTCATCTGAAGAATACTTTTCAGTCATTAACATTTTCTCTAAGGTTTTTAATTCTTTCTCCAAAAATTTCTGGACCCACTTCTAAAACATTTTCTTTCATCCAATTATTAAAACGATCTCTGTCAGAAGCAATATTATCCCACTCAATATAACTTGCATTATCTCTCTTATAATAACCCCTTGCATATGAAGGATGAGCTCCACCAGGAACATGACAAATGGAACCTATTGTCCACCCAGGTAAAACTGTAGCATTTGGGTGGCAGTTTAAGTTTTCCACAACCTCTTCAACGGTTACAACAGACCTTTTTGAGGCTAAGACTGCTTCCTTTTGTACACCAAGAATTCCTTCGATTAACACATTACCTTTTTTATCAGCCTTTTGTGCGTGAATAAAGGCAGCATCTGGATTCAAAGAAGGGATTGCCGACAATTCTTCCCCAGTAAAAGGACAAGAAATTGTTTTAATGTTCGAATTGACTTCTCTTAGATCAACACCCTTATAGCCACGGAAAATCGCACAAGGGAGACCCGCAGCCCCAGCTTCATAGGCATGAGCCATGGCAGAGTGAGAATGTTCTTCAATTTCAATTTTATTAGGCCAGCCATTTTCAACGGAATCTCTGAATCGTCTAAGCAATCCAACCCCTGGATTTCCAGCATATGAGAAAACCATTTTTTTGACTAAACCACTTCCTATTAATTGGTCATAAATTACATCAGGTGTCATTCTTATAATTGTTAAATCTTTTATTCTCTGTCTAATGACTTCATGTGCAGCGGCATGTGGGATAAGATGCGTAAATCCCTCAAAACAAACAGTTTCCCCCTGATTTAAATTTTTACTTACTGCTTCATTTAATGATAAAAATTCTGCCATTGAAAGTTCCTACAAAACTCAAATATCAAAGAACACTGTTTCATGTTCCCCTTGAAGGAAAATATCAAAACGATAATTTTGATCGTCGACTTTATTAGCTATCAAGTTTGATCGAGATAAAGGGTCAATTTGATTAAGAATTATGTCTTTTTGATTATCTTCTTCCTCATCTGAAAAATACATTCGAGTGAATAAATGATTAAGCATGCCTCTCGCAAAGACAGTTATATTTACATGAGGTGCAAGGTTTTTTTCAACTTTACCTGGCTTAAAAGTCTTAAATTCGAAACTTCTGTCCTCATTAGATCCTGTTCCCATCCTACCAAAACCTAAAAAATCATCATTTAGGTTAGTTCTATACTTTCCTTGAAGGTCAGCTTGCCAAATTTCCACCATCGCATCATCTAAAGCAATACCCTGGCCATCATAAACTTTACCCGAAATAATAATAACTTTACCATGAACTTCGTTTTTAATTAAATTACCTGAAAATAAACTTGGGAATGGATAATCGTATTGCTTTGCGGTTAAGCCATAAGCAAAAAAGGGCCCCACAGTCTGAGAAGGAGTTTGAAGATAGGTGTTTTTTTTCATGGCTTATGTTTCCATTGGTGTGGCTTCACGGCCTCTTAAAATTATATCAAAAATATAAGCATGGGCAAAATCTGGTATTGTTTGATTTATTGAAAATTTTGCCACCAATCGATCCTTTGCTTTTTCATCAGGTATAGAATTAAAAATTGGATCATATTTAAATAGAGGATCACCTTCAAAATACATCTGTGTGACCAATCTATCTACAAAGGATCTTCCCAATAAAGAAAAATGAATATGCGCTGGTCTCCAAGCATTTTGGTGGTTCCCCCAAGGATAAGAGCCAGGTTTTATTGTTGTAAATTTATAATCACCATTTTGATCAGTTAAAGTCATTCCGGCTCCTAAAAAATTCGGGTCCAAAGGTGCATCATGGATTTCTTCTCGATGAACATATCTTCCAGCAGAATTTGCTTGCCAAATTTCAATTAGGCAATCTGGAACTGGTCGACCATACTCATCCTGAACTTTGCCAAGTACGATTATTCTTTCTCCTATTGGGTCATGATCTTTTTTTGCATTTAGAGTTAAATCCGCGTCTATTGACCGCAGTGAAGATGTTTGAAACTTCGGAGCTGGAATTTGTTTAATTTTATCTAACTTTAATAAAGGTTTCTTGGGATTACGTAAAACTGTTGATTTATAATCAGGATAGATTAAGTCAGGATGATTGGACCAGTCTCTATCATTCCATGGACTTCTTGACATTTTAATTAGCGCTACTTTCTTCAAATACCTTTTTAAGTATTTTTAGTGCGCTGTTTGTTGCTGGAACACCTGCATAAACAGCAACATGCATTAGAGTTTCTGAAATTTCTTCATAGGTTGCCCCCGTATTTTTTGATGCATTTATATGCATTTCCAATTCCTCATTATGTCCCAAGGACGCTAAGAGAGCGATAGTTATTAAACTTCTATCTCTATTTGAAAGTTTATCTCCAGCCCAAACTGTACCCCAAGCTCCTTCAGTTATAAATTCTTGAAACCTTTTATCAACAATATTGGTATTTTTTATCGCTTTATTTACATGTTGATCACCAAGGATTTTCCTCCTTACTTGCATCCCCCTAATATAAGCTTTACTTCTATCTTGTTCTGTCATTTTCCGATTTAATTCAAAAATTCTTTTAAAATCTTAATAGTTAAATTTGGATCCTGCAATGGTGGAACATGTCCAATGCCATCTAATTCTTTAAAAGTTCCATTTGGTATTAGATCCTTTAATTGCATACCTAATTCAGGAGGTGTTGAAATATCCTTAGTTCCATTTATAACTAAGGTATCATTTTCAATCTTAAATACTTCATCTGTTAAATTAGCAGATTGTATTGCCTGACAGGCACCTACATAACCTTTTACTGGAGTTTTTAATTGCAGCCTTTTACAATCATCCATTAATTCTGGAAACTTTGTTCTAAATTCTTCTGGGAACCATCTTTCGATAGCCATATCAACTATTTTTTGTAATCCTCCTGAGTTTACTAAGTCTATCCTCTCCTGCCATAATTTGTAATTACCAATAACATGGCCTGTATCAGACAAAATTAGCTTTTTTATAGGAATGAGTTTCTTAATTGCTAAACTCATGGCTATCATTCCTCCAATAGAAACACCCATAACATTTACAGGTTTATCAAAAGAAAAAGTGAAAGAAATATCTTCAGCCATTTCATCTATAGAATATGGAGGCTCAACAACAGGTGACTTTCCATGCCCCCTGATATCTACTGAATAACAAGTATAATCTTGATAAAGACCTTCCATAACTTTATTGAAAACTGAATGGTCTACACCAAGGGGATGAACAAATAAAAGGATTTGATCTATGTTATTTCCAACTGATTTATAATTGAGTTTTATATTTTTCATAAAAAGCCAAAAAAAAATTAATAATTTAATGCACTAAATAGTAAACTCTGGATAAATTGATCCATCCACTTTATCACCTGAATTCATTCCTGCATTTTTCATTTTTACAGAGTGATCAGGATCCATGCCATAAGGTTTGAAGTTGACCCTAACGTCTTTTCCAAGCCACTGCGTATTAAAAACCTTCAAGTCTCTTCCTGATGACAGTTTGCCTCCACCTCCGTGAATTATCCGAGCATTAAAAGCCACACAATCTCCAGCTTTCATATCCCAACTTATAACATTAAACTCATGACGATTACTGTCGATATCAGGGAATTTTTCCCACTCTCCTTCAAAATTCACTGTGTCAACTCCTTCTTCATTATCTGGATTGAGCTCACCAAAGTCTTGTTGTATATAATTTTTATCCCAGCGATGTGAGCCTGGAACAAAAGCTAAAGAGCTTTTTTTATCAACATCTACTAAAGGCATCCAAATACTTACTGTATCAAAACCCTTGACAGACCAGTAAGGCTCATCCTGATGCCAAGGAGTTGAAAACTGCACACCTTCAGAACGAACAAATATTGCGTCAAAAAAAAAGTTTACCTTTTTACTTTGCAATAGCTTTAAAGCAATATCTTTGGTAGGACCTTCCTGAATAAAAGCTCTGTACTCGTCAATTCTTTGCCAATTTTCTGAATCGTAAAGGGTAAATTTCCCATCCAGATCCCTATCCCAAACTCTTTTTCTTTCCCCCGGATCAGCAAGATTTTTATTTATTCCTTTTCTAAGCATTTTAATCCAATCAGAGTGAAAATATCCTTCAAGAAAAACAACACCATCTTCATAAAAGTTTTTGACCTGTTTGTCAGAAATCTCTTTCATTAATTTTTTTTTCACTTTCAAATCCTTCAAGAAAAAATTAAAATTCAATTTCACAAAGGTCATATCCGGCTGTGGTTTTTCCATCATATGTTGTCTGTGCAGCTTTTACAAATTCAGATATTGGAAAATCCTTTGGCATATGAGGTACATAATGATTAAGCACTAGATGCTTTACTTTGGCTTGCTTTGCCACTTTTCCAACGTCTTCTGCCAACGTATGACTGATTAAAAGATGTTCCTTGAGATTAGGTTTTACTTTTTTCAATCGTTTGCAAATTTCATCAATTCCCTTTTCAAGCATTACCTCATGAACCAAAACATCAGCACCCAATGAAAATTCAGCAAGCTCAGGAGAATAAATAGTATCTCCAGAAAAAACTACTTTTTTTTCTTTGGTCTCAAACTTAAAGGCAAAACAATTTTCTAACAGCCCATGTATTACTCTTAAAGCAGAGACCTTAACTCTTTCATCTTCCATTATGAGACCTTCAGAAATTTCAGTTATGTTAACTATCTTCTCAAGATCTCTTTGCTTTTCGTCTTCGATTCTTACTTTGATATCTATTTCTTGCGACTGCAAAAACCCTTTCATTAAATTTTTTGTCCCTTTAGGACCATATACTGAAACATTGTCTGACGTTCCACTGGTCCAAAGCGTATGAATTAAAGGGCCAAATTCAAGATTGTGGTCTGAGTGGTGGTGAGTAATAAAAATGTTATCTACCTGGCTTAATGAATACCCAGCTTCTACAAATTGTCTTGTCACACCTAATCCGCAGTCAACTATGTAGGGGTGACCTTCAATTTCAATCACAGAACAAGTGGACCAACTAAGGCCTTTATCCATTCTAGGACCGCCTTTTGTTCCCAGAAGTACTACTTTATTCATTGGCATTTTCTTTCTTAAACAAAAATTCTTTTCATTATAAACAATTACTTGTAATCATAAACTTTGCAAAATAAAAATTTTAATTAAAATTTAGAAAAACTTATATGAAAAATAGACCAAATTTCATCCTTTTTATTGCAGATCAACTCAGATTTGATTATTTAGGATGCAACGGTCATAATATAATCAAAACACCTAACATCGACAAAATTGCTTCTGAAGGCACAAATTTTTCACAATTCTATGTTGCCAGTCAAATTTGCATGCCTAACCGAGCATCGCTAATGACAGGAAGATACCCTTCTGTTCATGGATTAAGATATAATGGAAATTACCTTCCTAAAGATGCCACGACATTTATAGATGTGTTATCCAAGGAAGGATATAAAACTTCAAGCATAGGAAAAATTCACTTACAGCCAATGACTGATCTACCACCTCACCCATGGGTGGATGACTCAGATTTAGGACCGATTAAGGAAGCTTGGTCTCATAGTCATAAAGACTATACAGTTGAACAAGCCAAAAATTTTACCTCCGACAAGTATTTTAATATTCCGAAACCTTATTATGGGTTTGACCATGTAGACTTAGTCACTGGTCATGGGGATAAATGCAATGGTCATTACATACAGTGGCTGAGAAACAACCATTCAGACTATGAAAATTTTTTTGACCCTCAAAATCAAATACCCCATAATTACTCATGCAGACAAGGATATCGCACCCCTATTCCAGAAGAATTTTACCCCACAGCCTTTGTTGAAAAAAAATCCATAGAGTATTTTAATTCCATTTCGGATTCTAATAATCCTTTTATATCTTTTGTTTCTTTTCCTGACCCACATCATCCATTTACACCTCCAGGCAAATATTGGGATATGTATGATCCTGAAGACTTTGAAGTTAATCTTGATTATAAAGATCATAAAAACCCTATTTTACCAATGCAACGTGTCAGACAAATGTATCTTGATGGCATTGAGCCCAAAGTAAGTACATCTGTTTTTATGGCCAAAAAAAGACAAATTCAAGAAAGTATGGCTTTAACTGCTGGTATGATCACTATGATAGATGATGCAATAGGCAATGTGATCGAATGTCTTAAAAAAAAGAATTTATATGATAATTCAGTTATTATCTTTACATCAGATCATGGTGACTATTTAGGTGACTTTTCATTAATGCTTAAAGGTGCTTTACCTTTTCGATCTATAACAAATGTACCATTTATATGGTCTGATCCACTCACAAGAAAAGCTCAATCTTCTAACTCATTGTCCTCCACAATTGATATAGCTCCAACCATCCTTAATCGAGCAAGTGCAAAACCTTACTGGGGAATACAAGGAATTGATATTTCTGAAAGTATTTCTAGAAATAAATCTCTCAGGGAAGAGCTTATGATTGAGTACCATGATAATCTTGCTCGATTTGGGTTTGAAAGACCTGCCTTTGTTAGGTCTCTTATTACTGATGAATATAGATTCACAATATACAAAAATGAAACTTTTGGCGAATTATATGATTTAAAGAGTGACCCTTTTGAAACCACAAACCTATTTGAAAAATCTCAATATAGAAATATCAGAAATGAATTAACTGAAAGATTAGTAAATCAAATGATGGAAAATATTGATAAAAGTCCAATGCCAAGAAGGCTGGCTTAAGCCATACTTCAGATTGGAAACAGGAAAGTCATTAGTAGATAAGTATAACTCTCTTATTAAAGAAGGGAAGTTAAATGCTGACCCTTGTCAAAAGCTGACTCTAGAAAAGTTAAACAAGTTATCCTTCAAGATATCTTCTAAAAAAAATAAAAGCTTTTTTAATAAGTTTTCTAATTTAATTATTTCTAAGCCCAAACAAAATGAAAAGGGAGTTTACATATGGGGAGGTGTTGGTAGGGGTAAATCAATGTTAATGGACCTGTTCTTTAATAATGTGCGTTTTAAATCTAAGAAAAGAACTCATTTTCATAATTTTATGGCTGATACACATGACTTAATTCATAAACTTCGCAAAGACCAAAGTATAAAAAATATTCCAGATAAAGCCGCAGAGTTAATTTCAAATAAATCCAAACTTCTTTGTTTTGATGAAATGGAATTAAGAGACATAGCCGATGCAATGGTTCTGAATAGATTATTTAATGGGCTTTGGAACCGTGGAGTGATCATTGTTGCTACTTCAAATAGGCCACCTGAGAAACTGTATGAAAAAGGTCTTCACAGAGATCGGGTTTTACCATTTATTCGTAATTTAGAAGAAAGGTGTGAAGTAATAGAAATTGGAGGAGATAATGATTTCAGATTGTCTGTAAGAAAGGGTATGGAGGGTTGGTTCAGTCCTGTTTCAAAATCAAACTCAAAAACACTAAAAGAAGATTTTGAAAAATTGATAGGAGAAATACCTTCAAAGCCTGATTATATTCCAAGTGCAGGAAGACAAATCCATATTCCATCTGCAGCTTCAGGTATTGCTTTGATTGATTTTAAACATTTATGCGAAAAGAAATTAGCAGCAAGAGACTATATTGAGGTAGCTAAGAGATACAGAGGATTAATCATAGATAAAATTCCAATTTTAGATAATCAAAATAGAAACGAATCAAGAAGATTTATGTGGCTTATCGATGCCCTATATGAAGCAAAATGTTTTTTAATTTGTAGTGCGGAGAAACCTATAAATGAAATTTACACTGGAGATGATTGGAAATTTGAGTTTGAAAGAACTAAATCTAGATTGATTGAATTAACTGCATCACCGAGATAAATTATATTTAAAATTTATCAATCTGTTGTAGTAAATGTGTTTTTAAGATAAATATTTAAGTAAGTAATTTTAAGAAAGAAAATTAATGGCAAGAAATAAAATTGCACTGATCGGTTCTGGGAATATAGGGGGAACATTGGCCCTTTTGGCAGGAATAAAAGAGTTAGGTGACGTAGCTCTTTTTGATATTGCTGAAGGAATACCTTCTGGCAAAGCTTTAGACATAGCTCAAGCTTCACCTGTTGAGAAATTTGATGCACATTTGATTGGAGGAAACAATTACAGCGTTTTAAAAGATTCTGATGTGGTTATCGTTACTGCTGGGGTTCCAAGAAAACCAGGTATGAGCAGGGATGATTTGATTGAAACCAATACCAATGTTATGAAACAGGTTGGAGAGGGTATTTCAAAAAATTGTCCTGATGCATTTGTAATTTGCATTACCAATCCACTGGATGCCATGGTGGGGGTATTACAAAGAGCTGCTAAACTTAAAACAAATAAAATTGTCGGCATGGCTGGAGTATTAGACAGCGCTCGATTTAGATACTTTCTTGCTGAAGAATTTAATGTATCTGTTAGAGATGTCTCAGCATTTGTTTTAGGCGGACATGGCGACAGTATGGTTCCTCTCATCCGTTATTCAACAGTGGCTGGAATACCAGTGCCTGATCTAGTTTCAATGAATTGGACCACACAAGAGAGAATTGATTCTATTATTCAGAGAACTCGTGATGGCGGAGCAGAAATAGTTGGTTTATTAAAAACCGGATCCGCCTTTTATGCTCCAGCATCCTCTGCTATAGAAATGGCTGAATCATATCTGAAAGATCAAAGACGCCTCCTCCCATGTGCAGCGTGGTGTAAAGGTGAGTATGGATTGGAGGGTATTTTTGTAGGTGTTCCTGCAATAATAGGTAAAGGAGGTATAGAGAAGGTTGTTGAAATACAATTAAATCAAGAAGAAAAGGAAATGTTTGATAAGTCAGTAGAATCTGTTAGGCAATTAAATGCCATTGCATCTAAGATGGAATAATTACATTTGGAAAAGAAAAATATATGAATATTCATGAACACCAAGCCAAAGAACTTTTAGCATCAAATAATGTAAAAGTGGCTAAAGGCATGCCTGCCTTTTCAGTTAAGGAGGCTTTAGATGCTGCAAAAGAACTTGGTGGCCCCATTTGGGTTGTAAAAGCACAAATACATGCAGGTGGAAGAGGTAAAGCAGGTGGTGTTAAAGTTGTAAAATCGCTAAATGAAGTCGAATTAGCAGCAAAAGAAATCCTGGGAAAGGTCCTTGTAACACCTCAAACCGGCCCATCAGGTAAAGAAGTAAAAAGATTATACATAGAAGATGGCTGTGATATCAAAAAAGAGTTATATTTATCTGTTTTAGTTGATAGAAAATCAGGATGTATAACATTTATTGCATCTACTGAAGGTGGCATGGACATTGAAAAAGTAGCCGAAGAGACACCTGAAAAAATACTAACTTTAGGGATCAATCCATCTATTGGATTTGCAGATTTTCACGGTAGAAGAATTGCTTCTGCATTAGGTATAAAAGGAAAGTCGATTAGGCCTGCAACTCAATTTTTAAAAAACATTTACAATACTTTTGTTGATAATGATGCGTCTTTAGTTGAGATCAATCCTCTTGTAATTTCTGGCTCAGATGAACTTATTGCACTGGATGCCAAAATGTCATTTGATGATAATGCTCTTTTCCGACAGTTAAAAGTATTAGAAATGAAGGACCCTAGTGAGGAAGACCCTCTCGAACTTCAAGCTTCTAAACATGATCTATCTTATATTAAATTAGATGGAAATATTGGTTGCATGGTCAATGGAGCTGGATTGGCAATGGCTACAATGGATATCATTCAGCTTGAAGGTGGCTCGCCCGCAAATTTTCTTGATGTGGGTGGCGGTGCTACTAAAGAAAAGGTTACTGAAGCTTTTAAAATAATTTTATCTGACCAGAATGTTAAAGGTCTACTAGTCAATATTTTTGGTGGTATCATGAGATGCGACATTATTGCTGAAGGTGTAATTGCCGCTGCAAAAGAATTAAAAATAGAAATTCCACTGGTTGTAAGGCTAGAGGGAACAAAAGTCGAGGAAGGTAAAAAATTAATGTCAGAAAGCGGGATAGATATAATTACTGCAGAAAACCTCTCTGACGCTGCTAAAAAAATAGTTTCAGCTGTAAAAGGAAAGCCTTGATGTCAATCTTAGTTAATAAAGACACGAAATTAATCTGCCAAGGTTTTACAGGCAGTCAAGGTACATTCCACTGTCAACAAGCTTTAGATTATGGAACTCAACTAGTTGGTGGTGTTACCCCTGGCAAAGGAGGTCAAACACACCTGGAACTTCCAGTTTTTGATACAGTCCAAGAAGCTGTTTCTCAAACTAAAGCGAATGCTTCTGTAATTTATGTTCCACCCCCGTTTGCAGCCGACTCTATTCTAGAAGCAATAGACACAGACATTGAATTGATTGTCTGTATAACTGAAGGAATACCAGTTTTAGATATGGTTAAAGTGAAAAATGCTCTAAAAGACAGTTCGTCGCGCCTTATAGGCCCAAACTGCCCAGGAATAATAACTCCTGGAGAATGCAAAATAGGTATCATGCCTGGCCACATACATAAACCAGGGAAAATAGGGATTGTTTCAAGATCAGGGACTTTAACATATGAAGCTGTTGGACAAACTACGGCTGCTGGGTTGGGACAGTCAACATGTATTGGAATTGGCGGAGATCCTCTTAATGGAACAAACTTCATTGACTGTTTAGATCTATTCCTTGCTGACAATGAAACTGATGCAATAATAATGATTGGTGAAATAGGAGGTACTGCGGAAGAAGAAGCATCTGAATTCTTAAAATCTTCTAAAGTAAAAAAACCTGTTGCAGGATTTATAGCTGGAAGAACTGCCCCTCCAGGAAGAAGAATGGGTCATGCTGGAGCTATAGTCTCAGGCAAGAGTGGAGGTGCAGAAGGAAAAATTGATGCTATGAGAAGTGCGGGAATCAATGTAACCGACAGTCCTGGTATGCTTGGAGAAACCATTATTGAAGCAATGAACAAGTAATTTTCAGTATTGAATATATCAATTTATGAGTTACAGTTTTAATTAGATTTCAAAACTAGTTCTGGGAGTAAACAATATATGGATGAGACAATATTAGATCCCTCTGTTTTAAGTGGTCTAAACTCTTCATATATCGCGGATTTATATGAAAAGTGGTTAGATGATCCTAATAATGTCGATTCTAATTGGAGGGGCTGGTTCGAAAACTTAAAATTAAATGGATCTTCTAATGACGTACCAAATTGGGCAAAAGGAAAACCCTATAATCCAGAAATTATCAATGATGATAAAAAAAATCATTCTTTATCTGCTGACGAAGTAAGAAAAGCTAGTATTGACTCCCTAAGAGCTGTGATGATGATTCGTGCATACAGAGCTCGTGGTCATCTAGAAGCCAAGACAGATCCACTTGAACTAGCTGAAAATATTGAGCACCCTGAACTTAGTCCTGAATTTTATGGTTTTACCAAAGAAGACTATGATAGACCTATATTCATTGATAATGTTTTAGGTTTAGAAACCGCCACACTCAATCAAATTCTTTCTACATTGAGAGACACCTATTGTGGATCAATAGGCGTAGAATACCTTCATATTCAAGATCCTGAGCAAAAGTCTTGGATACAACAAAGAATAGAGAACATCAGAAATCAAACAGATTTTACTGACAAAGGCAAGCAAGCTATTTATGAAAGATTGGTAGATGCAGAAAGTTTTGAGCGTTTTTTAAATAAAAAATATACTGGAACCAAAAGATTTGGTTTAGATGGCAGTGAGTCAGTTATCCCTGCCATTGAACAAATTGCTAAAAGAGGTTCTCAATTAGGTTTGGAAGAAATAGTAATAGGAATGGCACATAGGGGTCGTTTAAATGTTCTAAATAATGTTCTTCAAAAACCCTTTAGGGCAATTATATCAGAGTTTATGGGGAACCCATCCAATCCTGAAGAAACTGGTGGCTCAGGGGATGTTAAGTATCATATGGGATCTTCATCAGATCGTGAATTTGATGGAGTAAACATTCATTTCACTCTCAACGCCAACCCTTCTCATCTGGAAGTGGTAAACCCTGTAGTTATTGGTAGAGTAAGGGCTAAACAAAATCAAAGGAAAGATGTTGAGAGAAAAAAAGTTTTAGGACTTCTAATTCATGGAGATGCTGCTTTTGCAGGACAAGGGATACTTGCTGAAACCTTTGATTTTGCTGAACTAAGAAGTTACAAAACAGGAGGAACACTTCATTTAATTATTAACAATCAAATAGGTTTTACAACT
>MDSZ01096671.1_pt1 | contig 21265 bp, 20 predicted proteins | sample 811201 | NCBI WGS metagenome assembly MDSZ01 (sample SAMN05326647, study PRJNA326480) | marine metagenome | isolation source: seawater | place: Indian Ocean: North | collected 2010 | reverse complement strand
TAAAGTCCCAAGGTATTCAGCAAGCCTACATACGCACGGCTCAAACATACGCTAAGTACTTTGGGCTTCCATTAGAGCAGATCAAAAGGTCTGTTAAAACTAAAATTGATGAAGCTTCCGTTAAGACTAGTACTCGAGAGTTATTACAGGTATATACAGGTGCAGGTGAGAATATTCTTGAAGCACCTTCCCATGATACTGATGTATCTCAAGTACCTACTGGCGAGAGTAGGGAAATAATGTTAAGGCACCTAGATGCAACCGACCCTGCGACTGTTGCTCTATTTAGGGATGGTATCGTGGAGCTTACTCATGAACTAACTGAAAGTGGTCATGGAGGGGGAGGTGCAGTTTTTGCCTTAGACCCAAACAATTTAGTAGCAGTACAGAATCTAGCTGATGACAATGAAGTGTTTTTATTTAATAGCGAAAGGCTGAGGCTCTTTCAGTTACGAGATAGACTCTGGGAGTCGGCTATTGGGGAATATGCTTTAGGGGAGGGTGCTGATCCTGACATACAAAGATTAAGAACGGAGGGTAGATCTACCTTAAATTCTGTAGAGCGCTTAGAGATTCTGCCTGAAAACAAAGCCAAACTGCTTGAGGTAGCACGGCAAGCTAGTTTTATGTCACGGAGGCAAAGGATGCTATTTCGCTATCTTTTTGGCGAAAGTAGATTAAGTTTAAGTACTTCGGTCCAGAGTAACTACACATTACTTGAAGTAATTGGTAGCTTCAGGCATTCATTCCGTATCCTGGAAGGGAATATGAATATTGGGCTATCAAGGGTTTTTAAAAAGGACGGCAAGTATTACGAGCTAAGAGCAGGTCAAACCTTTGATCCAGACGATGATGACAATCAGGCATTCAGAGACCCCCCTGCAGGAAAAATCCAAATTACTGGTCTTAACGAGGGGCTGGGTAGTCCTGACGAAAATGGAATGTTCCAAGAAGATGACAGTTACATATATTTCATTAATCCTCAATTTGGGTCGAAATTAGTCGACACGCCTCAAGGAACGAAAGGTGTTGTTCTTCCTAGTGACACCACAGAATTGGCTGAGGAGGAATGGAGAAGGCCCTCAGTCTCAATAAATGAAATAAAGAAATTTAGTGACATAGATATTTTGGCTAATCTTTTCGGGATAAATCAGACTAAATCAATTGCACCACTCTTCCATGAAGGAGGAACATATGCATCAGAAAGTGAGGCACTTGCTGCTTTTGATAAAAAGTTTTCCGTGTTCAATAAAGAAGAGGTTTACGAAAAAGGCAGAGAGACGAGCGAGAGCGAGATGGAACTTCTATATAGTGATTACTATAAAAATAAATATGGGCAAAGACCAAGCTCTGACCGGAGACAGAAATTCTACCTGGCTTCACTAGAAGAGAAAAAAATAGAATGGGAAAAAATAACTGGCCCGACAAACAACGCACAGTCCAGGAAAGTTGAGGAGACCAACTTTATGCCAGTACTACTGGAATATCACGGTAGTTATATAATGTACGCACTAGACTTGCAGGCTAGGAAAAAACTTGAGGACCTTAATCAATTGTTTGACAAGACTTATAGTCGCATGTCGGAAGAGGGTGTTAGCAATGCATTGGAGAAAGTAAGCAAGCAACCGATAGGCGAGTATGGTGCTTTTGGATTACCAAAAGCTGTGGAATTATTGTTCTACGACTCAACAAACGATAATTTCACAATAACTCCATATGGCAGTTATGCTGGAGGGGATAGCGAAATGGGGAGACCTGTGCTTACTGATTCGTTTAGGAGTGAACTTGCAGATGGTAGTACAGATTTATTTGATGCCTTAAAGCATCCTGATGTATTAACCGCTAAGGATTACCACGGAAACAAACAAAGGTTCCCTATGGTTACTGCGAGTGTAGAATTAACAGGGGAAGGTGGAACGTTCGTAAAAGATAACACCCCGAAGATATACGAGGGTAGTAAAACTGAAGATGAAATACTAGTCCCTAAGCGTAGAATACACCCAATTATGGGAACTACCGGAATGCCAGTAATGAGTGCAGGCTTAGATCAGGCATACAAGCGAAGTGATGAAAGCGAAATGTATTCAGGTATAGCTCAAGAGTGGGAAGGGACAAGGCTGGATCTAATAGCAGAAGAGCAGGATAGCCTGGACGATACTATTCGTGTCCTAATGCAGGACGATGCTATACTTAATTCACTGGAGCGCCTTGTGAAAACAGGGGATACGGGCAAGACGCAGGACTTTAACTATATAGACATCCCGCAGGAACGACTTATTCAAAACCTGACTCAGGGCGAGCGATACTTGATGGCAGATGAAATCAAGGGGGCGAGGGAAAACACCAGAACTCATGTAACCATTAACAAGCAGGCAGGTAGTTATGTTATCAAGGATGGCATAATATCCGAGGGGACTGAGGGCGTTGAAGTAAACGAGACAGTATTTAAAGTTGAAGGGCTTCCCGATGGTGACGAGTTCCTCACCGAGAATATGATTAAACAAGGGTTGGTTAGGTTGAAATCTACACCCAGTCGAGTTGGTGTCTTGGTCATGAATGAAAATGGCACACCACTAACCAAGGAAGGTCATAGCTTATTCCGTGAAGGTAGTTTTAAATCATGGGTGTCCAATCAGGACTTGGAAGCATACGATAAAACTGATGTCGCACAGATGTCAGATCAAATGGATTTCATTTTTGATGGCCGTGAGGATAATCGAGGAAAATATATTGTAATCGAAAACGGAAGTAGTGGGCTTAGAAAAGGTGATGTTATTCAGCGTAATGAGGCAAACAAGTACTCAGGTTCCGGTGTATTACTTAGGAAGTATGATGAATACCTCAAGGAACAAGAGGAAGCAAAGAATCTAGAAACTCGTGAAGACCCACCTGATATTTCGGTTAAGAAGACTCCAATAAGAAATAACGAAGATCTAGTTAAATTAATCACTGCCGACTATGTATGGGGGCATGATGATTACAACCAATACTTTTTAATAGCCAGAGAAGTACATCGACTCACAGGGATTCATATAAACAGGATTCTTCGTGAGATAGATAGTATAAATAATTTATTTGACCTCACTCCTTATGAGTATCGGGACAAATTTAAAGCAATTGCAATCAATCAGGGTCGGAAGATTCCACCAAATAAAATCGCATTTTACATGCAAGACCCAACTGTATCCAATCCGAATGGATTGCAGGGTAATGTAATGCCGGAACAAAACTCTGTAGCAATTGGTCAAATGAGTGCTGCGGCTCTCAATGAGTCAAGCATTGCTCCAGCTTCATCAATGCAGGAAATAAGGATACTTCTTGGAAATGAAAAACTTTCCGTAGAGGAGATGTGGAAGAAATACCTCAAGGGTAAGAGTCCGACCAAGCAGATGAAAAAGCTCGTCAAAAACTACGGAGATAGTATGCAGACGGAGACTATCGCTAAGCATCGCAATAATGACAACATCAGGGATGAGGCGAGAAAGAGGGCGAACAACATGGTTGAGAGACAAATCAACCATATCCTGTACAGTCAGGCAGAAATTAAGGACCAACTTGATCCTACCAACCCAAGGTCAATCCTGTCCAAGATTACTGAACTTCAGCAAAAAACAATCCTGGATGAGGCACACTTATTTGACAGGTCTAAGCATGGTGACCGGGTAAGGCAGTCAATTGATGCTAGGGTTTCCAGTACTCAACAGGAATTGATTGACGAAACAGAAGGGGAAACTACTGACATTATACTCAAAGCATACAAAGCAATTACCGGAAGGACAGAGACTAGCCAGGAGTTTAGGGATGCACTGCAGGCAGTAGAGTCGCACAAGAAAAGCAGTATTAGTGCTGACTTTATATCTGACCTAATTTTGGAGGTCAGTAAAATGACGAACATCGATAAGTTAGATGCACAGGCTTTGTACAACATTATTAGTCCAAGAATGAATAATGAAGGAAAGGCAATAATACTTTCCGCAGTACTAAATACTCATAAAGACTTAATCCTATTCGCCAAGGTTTCACAAAGTCGTGACATTAATGGAAGAAGGAGTCTGCTTACGAAAATGCAGGACTTATCCAACTCCACGCTAGGAGAGTTGAAAGTACTAGTCAGTCCTAAATCTAGAGGATTCTTCCCGCTTGGGGGAGCTGTAGAGCAGGAAGTGCAAATGCAGTACGCCAATGATAGGATTAGTCTGCTCGAGGCAGAACTACAAAGAGACAAGGCTATACTAGATAACAGGGTCTATGATGTATTGTTCAGGAACTATGACGAAGTGGCAAAGAGACTAAGTTACTTATTAGGTCATAACCCTGCGAACCAAGTATCCAATGGAACTATGTTCCCAGTAATGACTGCACTCAAAGAAGGCGGGTATGGCATGACTGAGATTGAGGTTCAGCTTAATAACAGGATGCAGTTCGAGAACTTTGAGGAACTTAAAGAAGCAGTCCTGATGAACAAGGACTACTTGAAGAATGCACCACCTGAAGCAGTCGGTAGTCCTGAATATAACTATGTAAAGAAGATGACCAAGAATGTTGAGATTCTTCCGATCTGGAAGTTGCACAACGAACAGGGTGGTAGGTTTCGATTATGGTCAATCAAGTCAGCCAGAGAGAGATTTGGCGAAATGGGCGTAAGGGGAAGAAATCTTGAAAGGATGATTCTTCAATTTGAGAATGCAGTTAAGGCAGAGCGTCCGAATGTCGCACGGCTCGCAAGGGAATGGAATTATGCATTTGACGAAGCAAGAAAGAACTGGGGCTTTAAGCATGGTCACATCTTCATGGAGCAGATTGTTTCGCCTATAATTAAATGGAACGAAGACCAACCTCAGATGTCTGGGGACAAAAAGGCATTCCAAAAAGGTGCATACAAATATGCTAGGAACCTGGTAAACACCGACCAGGATGAGCGTATACTTAGGGATACTTTGTTTAAACTCTTTGATGAATATGAGAAGAGTGCAGACTACCATAGAGAATTAGCCCAAAGGTACGGACTTAAAGTTAGGGATGAAAAGTCTCCGGTCAGAGATATGCTTGGTCGCCCGCACCCTGATTTAAACAAGAAGAGACGGAAGAATAAGGAGGCTTATGGTGACTACCTTTTTAGAGACCCAATACAGAGAGGATACCTAACTGTACCTCGAGTACTGAAGTCTAATACCGTTCAGATGATCCTGGATGAGATGCCTAAATATGGATGGTCGCAGGATGCTGTGGACACAGAAAGCCCAATGAGGTTCTCATGGGAGAAACTTGCAACTGCAATGAAGAACAAGGAGTTGTCCCAAGAGGCTAAAGAGGGGGAACTAGAGGTTGCAGTTCAGGAGTTACTCGGGGATGACGACATGGTTTTGGACATGTTTATCACTCCCTACATCAAGAATACATCACCAAGGGAATTGTTTAATCAACCTGACCCTGAGCTAAAGATACCAAGGTCCTCACTGATGGAGGCATGGGATGTTGCCAGTCAAAAAGATGACAAGTTTGAAAAGTTTGAGATGTGGGTGGATGTCTTGTATGAGGACTTAAAGCACAAGGAAGACAGGTCTGACTATGTAGACTTTAAGTATGGGATTCTTAAAAAATTAAGAAATCGATACCGCCAGTTAAGTAGATCGATCGAGGACTATGGTAAACAAAGTCTGGAAGGTGGAATCACTCTTGCCGGACACCTCATGGATAGTCGTGCACAGGATGCTATTATACCACAGGAGTTTCTATCTTACACAGCATATGACGAAGTAACATCAGGTGCTCTTTTAGCGAGAACAATGCAGAATGCATTCTTTGGCAGAAATGCAGAAACCTTAAAGGGCGAAATGCAGGAACTCTTCAAGGAACTATCAGATAAGCACACCCTGCTTAATGACCTAGCATCGAGGGTGGGTTCAGTAAAAAACCCGCATGGGATTCCAAAGTTCACTAAATCACAAAATATCAATGCTGAGATAGAGGCAGAGAGGCTAGAGAACATACCCGGTAAGACAGGCAAGGAGAAGCTAAAGAACTTAAAGAACTCAGTCACCCAATTAAAGAACTTGGTTGGCAGACCGAAGCTTGGTCTCAATGGGGCGATGCAACATGTTGAGGCATATTTTAATAGTGACCTTGGACCATTCAAGGACGAGGCAATGTTCTGGGAGTTGCTCGGTCTTAACTCCTACTTCGTGCTTAATCAGCCAAAGAGTGGACTTACCAACTTAATGTCCTTGTTTGACTTCACTATGAAGTACGGTGGGGCAGGGAAGTCATCTGCGACTGCCGTCATGAATGCATGGCAGAATGTGGGTGCAGAAGTGTTTAGTGGAATAATGGCAAACATGGGTGTAGATTCCGCAAACATCCCGCTAGTTAATAGAGTACTCGGAACGCATCAGTACGCAGATGAGTTGATGGATATATTCTTTATGACATCTGAAAATGATGTTGGTGCCAGAAAGAATCTACTGGATGTAGGTTCTGGGGGAGTAAAGAGAGCGAGTAAGGCACAGTTGTTCAAACATGGATGGCTTCGCCCAGCAAAGAATGCACTTAACTATGACTCACTAAGAGGGCTCAAGGTAACAAATGTGGATGGGAAAAGGAAGTATGCACCAATTAGTAAAAGGACAATGCTACTTAAACCATTCTCCTATGTTGGCACACTTGCAAATCATAGTATTGCGGTAGCTACCGCAAGAAGAGTGGACGCATATGTAAGGGAGGTAGCTAGACACATTGAGTCAGTCAATGAAACTCAGATAAAAAACGGAATGCCTTTACTTCCGGAGGACCACCAAGTCACAAGCGATGAACTAGGCAAGAAGGGGACCGAGAAAAGATTATTTGATATTCTAGATAATGATATGTCCTACTATGGCACAGGGACTATATCTAACCTAGCTAGGGACTACCTTGAGAGAAGGAAATCTGGAGACAAGAGAGTACTTACAAAGGATACTATTATCGCCATTGGGCATATGGGAGTGAATGAAACCGCTATGGAGGGTGGGTTTGCCACTAAGCCTGGTGCATTTAGTAGCACTTTCTATGGTCGCATATTTGCACCCCTTCAGTCCTGGGCACTAAAGAAAGTAAACCAAGCAAACAACTCGGTTCGTAGTGAGCAGACAGGTGAGGTCGAGGCAATGGCACTTGCTAGGATGATCGGGACTGTGGTCGCAGTAAGTATACCCTTGGGTATGGCATATTCCTTTTGGTCGGATGAGTATGACGAAAAACTAATCGGCAAAGGTTCTCCACTTAGACCAGCACCAAAGACAACAATGATACCTTTCTTTGGACTGTTTATTGGCAATCCAAAAGAGAATGCAAAAGCAATGCTCGAGAGAGTTGCTAGAGCCGGAAATGTTGGTGGTATGGCATTAGATTTCGTAAATACCGCATACAACTATGCTGATCCGTATAGTTACAATCGTGGGTTCTCGTTGGACTCTCGTATGCTACTGATGAGCCAAGCCACAAATGCTGTGAAGGCAGTGGGTAACTTCATCCATATGGGAGGCAGATTTGACTGGGCGAATGTTGGTAGACCACTCGCTTATTCAATGGGAGCAAATGGCCCACTTCAGCACTACAACATGATGGCACACCTACTTGATATCGACTCGGAGGAAAGAAGGATTACCAGGCAGGTGGGCAATAGGCACAAGATTCGAGCAGCATTGAATGTACTCGATATTGAGCGTAGACCAATGGTCGCAGGGGGTATGCCAAAAACTGCATTTAGTGCGGCAATCAGAACCATGGAGAGGGCAGCTGAAGCAGACGATGCCACTGGGTTTAATGAAGCGTATGCTGAGGCGATTGAATATGCTATAGAGCGTGGTGATGAAGATCCTGAGAAGGCAGTACTTAATGCATTTAAGAGAAGAAACTATCGTCAGGGAATCGCTAGATACAAACTATCAGATGAAGAGTGGAACAATATCCTCTCCCTTTACACAGAAAAACAGTCTCGACCTCTTAGGTATGCAATGGAGCAACATGAGAAATATGTAAATATTTTGAATGCCTCTACGAGCACTAAAGCCAAAAAGAAGTCCAAACCTCCCCTAAATATGAAGCCTGCTACATATGAAGAACTAATCAAGCGCTCACTCTCATACTAATGTCAGTAAAACAATTAACTCCCGGTACTACTCAAGTTATTGAGAAAAGTAGGAATGTACATTTCGTAAAGCATCAGCTTAAAAGCACACAGGAGAAAGATTCTTTCTGGGTACTACTTAGCTTTGACAGACATCACGACAATCCAAAGTCGGACAATGTCATGGAGAAGAGACATCTTGAGTTAGCCCGAAAGCGAAATGCGGTAATTATAGATGGGGGCGACCTATTTTGTGCAATGCAAGGTAAGTACGATCCAAGGTCGGACAAGCGAGACTTAAAGCCTGAGCACCAAACAGGTGACTACCTAGATAAATTAGTATCTACTGCCGCTGACTTCTATGGTCCATATGCGGATCTATTTGCAGTTATGGCTCCAGGTAACCATGAGACCTCAATCTCCAAAAGGCACGAGACAAACCTAACTGAAAGATTGGTTACTATGCTAAATGACAGGCATGGATCAAACATCAGGGTGGGGGGCTTTAGCGGATGGATCAAGTTTCAGATAATGCTATTTGGCGAGGTTAAGACTACAAACATGTGGTATCACCACGGATACGGAGGGGACGCACCTGTAACTAAAGGCGTAATCCAAACCAATAGACAATCTGTATATCTTCCTGACGCACATATTGTAGCCACTGGTCACACCCACAATGAGTGGCAGTTCCCAATACCAAGGATACGGCTCACCAATAAAGGAACAGTTTACCATGATGAGCAACTCCACCTTAAAGTCCCATCATATAAAGAAGAATATAGTGATGGGTATGGTGGCTGGCATATTGAGCGTGGTGGCCCGCCAAAACCAACAGGAGCAGTTTGGTTGAGGTTTAGTGCCAGGAAAACAACCAAGGAAGGAAAGACTGTGGTTTATCCAATCATAGAAGCATTAAGAGCAAAATGAGAAAAAAGAGAGTATATAAAAAGGGAGCACCTGGTAGTGAATATGATGCCTACCATGGTAAGAAGGAGCAAAGGAAACGCAGGGCTAAGAGAAACAAGGATGCCAAGAAAGCAAAATGCCCGAAAGGCAAAGAGGCACACCATGTTCGTGGCAAGCGTAAGGGCAAGCTGAGTGGTCCTGTCCGTTGCGTGAGCAAGAAAAGGAATAGAAGTATTCAGCCCAAGCGAAGCTAGTGGGTGTAGCCTTTGGTGGTATCAGTGTTTTTGTGGCCAAGCATTTCAGCCACTTCCTTTAAGTCCTTATCCTTGTGCCTTGTAGCAAAAGCATGGCGAAAGGAATGAAAAGACTTACCCTCTATTCCGATCCTCCTGCATATTTCTGTAAACTGCTGACTGAAGTAATGTCTCTTCTTTGGGTCTGCAATCTTGTCTCTGTATACCTTATCAAAAACATACTTACCACCATCATAGTTTATTTCTGCAAACAAGTTTTGAAGGACACCACCCCCCATCTTCTCGGAAGTTATGGGAAGAGATACCCTAGAGTCCCTTTTTTCTGTCCACACAGTCACAGAGGTAGAAGTAAGTGAGTCCCACTCTAGGTTAATACAATCACCCAAGCGTAGTCCCAACCAATAGCTTAGTGTGCAAACTCGTTTCCAAAACTCATTCACCTCATCATTCAGGAAGCAACCATCCAAATTGTTTATTATTTTCTTATACTCCTTGTGCGTAATTGGCAGAACCTTTTTCTTCTCCTTCTGTTCATGACTGAGTAGCTTCTTGTTTACAGAAACAATACTAGCAGGATTCTTGGGAATATATTGGCGAGTCGAGCAGAATGATAGGAACGCTGAAATAGCAGACAACCATGCGTTCCTTGTAGAAATACCAACAGTTAATTTAGGATCATTGACCCACTTGGATATCATCTTATGCGTGATTGCATTCACAGGTTTCTTTATACCATGCTGTGCCTTGCAGAATAGATGAATGAAGTCTGTTTGTGTATTTAATGTGTTCTTGGACTTACCCTCCGATACCCTCCATTCGTTCCACTCATCTAGTGCGTCTTGACATGTCAAGTTTCGTCCAGACATCATCTTTGCGATGACATCCATAGTCAATGCTCCGGCATTAGCTGCAGCTTCAAGTTCTGCAATCTTGGAGTCCTTCACCTCCTTGCGAGCATCCTTCTCATTGGTAGACGAGAGCTTGGTGGTTCGTACACCAAACTCTGTCTTATACCGTACAGAGAAGCCTCTTTGTGTTTTAATCAGCTTCATGTGTCTCTTTGTGTACTAATATGTTAGGTCAGTCAATCTCTATTGGCGTATTCCTCACACTCGTCCTCGTTAGTACCATCGTAAACAGGGGAGTTCTCCTCAATCCAGTCATCAATATTAGTTCCTTTTGGCAAGAAGCCTTCACCATCTGCTACATTCTCCTGCCGTCTTTCATACTCTTCAGCATATTCCACTAGCTTTCTACCAAGTCGTGAGACTTCACCTATATCATCAAACCACAGGAATGCACCATGACTGGTATCACCTACCTTGACATGATCGATCCGGTCGTTCGTGCCTCCATGAGTACAAGCCGATGCGATATGATCTATTTCAATATCAGCTAATGTTTTACCTGAGAATATTCCAAACGCCTCAGAATGGACGCTCCTACTTTTGTGTTGTTTTACTATTTTCATAATTGCTCTTCGTATTTAGTTATTATTCTTCTTATCCATACATATCCGTTGTCATCGCTCACAAAGTTTTCAGATGGCACTCGATCGGGTCCATCCTGCTCTGCATTGAGCCAGTCCATTAGTTCTTTTATATCCCTAGTGGACTTACCTCCTCCATTAGGAACCTTGTTATGCATCCACCAATTGCATTCATCTTCAGCCATACTGACCGCTAGGGCGGCTATAACCTGCTTGGTGTTTCTTACTTCCATGAAGTTAGGGTCATCCCATATGAGTAGATAATAGTTATCATTGAAGTCGTACTCTAGTTGCGCCTCGCAATCAGTACCCCATCCGGCTCCTGGCTTATCCTTACTCATGATAATACAGGGTAGATAGGAGTATGGTCATACCCATCCTCCTCTAGTTTCTCATCAGTTGCTACATGGGATAATGCACCTCCATCATTCCCCTCATCATCTGATTGAGGGAATACGAATGAACCGTCATCCAGTACTAGGAAAATTGGTCGCTTATACCAACCTGTTTCCTTTGCGTTATCTTTGGTCATGTACTGCACCCTAGTTATTGTTCTTCCGACCAAGGCATCTGTAGCCTTATCGGTCCAGTATTTATCCGGCAGTGTATGTCTATCTCTCATTGCTCGTATGGTGTTGATGGGACGATTTCCCAGAACTTTCTCCATGAACCAAGTATCTTCTCACAGTCATTCAACTTTGACTTTAGTGACTTGGCTTCATCTTCATTGAAGAAGGGTTTGTCGAAGTTTTCACCCAACTCCCTCACATCCTTCGGATCGTCATCATAATGGTAATTTAGTCCATTATTTTGCATGTCTATTAACCAGGACTTTACATCCTCTTCAGTATTTAACTGGCGATTTATTATTTCTGCTCTTCGCATAAAATTTCTGGGTATTCGTGTAGTAATGTGACTACTCTCTCGTTAAATTTTTTAAAGCGTGGATTAACGCTCTTTCGTTCTGGGCATGCTCGATGCACACTGTACCTTGGTCTTAGCTTCTCGAGTGTTGCATCGAACTCGAATCCACCGATCTTATTCCAGTAGTGACCCTTCATGGAGACTATCTTTCCTCCAAACATTTTTTGTATTACATATGCAACACAACCGCAGTGGTTATGGAGTTTTCCTTGTCGGGTGTCAGTTGGGTCATACTTTCCATAAGCAGTATCGATTGATGCCGCTTCCTCGAGGAAGGTTTTAAGTTTAATCACCTTCTCTTCGACTATCCAATCCTGGGGTTTCATAGTTCTAAAAGTCTATCGAGTTTCCACATGCCCTCTGGCTTTAGCACCACTATCTTTGTTTCCTTGATAGGCAGGAATGCCATAGTCTGATCAGGGAGTCCATGACCCCGAGGAATCTCAGCGCCACGAGGCAGACTCCAAAGTGTCATAAATGCATCATGGGAGTAGGGATTGTAATGTACCTTATCTTTATAGTTAGGGGGTGGCATTAGATCTGTATTGTAATCCTCAGTTATCCTGCCCTTCACCCAAGCATGTACTTCTTTGCGTTTCTTTCTACGCACCCTGTCCCTGCCTTTTTCATTAACATGAAAAGTGCAGTCAATTAGGTATACCTCATCCGTATGACCTTTCACTAGTCCATCCTGTTTTACTGAGTAGCAGTTCTTGTGTAGGTTTCTGTAAACCTCTACCGAGCGTGACCTATCGATCTTATACCTCGGGTCTTCGTTATTCACTGTTGTTATCATAAAGTTACTAATTCATTTTTGAGTTTGTGCATTAATTCTGGCCATTGCCTCTCGCACTCCTCCTCGTCCATTACATCCTGATTACTGGATGAGAAGTTTTCGTAGTGTTGTGCCAGGAGTTCACTCGCCTCGACCGATTTAACATCTGAGTCTACATGCTCACCCTTCATGCAAACAGTTGCACCATCTTCCTTGGTTGCAATCTTCTCGAACAACATCTCCTCGATCGTGTGTTCATGCAGTACGACAGTCACATCAACCGGCTCTGGACTATTGATCCGATGGATTCTACCGCAGGCTTGAGCGAACTTACCATAACTCCACTCAAGGCTACCGATAACCATATGCTTGCAGTTCTCGAACGAGAATGCTTGGGCACAGAATATATTCATAAGCATGACCATCGTCTCACCATCCCTGAATTTATTCGCCTCCATTGCTTGGTCGGGTACATCACCCCTAATCATTGAGTATGAAACCCCAGACATATCCAGTCTTCTACGCAGTTCATCAATCTGACCATTCTTGAAACCAACAAACACAACCTGCTCACCCTTGGATATGTAATCTGCAATCAATTGCAGTATCGCCACCGTCTTAGGGTTGTAGTTCGATTTCACTATCTTGCCCTTTACATTGTTGTACTCCACTCCGTGTGGGTCGGCACACAAGCAACGCAAATAGGTCTGTTGGGTCATTGCTTTTGCTATTGGATTGCCCACCGGAATATTCTTCCTTTGCAGGTAGTGTGCATAAAGTTCATGCTGCTTCGCACCCATAGGCACTTTGAGCGTCTTGATCGTGCAGTCTACAATGTCGGGATTTATGTCCTGCTTTGACATATAGCCACAGGTCTTTCGTAGCAACCAGAGCAATTGTGGTACTTGCGAGATGATTGCTGAGTCCTTCGCTGATGGTTTTGATTCACCAAACTTCTCTGCCAACTCTTCCTGAGTTAGGTCACGCTCTTTGGACACATGAGCAGACTTGAATCTACCAATCTCGGGCAACCCATAGTGCCACCTTGGGGTTCTTCTTCTTCCTAGTCGCCAATCATCTACTGCCAACCAGCCCATGATTGCGAAGATGTTGTAAACATAATTAGGTATAGGAGTAGCAGTCATTGCATACCTGTACTTTGGTTGCATTCGCAACAGACCCCTGGTGGTATTTGAGTGCGGATTGCACATCAGGTGTGCCTCGTCCACCATCACCATATCAAACTGATGCTTGCAGATTGTGGAGAGGGAGGGCTTGGCTACACAAAAGAAACCATTAAGTTCTTCACCAATCCCAATTGTATACTTAATGCCATGCTCCTCTTTGTATTCTAGGTTGAATTTATTACAGAAGCTTTCCTCGCCTGCCTGTTCCCTCCATTGCTTGGTCTTAGGCATGTTCTCAAATGCCCCTCCATTATTAAAGAGGGCATGAGGGTAGGTAAGGAAAATACCTGTAGGTAGATTACCTTCTTCATCCAATAAATTATAGTAGTCTTCATGAGAGAACAGGTTGTGCACCTGGACATCTGGTGCGAACTTCTCTGCCTCCCTTAACCATTGGGGCAATTGATTGTACTCAACCTTAGCACCATCAGAACCCTTACTAGTACCTTTGGGAACAATGAATAATGCCCGCTTAGCGTTCTTTAGATAGAACAATGTGAATGCTGCTAATGTCTTACCACCACCCATCTCCCATGCTAGTAGACCTGTGTCGAGTAAGGAGAACGCTGATAGGAACTCTCGTTGACCCTTGAAGTACTTCCATGTTCCATCACCCATATCCTCAAGCCAATCAAGCATCTCGTTATGCTCCTCCCACTTTTCGGGGTGCATCTCCTTGAGTGTAGGTATTTCAGGTTCTAGGAAATAGTCCCACATCTTTTTCTCGTTAAGTTCGGAGGTAGATTCAGGGTGTTCACGGAGACACCAATGCTTCCCATTCTCATCCGTAAAGGTGAATGCAGTATCCATTCCGTCTAGCTGACAGTCATGAACCTTCGTGTAAGTATTCCCGGTCTGCTTACTGGCATGCATTCTGGTTCTAGTGTAGTTCTTTTGATACTTCCTTGTGCCTACAGATATTTCATACATCTCATTCTTTATGATGTGAGGCTGAGTCTTATCTCTAGGTGAACCGAATGTAGTCCTAGCTTGCAACTTACCCAGTTCATCAATTGCACCTAACTTCTCATAAGGAGTAAGCGGAAGGATAGGGGGGACAGGGGTCATTGATGCCTCGATTGCCTCATCCACCGATTGAGCCGCTTCGGAACTGACGGTGAACCGTGGTTCTCGCATGTCCATCTGCTTCTCGTACTCCTCCATGATTGTCTGAAGGGTCATCCTGTCGTACTTTGTTGTTGTTAGCGCCATTGCAGTCAGTCCGTGAACTTTCTGCAATCGCCAAGCGAGAGAGTAATTTGTTAGTCCCTCGGTATTGACTCTTAGTGACCCTGTGGGGGTCAGTCTTACGTTGTGTTTTACTTTAGACATAATTTATTAGGTCATATTACAAAGCTACCATCTTGTGAGCGCTCATCGACAATTACTAATTGTTCCAGTGCGTCACGGATGTGCTCTATGTATCTTTCTTTCTTCCGGATTGCCCCTCGAGCGGCAGGGTGGATTATTGGTATAAAGTTTATACCTTCTGCTCGTAATGCTTTTTGCACCTTTGCTCCCATGGCAACTACACCACCATTCCAATTGCGTACCTTGCCCTTGCCTCCCTCGAACCAATTGCAGAAATCGCAAGCGTCCCTTGGGAAGCCGATGGCATCCAGTGCATCGAATAGTTGTTTAGCGGCAAGTCTGCCATCTTTCCATGTTACCTTCATCTTCTTAGCGAGATGGCTTCTGTTTTCTCCTACGAATAATATCTTATCCATTGTTGCTTCTCCATAACTCTATTCTGTATTTAATTTTCTTCAGCCAGTAACCGATTCGACTTTCCTTGTCTCTGAGCAGGTTATATCTGTCTGTTGCTATTATTTTCTTGAGGTCTTTCTCTCTCATACTGTTACTCCATAATCTAGGTTTAGGTTTAGTGTTGTTTGTGTTTTCTCTACGAGTCTTGCCATCTTTCTACCATGTTCGATAGCAAGCTCGGCTCGTGAGTCATTAGTTCTCACATTAATATCTGGTGCTTCATGTGCATTGTATTTCCTGTCCCTCATGCTATACGCAAAGGAGTCGGCAGAGTGGATTCGTGAAGCAATCTCCCACTTGATGTTCAAGCCTGTTGTTTTAAAACCGAACAGATGAATTTTAAAATTCCTTAGCCTATGCTCCATTTGATCAAGTATAGCTTCAACAGGACCAGGATTTCCGTTGCGTTTGCACATGGATCCGAAACCGATCCGATTAGGACGAGTAAACTCCTCCCCGCCAAATCGATAAAGAAACCCATACTTATTCTCTAGCTTCCTCCATCCTTCCTCATACAGGCTCAGGCACTCAGAATAGTCCTGAACATCTATGCCCTGAAGGACAGGAAGTAGCATTGTGCTACACCCAGCTTTACGCATTTTCCTGAGTAGATTGAAGTATCTCTGTACCGTCATCCGTATATGCTCACGGACAGTCTTGCCTGTCTTTTCTAGGATATCAGGTTCGCACATATAGTCCTGTGTGGCGGCACACACTAAGTTCTCATCTTCATGGCGTTTAATAATCTCAACATACTCATCCTCGGATATCAGAAACTTTCCGAATCTTGAAATCTGAGTGAATGCACCAGAGTCAAGCATCCACTTGCCATCTGTGATTATCTCTTTCTTTCTCCTTCGTATACGATTAGCGGAGAGCATAAAGCCAAGCTCGATATTCTTATACTCATTGAGCAAGCGAGCACGCTTAGGGTCATCTATACCTGTGTAGTATTCTTTCATAACTGTAGTTGTGCAGGTTCAGCAAACGAGAATGCTTCTTGCGTTGAATTTCCGTGCTTCCTTGGAACAGGCTTAACGTGCACACCATTACACACATACATATTCTTGCCGGATTTCACACGATACCCTACATATCCACCCCTGCTAATCTCCATGGAGAAATAGTTTTCTATATCTATTACTCTCTGCGAGAGTTCGTCACTGATATCATCAACCCAACCATCAAGCCAACTCATTACAGTATGAGCCTCATCGTATGTTATACTCGGCATGTCAGGCACAAGTGGGACTACCTCAAATAAGTCAGCACTAATAACTTTCCCATGTTGATGCACAGTTCCAGGTACGATGTAAGACTTGCCTTCATGCTCGAACAGTTTTGCCACCCCTTGTTCGCCAAGGGACTGAGCACAGTTTAAGTCACTAAGGGTATTGTAACCCCTGTCTCCCCTGTACTTGTCACAAAACCAAGACTTATCTATTTCTATGATATTCTGTTCTTCCGCTTCCATGCTCTTATCTCCATGATTGCTTGACGAACATTACCCCCACATCCTGCTGATGCAGTAGAGGCAACTGTGGGCCAGATTTTTTGCAGTTTTGGATTATCATCCTCGGGACGCAGTCTATCCTCTAGACCCTTTGCGATTTCTTCGTCAGTGGGTGATGGGATGTTGTACACTTCAAACCTAGTCTGAAAGCGTTCACTCCAGTTGTCCAAGTCCTCATTGGAAGTGAGGATGATATGGTAGTTGGATGGGCATGCGTCGAGTAATGATAGGAACGCAACCTGACCTGCCTCTGTTATGTTATCACCCTCGTTGATAATCCAACATTGATGACCAGTAACAGAGAACAAGTTCGAGTTGTTCATGCTATCCATGAAGTCCCTAACCCGATCGACACCCACCTCCTTACCATTCTCGGTGGAGACTGCGAAGTTGCTACCTGTTAGCTTCAACGCAAGCATATTAGCAAGCGTGGTCTTACCGATACCGGGAGCACCTGTAAGGACAATAGCCAACGGATACTCTTCGTCACCCGATAGTATGTCTTCTGCGCTCTGCCATAAAGCAGATGCGGTCTTTTGTATTTGTGAACCGATCAACTCAGACGGTTGAGACGGCTCGCTTTGTCGTATGTCTAATACTGCCATGTATTACTTCCTTCCATATGTTATGTGTTTTTATGTCTATGAGAGAGTCCTTCTTGGATTTGTTGTATCCATTCTTTCGTGAATGCTTACCCCAGTCACTTCCTGCGTGTTGTTGTCCGTGAACAGGCTGAGCGAAACTTGGTCCTGGTTGCATTGCATGAGTATCATCATGGTCGCACTCCAATCCTAGTTCATCTGCATGTGCCTTATCCCTAACGATCCGAGCGTACTTGTATTCCCTTCGGTACACCAATTCGTCATACTTCCCACCAATTGAGCAGGTCACCATGAAGTTAGGGAGTACTGTACCATTGCAATCCAGGTGTTCCTCGAAGAATGGGACGGATTTCGTGTAGGCATAGAACAGAATATTGGGTCTATTCTCTGCTACTCGAATTAGTGCATTTGCCTGTGCTTGGGTATAGAAGTCACCGCTAACACCACTGCGTAGTATTAGTAGATTAGGGTGCATATCAATACTCCATGAGTATAGATCATACAATGCATCCTCATCGTCCCTGACCTTATTTATTAGGTCAAAGTTATGCCAAACAATAGAATGATATGCAGGGGACAATGCCTCGGTCATAGCCGCATAGCACCTAATCTTAGCATCCTTTCCGTCAGTTATCTTACGAGTCTTACGATTCGCATAGGTCAGGCACTCCTTTGCACCCGGACAAGTATACCCAGAGGGTAGGGATACATGTGCAACCAACTGACTCAGCTTGGCGTTACCAAACTGAAAGCGTAGTAGTTTATTATTAGTTACACTCATCCCAATCAACTCGTTGAATTTCATCTTCTTCTATGGAGTAGTGATACCATAGGTGGGCAGATGCTAACTTCATTTCATTTTTGTATCTTTCAATCTCTTCAAGAGCACCCTTCAGGTCCTCCTTTGCATTAAGATACTTTTTTGAATGCTCATCAACATCCTCAAGCACTTCCCTCTTGGTTGGCTCCGGTGGAGTGATTGCCATATTATCAGCTGTCATCTCTTATGTACTCCCTTTCTCTTAGGTACTCCTTGAACTTCTTTTCAAAGTCAGGAAGCCAGTCAGCGTTATCTACTGCATGAGCGACATCTTTATATGTCCATACCTTGCGAGGTAAGTCAGAGTCACCAGCTTCGTGGATATCCTCCTCGTAGTACATCTCCATCATTTGCTCGAGCGTCATATTCTTGGTGTACTCTCCAAATGTGGGGAGATTCTCACCCCATGCATGCTCAACCTCATCATCCTCCTCGTCGCATGCCACCTCGATATTGGTGAAGCATTGAGATAACGCATCATTGAATGGTTTGCAATCTGTACCGAGTGCTGGTTGTTTCATGATGATAGGACAATGAATTGCTATTGTTGTCCTTATCCTTTCGAGGTCCTGCAATATACACGCAAATCTATTTGCACATGGACGCTCTTCGATTGGATACGCATTGATTTTTGCATACTCCATCATGGACTCATGTGCGGTAGAACCTGTGGTTACTACCATAAACTCTGGGTCCAGTCCCTCTGGTGTTATTTTAATTAGCGTAGACTTCATCTTGCATTTGCCCCCACCATTAACTCAACAAAATGCTTGGCTGCCTTGAGGCTAAGGAATCCACTCTTCACGGTTTCATTGCAATTTTCCTCACGAGACGGAAAGTACTGCACTACCGAGAATGTATCATCCTCCTTGTCCAAGACATAGTATTCACCATCAACTGTATTAGGGATTGATGATCCGTAGTGCCATGCTTCATAACTCCAGTCAGCATTCAATCCGCACGATGTCCACTTGGGCTTAGGGAATGAAGCATGGTATGCACCTTGCTTTGCAGAACCAAGTTCACCCTTGATGTAATGAACTGTTGCTAGGTCATCATCACTCAACTGCTCGATCCACTCTGTGAATACATCGTTAATGTGATTTTGTGAACCAGGTGATATGTCAGGCATGCCATTTGTTAGTAGTGGCCCGCATATTCCGTCCGTTTGTATGTAGCCTTGTACGCTACTTAGTAGTATTTGATCAGCCATTAAGCTTCCTCCTCCTCGTTTATTAGTTTTATTGCGTAGTTCTGGTACAACTTGTGTATTTCCAGATTTGTTTTCTTATCTAGCTTTAGTCTGCCTTTGTGAAAGACAGGAGATGCGACTAGCAGGGTTTCTTCTGATACAGGATTCAGCTTTCCCTGACTGTACTTCTTGCCTAGTGCTAGGACATCAGTGATGAACTCATCCATTCTTTCATCCGGAACTATAGATGGATCCACTTTAATGCTGTCCTTGTACTTGAATGTACCCTCAGGAAAAGAGAATGTACCATCCTTGTTCATTTCCAGATCGAACACTTTAGCTAATGCTAAAATTTTCTCGTTCTTTTCCTTGTACTCCCCCTTCTTATTTCTGATTGCACACTTAATTTTTGAGTATGCATTTCTTACTTGTAGTTGAACCTCCTCTCCGTCTTCACCTTCCGCTAGGTATCCATTCCTTAGAGTCTCAGTAGTTTCATTGGAGTACAGATGTTCATTTATGATTTCATATATGAATCCGTCTTCTATTTTCTTCTGCCCATCTAGGGTTTTTATTTCATTTGCTATGGCGATACGTGAGGATATGTGAGTACTCAACTCCTCCATCGTTTCGTCATCTACGGGTATATAAGGATAGTCCTCATTTACCTCGGTATCTGTTTCCGTGCTTTGTATTATTGGCATAATTATTGTAGTTGTGCGGTGCAGAGTGCTTTCGCCATATTGCGAGGAACACTATTCCCGATTTGTTTTGTTATCTCTGCTCCAGTACCCTGGAACTTGAAGTCTCCCATACCATGCGCCCGCGCCAGTTCCTCATTTGTCAGCATCCTGAATTTAATATCCAATACACCATGCTCCACAGTCGGTTCGATCAATGCATGACGTGCCTTAGTGGTTAGCGTGTGGACAGGTTCGTCCACACTATATACATTCTCTCCAGTGCCGTAGTATTTTGATAGGAAGGGTTGCACAAGGCAGTGCCTACCTTTTGATACTACCGTACTGATCGGGTCATCAGTCGTGCGACAGTTGTGACCCTTGCTACTATGGTTGTCGATCTGCACCACCAATGGTTCAAGCTGAACCAATCCATGCTTCTTACCGCCATGAATTGTAGTGATTGGTTCATCTGAATCCTGTGCAGTGGATTTGATTTGGTTATCACTCGTACCACTTAACTTCACCAGGAAGTTAGTCTTCACTAGTGCGAAGTGCTTACCTCCGGCAGTAATGGTACGCAATGGTTCCTCAACGCTCTTGGGTGAACGCTTACAGTCATCATCGGTGTTGCCATTGATCTTGACCAGGAATTCATTTACCTCGGGGCAAAACTTCTCAATCCCTGCAACGATACGCTTGAGCGTATTAGGGGAGAGAGGCTTTGATCTATTGAAGATAGACTTACCCTGATTATCCCAATCAATAATCTCACGAGCAGGTCGCCACTTCTCAGTGAACATATCGCCATGCTTGGAGTGAGTGGGTGTTGGCCAAGTAATCTTGCCATCACGCCTTGCCATGACAAACAGTCGTTGCCTACTAGTAACATCACCATAGTCAGCACAGCAGAGTACCTTCCACTCTACTGTATAACCAAGACCCTCGAGGGCAGATACCCAACCTCGGAAGGTAGAACCTTTCTCGAAGTTTGGATCGACATAACCATTCTCATCAAGGGGTGACCATGATGCCCACTCCTTGACATT